>Ga0310695_10014127_pt1 | contig 10846 bp, 5 predicted proteins | sample RumenRJG_04DNA_FD_203882 | JGI IMG/M metagenome (GOLD analysis project Ga0310695, IMG submission 203882) | Bovine rumen microbial communities from Lethbridge, Alberta, Canada - RJG_04 (v2) (version 2) | ecosystem: Host-associated > Mammals > Digestive system > Stomach > Rumen | place: Canada... | reverse complement strand
ATATGCGACATGCTTCCTCCTAAGATATTATAATAAAATATTATAGGACTTATGATTAACGGCGTCAAACGCTTTTTGAAAATATTTTATTGATATTTATTAGTACGAATAAAAAAATATTGTCAGTACAAAACCCTTGATTTGAGGGATGTACAGACAAAAAAAATCCTCCCAAAATATTGAGAGGATGATGTCGGTACGGATCGTTAAATTAACGTTTTATGAGAAATTCTCGTTTATAGGAAGGGTTGCGACAGCGGCAGCGATCAGGGGGCGTGTTTCTGGGAGAAATGTCCCAAAACGGGAACGGGCTCCCCCGGGATCCTTATCAGGCTCAAAACTATCTGAAACAGTTCTGTGCCATGAATAACGGCGTCGGATGTGTTTCTCCGGGATTTCTGCACTCATCCGCGGACGGCATAGACCGGGAGCTGCCCCGGGCCCAGAACATTTTTCGCAAGTCCTGCGAGCTCGGGAACGGGCTGTACCGCAGCCGGACCTGTTTCCGGGAAATCCGGCAATTACAGTCAGGCTCTTCATTTTTATGAAAAGGGCTGTAATCCCGGATCCGGGGACGGTTGTGCTTTTCAGGGGGAATTTATTTTGCGGGAGGACTGTCGGCGCCGAATCCCGAAGCTGCCGATAATTTCTACTGCAGGGCATGCGATATGAAATCCGCATCCGGCTGTTTTCGTTTGTTTGCCTTTCCGGTATTCAGGGAGATAATCATGAGTGTTTCCGAATCCTGTTCCTGTCCGGGCTGCTCCGGCAATCTGGTTTTTGACATTGCGAGCCAGACTCTGGTATGTGCCCATTGCGGCGGACATTATACGGTACCGGAGTATGACCTTCTGAAGAACGGGGACTCCCGGAATGCCGTCCCGGCCTCCGAACCTGCGGCCGATGCTCCCGATGCCGTTTACAGCTGCGACTCCTGCGGCGGGGAGATCATGCCCGGGATCCTGGGGGCTACCGAAACCTGTCCCTTCTGCGGAAACGCGCTGGTGTTCCCGGACAAATACAGGAAGCAGCGGGAACCGGATTTCATAATTCCGTTTGTTTTGGACAAAAATGCGCTTCTGGACAGGTACCGGGAAATTCTGGAAAAGACGGATTTTGTTCCGGACAGCTTTATATCCGGTGCCGTGCCGGAAAAAATTCAGGCCAGGTACATTCCCTTCTGGCTTTACGACGTTACTGCTTCCGGAACAGTGACATTCGAGGCCGAGAAGGAGGAACACATCAGAAAACACGGGGCCTCAAAAACCGTGGTTCATTTCTTTGCCGGAAAAAGTACCGGCAGGCAGTTCTTCCGGGGGATTCCTCAGGATGCCTCCGGCGAGATGCCCGACGAGATTTCCCAGAGTCTTGAGCCCTATGATGTCCGTAATTCGCAGGCCTTCAGCTGTTCATGGCTTTCGGGGCTGGATGCCAGGATTTACGACATGGATAACCGGGCCGGCTTTGCACCGGTAAAGGAACGGGCAAAGACTACCCTGGAGCATTATCTCCTGGATTCCGGGAATTACACCAGGTATCGGGTCACCGAAAGCAGCTATGAAATTGTTCCCGAAAAAATCTCCTGTGCGCTTTTCCCGATCTGGACCATGGATATCCGGTGGCTGGGGGCGAACTTCGTGTTTGCCATGAACGGCCAGTCCGGGAAATGCTCCGGGAATATTCCTGTTTCCCGGGTAAAACTCTGGACATGTACTCTTTCCTCGTGGTTTTTCTGTTCCGCAGCCGGGATTTTTCCGGTTCTCTGGGTGTTTCAGACTGACGAAACCTGGGCTGACAGCGATTTGGTGCTGTATGTCGCCTACGGCATTCCGCTTTTGATCTTCTGGCTTTTCCAGCAGCTTGTCTGTGCGGGGATTCTGTTCAGGACCAATGTCAGATCTGCGATTTTCGGTCCGATCCTGGTTCTTCTCGGGGGCTTCCTTATCGTAAAGGCCTGTCAGAACTTTGAGGTTTACGAATGCATTTTATCTGTTGTCATGGTGTTTTCGCTGTACTGGTGTTTCCTGGGATACCAGGGTATGAAGGACATGCTCGGTTTCGCCGGAAAGGATACTGCGCTCTGCCTTAAAACCGATGCGGATGCCTATGCCGATGCGGCTGGATCGCAGGCGGACAGGACAGTAACGGAGATCAGAAAGTCCTGACTCTCCTGTCCCGGTCCTTCGTGATATTCGTTTTTTGTCCGGGGCGCTTTTCCGGGGTGATACTGCATGTTGAAATAACTTCGGCAAGATGAGGCGGAATATTCAGGCAGGGACAAACGTCGGTCATGTCCTTCCTGACGGCAATTTTGTGTTATTTTGTTGTTATACAGCTTATATTTTATTCAAACAGCAAATAATTTGACAAAACGTATTAAAACCATATAATGCGCATAATGTTTTTTATTTCTGATTTCAATAAGATCTTGATATGAAAGTTGTAAACACGGATTTTGCAAATGACCTTGTTACCGCCGGTGACCGGGCGCGTTATGACAATGCTGCCAAAATTCTTCTGAGCAATAAGGATATTGTTGCCAATATTCTGAAGAACTGTACTGCGGAATTTCATAATTATGACAAGGATTTTATCAAAAACAAATGTATTATGGATAACAGTATAAAGGTAAAGAGCGAACCTGTTAATCAGGACGAACCGGATGACGGGTCTGAAAGAATCACGGGACTTAACAATGAGGATGTGACTCTGACTGAAGGAGCGGTGCGTTTTGATATCCTTTTCGAGGCCAGGATCCCTGACGACGGCAGGCGAAAAAGAGGCAGACGAAAGAATCCAAACACGGAAAGCACTGCAGCGGTCAGCGCCGACGGTTCCTCGTCTGACTCTCGGATTCCGAAATCAGTTGCTCTGGTCATAAATCTTGAAATTCAGCAGGATGTAACTCCGGGTTACCAGATGGAAAAGCGGGCTGTTTATTATTGCAGCCGGCTGATTTCAAATCAGAAGAGGGGGATCAGGAAATTTAATTTCAAAAGGATTAAAAAGGTTTATTCGATCTGGATTTGTCTCAGTACTGATAATTTCACAACAAACTCACTGTCAAGATATACATTTTGTCCGACAGAGGTGTACCAAGAGAAGTTCAGTATGGAAGATAACGCATACGTGGACAAAAGCGCTGATTGTCTTGCAAAAATAATGCAGAAAAATGCCATGGATTTGATGGAAATCATCTTTATCCACATTGCTGATGCGGAGACTGACAGCGCAGTTCCGATAATAAAAATGCTGAGCAATACATTTTCCCGCAAAAAAACAATTGATGACCGCAGGGAAATTTTGCAAAATGAATTCGGGGTGGCAATGACGAAGGAAATTGAAGAGGGGGTTCGTGAAATGTGCACTTTTGGAGAAGCATTGGAACGTGCTGAGGCGAGAGCTGAGGAAAAAGCCAGAGCTGCAAGAGCTGAAGCCAAGGCAGCCAGAGATGAAGCCAAGACCGCCAGAGATGAAGCCAAGACCGCCAGAGATGAAGCCAGGACTGCCAAAGATGAAGCCAGGACTGCCAGAGATGAAGCCAAGGCTGCCAGAGCTGAAATTGAGAGAAACCGTCTTGAAGCAATAAAATCCATCATGAGCAATTTTAAGGTAACCATTGATCGGGCAATGGCTGTTGCCGGTGTTCCTGATGACGAGCTGGAGGAGTACCGGAAAAAGCTGGCTTTGGCCTGAAAGTGCTGCCGAGACGTGTTTTTCCCTCGCGGAGCTTTCCCTCGGGGGCAGAATAACTGAATCCCGGCTGTCAGCCTTCTGGTTTGGTGTTTTTTTCTGAAGTTAAGGCTTTTTCACTTTGCCGGTGTTCCCTTATTCTGACTGACTGCGAAGCCCGTTTTTTTCGAAAAGAGTGCCTGTCCTTTTTAAAACTGATGAATTCCAGTGCCGGCACTGACAGTATTCAGTCGGTCATTAACTTAATGATGGCAGGAGTTTTCACTTCCCGGATGTTATCCCGTTGAAAATTCTGCAAAATGAATTCGGGGTGGCAATGACGAAGGAAATTGAAGAGGGGGTTCGTGAAATGTGCACTTTTGCAGAAGCATTGGAACGTGCTGAGGCAAGAGCTGAGGCAAGAGCCAGAGATGAAGCCAAGGCGGCCAGAGCTGAAGCCAAGGTTGCCAGAGCTGAAATTGAGACAAACCGTCTTGAAACAATAAAATCCATCATGAGTAATTTTAAGGTAACCATTGATCGGGCAATGGCTGTTGCCGGTGTCCTGATGACGAGCGCGATGAGTACCGGAAAAAGCTGGCTTTGGCCTGAAAGTGCTGCAGAGACGTGTTTTTCCCTCGCGGAGCTTTCCCTCGGGGGCAGAATAACTGAATCCCGGCTGTCAGCTTTCTGGTTTGGTGTTTTTTTCTGAAGTTAAGGCTTTTTCACTTTGCCGGCGTTCCCTTATTCTGCCTGACTGCAAAGCCCGTTTTTTTCGAAAAGAGTGCCTGTCCTTTTTAAACCGATGAATTCCTGTGCCGGCACTGACAGTATCCAGTCGGTCATAAACTTAATGATGGCGGGAGTTTTCACTTCCCGGATGTTATCCCGTTGAAAATTCTGCAAAATGAATTCGGGGTGGCAATGATAAATGAAACTGAAGAGGGGGTTCGTTAAATGATCAATTTCAGAGAAGTACTGGAGCGTGCTGAGGCAAGAGGTAGGGCAAGAGGTAGAGCTAAGGCAAGAGCTGAGGCAAGAGCTGAGGAAAAAGCCAGAGATGAAGCCAAAGCTGAAGCCAAGGCTGCCAAAGCTGAAGCCAAGGCTGCCAGAGCTGAAGCCAAGGCTGCCAGAGCTGAAATTGAGAGAAACCGTCTTGAAGCAATAAAATCCATCATGAGTAATTTTAAGGTAACCATTGATCGGGCAATGGCTGTTGCCGGTGTTCCTGATGACGAGCGCGATGAGTACCGGAAAAAGCTGGCTTTGTCCTGAAAGTGCTGCCGAGACGTGTTTTTCCCTCGGCGGCAGAATAACTGAATCCCGGCTGTCAGCCTTCTGGTTTGGTTTTTTTTCTGAAGTTAAGGCTTTTTCACTTTGCCGGTGTTCCCTTATTCTGACTGACTGCGAAGCCCGTTTTTTTCGAAAAGAGTGTCTGTCCTTTTTAAAACTGATGAATGAGTCCGGTGCAAAAAGTCGATTTCTGCCTTAGTCCGATACAACGAGGCCTTTAAAATAGCCATCCGTTTTTGACAAAAATGATGTCTTTGGACTTTTTGCACTCCACTCATGAATTCCTGTGCCGGCACTGACAGTATTCAGTCGGTCATAAACGTAATGACGGCGGGAGTTTTCGCGTTCCTGACGTTAATCCCCGGATGCCTTTTTTCCGAACGGATTTCCGGCTTCCTGTCCGAAAAAATTCATGCTGACAATTTCCGTCATGCGGCGACGCCCGGCAGGAGGCCTGCCTGAAATCCCGCCTGTCCCTCCGTTTTCACTGTCGGATGCCTCCCGGGCTTTCCGAAACACTTCCTCGTGTTTTACAATCCTGAACGTCCTGAGGATCGAGAGTCATTGGAGCAGGAGGATCCTTTCAAAACATAGAGACGGATCACCGTACGGTAAATTTTGTGTGGCATAATTTAAATTGCGTTTATGCCGCGCATGCCTGCTTTTTTCGGGAGACCGGCCTTTTCTGACAATTTTCCTGCCGTAAATTTTGCGATTACCCGGCAGGGCTTCATTTTTCCGAGACCAAAGGAGTCCTCATGAGAATTCTTCATCTTGCCACCCTGGTTTCTTTAAGCGCCGCAGGCGTGATCCTTCTGGTTTCGGCCGCCGGAGCCGACGAGCCGAAGCCCTTTACGCCGGAGGAGCTTAAGGAAACTCTCTGTTTCTATACCTCGGGAATTAACGGCGGCACGGAACAGCGAATAATGGCTTCCCTGAACGCAGGGACTTCTTTTCCGAAGAACTGCATAAACGAAGGCGCCTTTGCCAGACTGGTGTCCCGTTCCGACAGTCCGGAACTGTTCACTTTGGCTCTGGCAAAGGGGCTGGATGCCGACTATCAGTTTGCGGGATCGGCCTCTGCCCGGATGACGGCCTTCGGAACCAAGAAGCTCCCGGCTGCGGAACCTTTTATCCGTTCCGGCACCTATGACCTGTCCCGGAAGTCTCCCAACGGCGACACGCTTCTTATCGAGGCTCTTTCCAATGATCGGGATTCCGCCGTATTTACCGCGGTGATGCGGCACGGTGCGGATGCCAAAGCCGTAAAGTCGAAGGGAAGACTGGGGGAGTCACCGCTCATGCTGGTGGTGCGGAGAGTATACGGGCTGGAGTACGGCAAGGATGAGGAAATTCTGGGGCTTTTCAAAAAGTACGGGGCCGACTTTAACGAGCTCTCATCCCGGGGACTCCCCGTTATTCAGGAGGCGGTGCTGAAGAACGGCAGGATTGACTACCGCACGGATTTCATGAAATTGCTTCATGCCGGCGGTGCCAGTCCCGATACCGGAAACAAAAAGGGCGAACCGCTTCTTAATTTCATGTTCCACCGCAATATTTCCGGAAATGTCCTTGACCGGGTGATGGAGTTCGGTCCGAATATTGAAATCCGGGACAACCTGGGAAATACCGCGCTTCTGGCAGCCTTCGAATATATGGGAGGCGCCGATACCGATAACCGGAAATATCATGCCAGAAAACTGATCGAGGCCGGAGCGGATGTGAATGCCGTAAATAAACGGGGCGTAAATCCCCTGACAGCGGCTATTCTGATGGGAGCTCAGAAAAGATGCAGTCCGGGGGTTATCGAACTCCTCCTGGAAAAGGGCTCCAAAGTGCAGCAGAGAACCCCTGACGGCGTCGGACTCATGTTTTATGCCGGTCTTGCAAAGCTGTCCCGAAGCGAAATCAAAAAGCTTCAGGAGGGCGGCGCGGACATTAACGAAACCGAGCCGGAAACCGGACTCACGCCTCTTATGGCGGCGGCGTTAAGCGGGAACAGCAGCGCCGTGAGCGCTCTTGCCGGACTCGGAGCGAATGTGACGGCCAGCGATAAGGACGGCCGGAATGTCCTGATGGCCATGGCTCTTGTCAAACCGGATACCGGGGTTTTCAGAGACCTGGTCAGGGCCGGAATCGATGTGACGGCCCGGGACAAATCCGGACGCACCGCGCTGGACTATTTTGAGATGAGCCGTTTTGCCAGGGATCCCCGGAATGAAAAGCAGCTTGGCAGTTACCGGGAAATGCTTTCGGAAAAGAAGGAGAAGCAGTGATGACTAACATGATTTTAAAGCCGGCCCTGAAAGTTTTTTTTCGAAGGACGGCCCTGGCGGCTTCGGTTCTGGCAGCGGTCTCTCTCATGACGGCCCGGGCCGAGATCATGGTGGTGGAGGCCCGGGGCAAGGATGCGGCCACCTGCGAGGTCAATGCCAGGCTTAATGCCACCCGCACCCTGATGAACAATATGACCACCAGGGACTTTGTAACGTCAAAGAGCGCCGAGATCCGGAAGATCATTATCGCGCGGCCGCAGGATTTTACCACCTCCTACCGGCTCCTTGAGGAGGATAAAAGCGGCAGCAGCATTGCGGTGAAGGCGGAGGTCAATGTCGATACCGCAAAGCTGGAACAGACCCTGAAATCCCTGGGGGCCGTGATCACCAAATCCGGCGAGCTGCTTAAAAGGGAGCTCCGGACCTCGGAAAGGAAGGCTCTCCTTGAATTTTTCGGGGAAGAGACCGGCACCGGGATTACCAGCGCCGTCATCACGGGAAAGGATAATGCCGCTCCCGTGTCCGAAAGTCTGCTTCCCGGGTTTGAGATCGGAGGCGGGCCCGCGGATGACGTTCTCTCCCCCGGAGAGGAATTTCTTATAAGCCTGAGAAGGCCGGAATTTGCAAAGCTGTCCCGCCGGGTGAAGGTGGTGATGACCGGGGCGGGGGTTCCCGCGGATGCCGCCTCCTCCGAGAAGGAAATGATTAATAACGACGTTCTCAGATCTTCGGAAAAGTCCGATTTTCTGCCGCTTCAGGCTCCGGAAAGGCCTGGGACCTATGAAATCAGAGTCTTTAACGATGCTGATGACGATCAGAGTCTTCTGGGGCGCTATGGTTTCCGGGTGGCCGGTGAGGAAGCCGTGAGCTTTGTGATTCCCCGGGATGTCTTCGCTCCGAAGGAGGAGTTCTTCATTGAGGTGCTGGGGCTTGATGAGAACCCCGGGGACGGCTGGCTTGTGGTGGCCCGGGACGACGGAAACACCCCGAGAAAAGATGTTCAGGCACTGAAGAGTACCAAAAACATCACGGAGATCCGCGGACCGGAGTTCGGCTTTTCCATGACGGCTCCCGAGGAAGAGGGCGATTATGCGCTTCTGTTTTACCGGGGGTGCCGCTTCTGCAAGTCGTACTGGCGCACCGACCGGAACTCTCCCGCGGTTTCCATGCTGAAATTCAGGGTGAGAAAGCCCCGGGGCACGCCTCCTGCCGAGTCCGCACTGATAATTCCTTCAGAGATTTACGCCGGGGACAGGGTAAATTTCATTTTTAATCCGACCCCGGAATGGGAGGGGAAGAGCGCCTCCCTGAGGGTTACCAGAAAAGGTACGGATCGGCCGGTTATCGATACCTGGTACAACTGCAATCCCGGAAAGTATTATGACAGGTTCGGGCCGGTTTACGAAGCAGGGGAATACACGGCGGTTATAACCATGAAGGGCGGCGACAATCCTCCTGAGGTCTCCCGGGATTTTATTGTCCGGGAATCCCCTTATGACGTTCCCGGGGCGGTTCTCAATGCTCCGTATGATGAAATCGAGCCGGATTCCTCCTTCACCCTTACCGGCACAAACCGCATCGGAGTCCGGGATTCCTCCTTTGTCGCGCTGCTCCCGAAAAGTGCTTCCGGTAATGCGAAGGAGATTTCCGAAAAGTACCGGGATGACTGCTATCACGTGGGGCACAATGTTAAGTTTTCCGTAAACATGGGAACCTACGAAATGGCTCCGGGCAGCTACGAGATCCGGCTGTACAGCAGTAACGAGGAGGACGGCGCGCTTCTGGCGAAGCAGGATATCCGGATTATGTCCGAAAAGGAGATTGAAGCCGCCGGCAAAAAGCTGCTTAAGGAACTTGAAAGTCCGCCGCCGGGGAGCGCCAAAGCCCCTACGGAGGAGGAAAGCCTGAAGAATCTGTCCCGGAAGATTGACAGGGATTTTTACGTTCCCGCACTTCATTCCGATCCGGCTCCTGAGTCCGTGTCCTCCCGTTCGGAGATTCCCTTCCGTTTCGGGGGAGCGCCGGCGCGGGAAGACATCTCCGACCCCGAGGAGCTCTATGCCCTCCGCTATACGGTGATTGACTACGGCCGGGAGCAGCGGGGCTGTGCCGTTCCTGATATTGCGGAAAGAAGCAGCCCGGATTCCGATCTGGAAAACTTCTACAGGATGCTGGGGCAGGATCCCGATGAACATGCTGCGGGAAGCGGTTACGGGCAGGATTATTCCCTGTATTTCCCGGAACCGGACGCAGCGGGAATTCCGGTGGCAGGCTACCCGGGGTACCGCTTCTCCAAAGCCCGGGTGGATATCAGGGAATGCAAGGATGAGCTTCGGGAGGTCATTAATGAGAAGACTCGTCTGGACATTACTCTGGGGAGAGACGGCAATTTCGATGCCGCCATCATGGATTTCGGAACTGCCATTCTTCAGAACTATCAGTTTGCCACCGATATCGGCAAAATCCGGGATGCAATTGTGTTTTCACAGGAGATGTACGGCCACGGCGTAGCCGCCCTGGACGGCCTTTCCGAAAAGGACATGACCAAGCTGGGTTCCAATGCCCTGGCCATGATTCTCAAGGGGGCGCTCAAGGCCTGTGACGGCTCCGAGTGTATCAGTAAGATGATCACCAAAAACAAAAAGACCCTGGAAAGCAGGCTCCTTACCATGTCCGACGAGGAGTACAAGCGAGTATACGGCTCTCTTAAGGATGCCTGCGATCCGAAGCACGTGGCTTTTCTGGAAAACCTGGACAGCGCGAGAAAGATGATCTTCATGCCGGACAAGGAGTACCGAAAACTCTATGAACAGCTGTCCAATAACTCCGGGATGGCCAAAAACTATCTTAAGATGGTGGCCGAGCAGCGGGATCGGGTGGCCCGGGGGGAATTCATAAGAAGCGCCGCCGAAAAGGGAGCTGGTACCATAGATCAGCTTTCGGCGCTGGCTGCCGAAGGGACAGTTGATGGTACTGTCAGCGGCAATACCGCCATGAATGCCGCCATTGCCATTCTCTCCCTGGATCCCAATATCGCCATCGGCATAGCCTCGGTGAAGTTCGCCTACGAGTCGGCCCTGGCCTCCCGGGATTTCGTGAGAGATGTTTCGGTGATCCGGGTGTACAGTGCCTGGAAGAATTTCGGCGATAACGAAAAGGAGGCCTTCGGAGGCAGCTGGAAGGAGGATCCCGGTCATTCCGCAAGAGCCCTGAAGCAGGCCAAGGAGACCATGTGCAAAACCATGGGGAACGAGCTTACCAGAAAGGCTCTCGCTTCCGGGAACCGAACGGTTGCCAATGCCTATGTCAGCTTTTTGAAAAAGGGCGGCGATCCCGAAGGGCACGACTCGATTAAGCTGAATCCTTCAGACATTTCCGATGCGGAGGCCTGGGATTTTCTGAGACTCCAGTTCGAGCAGTGGGAAAACGTCGAGAAGAAGAACAGCGACTTCAAGGATGACCTCCGGCACTGGGCTGACGACTTCATGAATCTTAACACGGAGGAATACCCGGAGTGCGACAAAAATTTCAGGAGATGGTACAACGGACAGCTTTACGAGCAGAACCGGAAGAAGGGGGCGGGTACCAGACTTCACGAAGGACTC
>Ga0310695_10014126_pt1 | contig 10846 bp, 11 predicted proteins | sample RumenRJG_04DNA_FD_203882 | JGI IMG/M metagenome (GOLD analysis project Ga0310695, IMG submission 203882) | Bovine rumen microbial communities from Lethbridge, Alberta, Canada - RJG_04 (v2) (version 2) | ecosystem: Host-associated > Mammals > Digestive system > Stomach > Rumen | place: Canada... | reverse complement strand
GATAAAAAAACAGATGATTTAAACATAAACACTTTGCAGGAAATTATTGAAATCCCCCTTGTTAAAGAGGAAGAAAAGAAATTAGGGATTCCCGCCCTGCCCTTGGTTAAGGAACACGAACAACCTGTATCTTTGGATACTGTGCAAGAACAAAATCCATTGGATTTAACTGATCATACTCTGGATGAATTAGGTGCAAAAAAAGAAACGACACCACCGGCTGTCACAGAAGAAACAACGCTATCCGAAGAAACCGAAACCCAAGTCGTTCCCCAACAACCACCTGAATTAACACTTAAAAATCTAACCCCCGTTGCAAAAACGGAAAATCAACCTATTCCCAATCCCATTGAAGAAAAAAAGGTTGATTTTCAGGAACTTGCCCCCGAAGATGTTCCCGCAAACTTAAATTTTTAATTAAACACGCACCAAATGGATGTTAACCAACGTCTTTTTGCCGTATTTTTCTTGGACAACTTGACGGACCGCATGGGTTAACCCCGCCTTTAATGTTTCGTCATTTTCCTTATCTTTAAGGGGCATTTCATCTAGCGCAGCCCGCACATTTGTAAGTAATTCTTGCATTTCTGGTCCATCTTCATCCATTAGGCCAAAGGCCGAAACTTGCGGAGACCCCAATAAATTTTGCGCTTTATCCAAAACCACCGTTAAAACCACCGTTCGCCCTTCTAACATCTGGCGCCGATTCTTAATCACCTTAGCATTTAACGGGATGATTTGTTTCCCGTCTAACGCCAAAACCGCCGTCGGTACCGTCCCAATAATGCCAGGATCTTTTTCAGATAATTTAAAGACTTGCCCTTCTTCTAGTGCCACCGCATACGGCACTTTCCATTTTAAAACTTGTTCTACATGCGCCAACAAATCCAACGCATCCCCATGCACTGGCAAGGCAATCTTTGGTTTCAGCATCATATACATTTTTTTTAGGTCTTCCCCAGCAAAATGTCCCGATACATGCACCAAAGCATCTTCGGTCGTAATAATCTTCACCCCATAGGACTTTAAGCGCTTTTGTAAATAAGCAATCTGCTTTTCATTCCCTGGTATTTCTCGCGAGGAAAAAATCACCACATCATCAGATTCTAATGTTACCATATCGGCCCGTGCTTTAGTGCTAAGCAAACGCGTCAACGCCGATCGCGGTTCCCCTTGACACCCCGTACACACATAAACAACAGACCCTTTGGGCATAGAAACAGCTTCTTCTTCATCCAAAAACTCGGGGATATGATCAAAATACCCCGTAGATCTGGCCGCTGCATCCATACGCCATAAACTGCGCCCTAGCAAACACACTTGTTTATGGGCCGCTTCTGCCGCCAAATAAATACTTTCAAGCCGCGTGATGTTAGAGGCAAAACACGTTACAAAAACTTGCTGATGCGGATATCCAGCAATCAATGTTTTTAAGGTATCCCGCACATCCGATTCAGTGGAAGTTTGTGTTTCGCCCATCACATTGGTAGAATCACAAACAAATGCCAAAATCCCCTCTTTAGCGATATCTTTTAGGGCATCTATATCCATAGGTTCCCCGATAAGGGGTGTTTCAAACTTCCAGTCCCCAGAATGCAAGACCGTTCCTGCTTTGGTCCGAATCGCTAAGGCCGTTGGTTCTGGCACAGAATGCGCCATTGCAATCAATTCAACTTCAAACGGGGGAAGATTTAAAATATGCCCAGGGGGCGTTACAATAACTTCAGCCCGCCCTAACAACCCCATTTCCGTTAGTTTATGCCGAAGTAATTCGTTGGCAAATGGGGTCACATAAATCGGACAATGCAACTGATGCCACAAATAGGCCACCCCCCCGATATGATCTTCATGAGCATGCGTAATAACAAGGCCAACAATATCTTCTTGATGTTGTTCCAAAAAATCCACACTGGGGAGCAACGCCTCTACCCCCGGCAGATTTTCATCCGGGAACCCAATACCGCAATCCACCACTAACCATTTGCCTTGATACCCATAGGCAAAACAATTCATACCAATACCCGTTGCCCCCCCTAAAGGGACAAATACAAAATCTTCAGGCGCTAGGGTTAAGGCCTCTGTTTCACTCATCCTACTTCCTTTTCTTATAAGGATACAGGGCGGCCACAAAGGACCGCCTGCCCTGTCTTATTCGGCATCGTAATCAGCCCGATTCTTATCTTCTTGAATACGCGCTTTCTTACCAAACAATTGCCGTAAGTAATATAATTTAGAACGACGAACCCGTCCTTTTTTGACCACCGTAATGCTGGCCACATTAGGGGAATAAAGTGGGAAAACTTTTTCCACCCCAAACCCAAACGAAATTTTCCGTACGGTGAAAGACGAAGTTAAACCTTTGTTAGAACGGGCAATGCAAACCCCTTCAAACGCTTGGAAACGATCCCCTTTTTCTTCAACGATACGTGTTTGAACCCGCACCGTATCCCCGGTTTTGAAAAACGGAATTTTCTTATTCATCGCTTTGATTTGTTCTTGTTCTAGTTCTTTGATTACAGTCATGTAATACCTCCTTAATTAAGTTTTTTAGCCAAATAAGCTTGATACAAATCTGGCCGTCTTTCCATTGTTAAATTTTCTGCTTGCGCCTGACGCCACGCTTTGATTTTGGCATGATGACCGGACACTAAAACATCCGGAACAGTCCGATCTTGCCATACTTGGGGTTGCGTATATTGGGGATATTCCAAAAGGCCATGCGAAAAACTTTCTTCTTCTAAAGAGTCGGTATTTCCCATAACCCCAGGTAATAAACGAACCGTTGCATCTAACATAGTCAAAAGCGCCGGTTCCCCACCAGATAAGACACAATCGGCAATACTTACTTCTTGTACCTGCCACTTATCCAAAACCCGCTGATCAATCCCTTCAAACCGTCCACAAATAAACGTTAATGTTTTTTGTTCAGACCAAGATTTAGCCAAAGATTGATTAAATAAAGACCCCCGTGGCGATAAATAGTAAATAGAACCTGTTTCCTTTAAAGATAACAAGGCCTTATCTACAATTTCTGCCTTTAAGATCATACCAGCGCCCCCCCCGAAAGGACTGTCATCTACGGTTTTATGCACGTCAGTCGCAAAATCACGCATATTGACCACATTTAACGCATAAATCCCCTTTTCTAGGGCTTTTCCCGCCAAAGAATACCCTAAAAAACCTGGGAACATTTCGGGATACAGCGTCAAAATATTAATGTGCATCCGTGCCCCCTGCCATTTTAGGACGATTCAAAACAACCTGTTTTGAGACCAAATCAACTTGCGGGAAATTCGTATCATTAAAAGCAATCATTTCTTGGCGCCCATCTGTCATATCTATCACAACAATATCTCCAGCCCCATAATTTTCAATGCTTTTAATGGTACCCACCGTTTTTTGATCTTCTAAAACCGTCATTCCAATAAGATCCCGACAGTAAAATTCATCTTCCGGCAATTCAGGGAAAACATCTTCGGAAACAAATAATTCTGTTCCGATTAGCTTTTCGGCCGCGGTTCTGTCTTCTACGCCTTTGATTTTTGCTAAGACCACTTTCCCGTGCACACCATGGGTGTGAACGATCAATTCTTGGCCCGAGCGGGTCGTCATTTTTTTCATATCAGCCAACAAGGCAACATCGTCCAACATCGGTTTAATTTTAACCGATCCCCGAACCCCGTGTACCCCAACAATTTGGCCGACACAAACAGACATATTAAGCCCCTTCCGCCGGTGTTTCAGTTGCCGGTGTTTCTTCGGCTTTTACTTCTTCAGCTGGTGCTTCTGCAGCGGCCTTAGCAGCTTCTTCGGCAGCTTTAGCAGCAGCTTCTGCTTCGGCTTTAGCTTGGGCTTCGGCTTCGGCCTTAGCAGCGGCCTTTTCTTCTTCAGCTTTCTTCTTTTCTAGGGCTTTTGCTTTTAAAGCAGACTTTTTAGGTTGTGGCCGTAATTCAGGGGCCTTATAAAGTCCCAAAGAAGCCAACAATTTTTGAACCCGTTCTGTGGGTTCTGCCCCATTTTGTAACCATTTTTTCAACAAATCAGCATTAACCCTTAATGCATCTTGATGATCTTTTGGAAGAAGTGGGTTGTAAAAACCAATAGCCTCTATAAACTTACCGTCCCGCGGTGCCCGTGCATCCGCAGCCACTACTTTATAAAAAGGCCGTTTTTTGGCGCCCCCACGGGCTAAACGAATTTTAATTGACATGTTTTATCAAGTCCTTTCTGTTAGTTAACCGGCGGAAATGTCCCGCCCCCATTGCCGAAAAAGTTTTGACCAGCCCCCCCAGACATCTTCTTCATCAAAGACATCATACCTAAAGGGCCCATCTTTTTAAACTTCTTCATTACCTCTGCCATTTGGTCGTATTGTTTCAACAACCGATTGACATCATTCACGGTTACCCCGGCCCCCGCCGCAATTCGTATTTTGCGGGAAGCCTTGATAATATCAGGAAAACACCGTTCCTTTGGTGTCATTGACAAGATAATGGCCTCTTGTCGTTTTAAAATGGAATTGTCCATATTAGCTTGTTCTATTTTTTCCCTAAAGCGTGCCATGCCGGGAATCATCATCATAATCCCCTTCATATCGCCCAAGGAATTAATTTGCCGGATTTGACCAAGCAAGTCATTCAAGTTAAACTTACCCGCCATCATCCGGGCCATAGCTTCTTCAGATTTTTTCTGATCTATTTTTTCAAGGGCAGTTTCTACCAAGCCCACAACGTCCCCCATCCCTAAGATTCTGTCGGCAAGACGTTTGGCATCAAATACTTCCAAAGCCGATGCCTTTTCCCCAACCCCTAAAAACTGAATAGGCACCCCCGTGCGCATCCGCAAAGACAAAGCCGCCCCCCCACGAGCATCCCCATCTATCCGGGTTAAAATGGCCCCCGTAATGGGGATTTGTTCTTGGAATTTTTCCACCACATTCACGGTATCTTGCCCCATTAGGGCATCCAATACCAGCAACGATTCTGTGGGTTCTGCCAACGCATGAATGTTTTTAAGTTCCCCCATCATCTCTTCATCAATATGAAGGCGCCCCGCCGTATCTAGCAACAACACATCATATAAACCCACTTTTGCTTGTTCCAATGCACGTTTTGCGATTTGAAGTGGCTTTTCGCCCGGCACAACAGGGACGCAATCAATTTCGTGTTGTTCGGCGAGCACTTGAAGTTGTTCTTGGGCCGCCGGCCGATAGGTATCTAAGGACGCCATGAGCACCTTTTTCCCTTCTTTCTTCCATGTAAGGGCCAACTTCGCCGTTGTTGTGGTCTTTCCGGCCCCTTGTAGCCCCAACATTAAAACGGGATTAACTTGATGGGAACGCCATTGAAATGGTTTTGGGGTTCCCAATAAATCCTGCAACGTATCATGCACGATTTTAATTACCATTTGGGCGGGTTTAATGGATTTAACAACCTCTTGCCCAGCGGCTTTTTCTTTAACAGATGCAATAAATTCTTTGACCACCGGCAAAGCAACATCGGCCTCTAGCAACGCAATTTTGACTTCGCGCATGGTTTCATCTAAGACGGCCTCGGTAATCATGCCACGTCCCGAAAGCTTATCAAAGATTTTAATCAATTTATCCGACAATCCACCAAACATTTTTTCTTTTTAATCCCATTCCAATTTACTAATTTTCCAAGCACCCTATTTTCAAAACACAAAAAACCTGATCCCCAAAAACCTTTCAAACACACCAAGTGCACCTATGAACGAACCCTCGTCGATAAGTGTGTTTCCTTAGAAACTTAAAGCGTTACCTACGCAAAAATATCCTGGAAACTTGTCATAAATTACAGGAAGTATACCCGTTTTTTACCCCCCTGTCAAGTATTTTTATTTTTTCTTCCTTTTACAAAATAAACATCATACACAAAAACACTTGACGAAATAGTGCTTGCATGATACACTAAGAAAGTACATTTATTCAAAAAAACAAACCCATTTTAAGTATTATCAACACATGACCCCACAAAAACGTAAAACGCACCTTTTACCTTATTTTATGCTAGGATTCCTAGCTTCTTTTATGGAACTTGCTTTGCCTGGGGTGATCGGTTCCAAAACCTCTAATCCTTCCGTCCCGGAAAAATCTTCTGTTGTAACGAACAAACAAGAAGCCGACAAAACGCCCGACATTCCCCCTCTTCCCATCTCCGTAGCAATTCAAACTTCGGTCAAAAAATCAAGATCTCTTTCGATTGTTCATTAATTTTTCCATTACTCTTTTTAAGTTATAGTCTTATTTTTTAAAAAACACTTGCTTTTTTAAACAAGCCCCCTATACTAAACACGTTGACTTAAATTTTAATGAAAGGAAAAATCATGCCGTCAGTTGTGAATGATAATTGTGTTTTATGCAGAACATGTGTGGATGTATGCCCAGTTGGGGCTTTCCATGAAGGCGATACAATGATGGTGGTGGATCCGGATACTTGCATTGATTGTGGTATGTGCATTTCAGAATGCCCAAACAATGCCATTCACCCGGCCGATGAATCCGATGAAAAATGGGTTCAATTCAATGCCGAAAAATCCAAAGAATGGCCGGAAGCCGCTAAATAATTCAAGGGGATAGTGTTCCTATCCCTTTTTTACTTTATGGGGGGGGGCTATGGCCAAGAAAGATTTAAAAACCTGTCTAAAGAACTATTTATTCACGGGCATTTTGGTTACAGCCCCCTTAACCATTACCCTTTATATCATTTGGATATTAGTGGATTATATAGATACCTTTGTGGGGCGTTTTTTACCACAAGCCTATAATCCCCAAACTTATTTTTCATTTCCCATCCCTTTTTTAGGGGTGATTGTGTTATTGGTCTTGTTGATTCTGATTGGGATGCTGACCATTCACGTCTTGGGGGCGCGTTTGCCATCCTTAGGGAAAAAGCTAATCGCCCATATTCCCGTTGTTTCAGGACTTTATGCGGCGCTGCATAAGATTTTTGAAACCTTGCTAGGAACAGGTAAAGAAAGTGCTTACAGAACCCCTGTTTTAATTGAATACCCCCGAAAAGGGCTGTGGACAATCGCGTTCATTACGGGACCTGTTTGCCACGAAGTACAAACCACGCAAAAAGATCCTTTGGTCAGTGTATTTGTCCCCACAACCCCCAACCCAACATCTGGTTTCTTTTTGTTTATTCCAAAAAAGGACACCATCCCCTTGGACTTAAATGTTGAAGATGCTTTCAAAATGATCTTATCCACTGGGATTGTAGGGCCAAATGAAAAACATCACAAAGCCCCTTCTAAGAAATGATTCAGGCGCCCAGCAAAAGCCGCTGGATCTTTAAGGGGTTCCCCTTCGGCAATTCGGGCTTGATCGTAAAGCAACCAAATAATGTCCTTAACAACATCTTCTTTTTGGCCAGCTTTCACTAAATCCGCCAACTTTTTAATCAAATCGTGTGTCTTGTTTAATTCTAAAATTCGACCACTAGCAAAGTTCATCGTTTGCCCATGGGCTTTCATCATCCGTTCTAGATTCAAGCTCATTTGCCCTTCGGGTGTAATCAAAACGGCTGGGCTTTTCGTCAACCGTCCTGTCATTTGAACTTGGGCCACTTCCCCAGTTAAAATCTCCTTAGCTTTTTTAACAAGTTCTTCCTGCAAATCACTTTGTAATTCTTCTTTTTTTTCATCTTCCTTCAAGGGGATATCTTTCAAATCATCCTTAGCATACATCACGGATACCAATTTTTTGCCATCATATTCTTGGAAAGTCTGCGTCCAAAATTCATCCACGGGATCTGTCAACAACAGTACCTCTACACCACGGGCGATAAACCCTTCCAATTGCGGGTGATGGCGCAATGTTTCTAGATCCGTCCCCGTTAAATAATAAATATTCTTTTGTTTTTTAGGCATCCGCGAAACATAGGTTTTAAAATCCACCAGTTCATCCCCTTGGGTGGTATAAAAACGACATAGTTCGGCTAAATCCGCCCGATGGTCAGATGGTTCGTAAAGTCCTTCTTTAAGTACAATACCAAAACTGTTCCAAAAAGTCGTATAATCTTCTTTATTTTCGGCCCGTTTTTTCAGTTCCCCAAGGACCCTACGCACCAATCCCGTTTTGATTTTTTCCAATACCGGTGTTTTTTGTAACATTTCCCGGCTGACATTTAACGGTAAATCTTTGGTATCAATCACCCCACTGATAAACCGTAAATAAGCCGGCATCAATTCAGGCATATCGTCGGTAATAAACACCCGATTGACATATAAATTTAGGCCCGATTTCCGGTCATTTTGAAACAAATTAAACGGCGGTTTCGTCGGGATGAATAATAAGCTTGTGTATTCCAACGCCCCTTCGGCCTTATAATGTAAGGTCATCCACGGGCTGTCAAATGCATGGGTTAAGTTTTGATAAAAATCCCGATATTGTTGCTCGGTAATTTCATTTTTGGGGCGACACCACAAGGCATTCGCCTCATTAATCGTTTCTTCCTTTTTGCCATCCACCAAAATAACCGGCAAAGAAATATGGTTAGAATATTGATGGACTAAGTATCTTAAGCGCACATCTTCTAAATAATCCAAACAGTCTTTTTTTAGATGTAAAATAACTTGGGTTCCAAACGGCACAGAATCATCTTCAGTAATACTAAAAGTCCCTGCCCCATCAGATTCCCAAACGTACCCTTTAGTATCCCCTGCTTTTTTGGTTTTAACCACTACCTTATCCGCCACCATGAACGAGGCATAAAACCCAACCCCAAATTGACCAATTAAGGCAATATCTTTTTCCTTATCCCCCGTCAAATTTTTCAAAAACTCGGCCGATCCGGATTGTGCAATTGTCCCTAAATTTTTAATTAAATCTTCTTCATTCATCCCAATCCCGTTATCCGAAACGGTCAAAGTTTTGGCTTTTTTATCTGGAATGAGTTTAATTTTAAAACCATCTTTCGCATTGGCCGCCAGTTCTGGATGCATCAACAAGGCATAGCGTAATTTATCACATGCATCCGACGCATTTGAAATAAGCTCTCGCAAGAAAACTTCTGAATGTGAATACAATGAATGAATCACAATATCTAAGACTTTGGCAACTTCTGCCTGAAATTCGTGGGTTTGTTTTGTCATAAAAAGCTCCTTTTTTATCATATCTATGTAGGTATATAAGGTGCGTTTGATAATTTGCAAGTACAAAACAAAAAATCCCTAAGAAAATCTTAGGGATTTAAGATGGCTCCGGCGGTAGGGCTCGAACCTACGACCAATCGGTTAACAGCCGATTGCTCTACCACTGAGCTACACCGGAATAACAAAAGAATTTATAACACAAAAAAAACACCCTTGCAAGTCTTTTTTTTTAAAAAAAACGCATTTTTTCTTTTCCTTGACAATACCCCCCTTTTATGTATAGGCTAATTCACAGTAATTCTTAAAGAAAGAGGAACCTTACAGGATAAAGATTATGCCCTTAAAATTAAATACAATTTTGGATCTTAAAAACACTTACGATACCTTTTTATTTGATGTATGGGGGGTCTTATGGGATGGGGAAGAGTTTTATCCAGGTGTTATTGATACCTTAGAAACTTTGAGACAAAACGGGTGTAAAATAGGGATTATCTCTAATTCCACCCTAATTGCCCCACAACTTGAAGCAAAATTTTCCAAGTTCGGATTAAGGGCTGGGAAACATTTTGATGATATGTTTACTTCGGGTTCTTATTTGCAACACCTTATTAAACAGGACTTTTTCAAAAACATTTTTGGATCTGACTACACGTTTTATTGCTATGGACAGCGAAATGAAGAACTTTTTGTTCCCTGGGCACCCCATGAACGTAATGCACTCGCCGAAGCTGATTTTGTATATTTAGGGGCACTCACTGATAAAATAACCCCAATTCAAAAAAATGAGGAAACTCAAACAATTTTGGCCGAGTGTTTGCGCTTGAAGAAACCTCTTATCTGTGCCAATCCTGATATCTGTGCAACAAAAAAAGGACAAATCTATTACACACAAGGCGCCATTGCCAATGCTTATGAAAGCATGGGGGGAAAAGTCTATTGGTTTGGGAAACCCTACCCTGAAATTTTTGACTTTGCCTGTCAAATTTTTGGGGCTAATAAAAAAACTTCCATTATGGTTGGGGATAGTGTGCATACCGACATTGTTGGGGCGACTAGGGCTGGGATTGATTCCGTCTTAATTTATGAAACTGGGATTTTGGCCCATCTAACAGAAACCGAACGTCAACAGGAAATGAAAAAAGAAGGGGTTTATCCCACTTACACCTTAGGGAAAGTGGCTTTATCAAAAGCGGCTATTTCAACACAATTTTCTATAAAAAAAGATCGTTCAAAGGAAGAAAGCTAATGTTTAATCTTGAGAGACTTTATCTAAAGGGAGGTATCTCGTGCCCATAGAAATAAAAAACATCTTAGAACTCACAGACTCTTACGATACCTTTTTATTTGATAAATGGGGAGTTTTATGGGATGGCGAGAACCTATATCCAGGAGTCATAGATACTTTCACAAAATTAAAAATGGCTGGGAAGAAAATAGGCATTATTTCTAATGCCACACTAACTACCCAACAAGCCGAAAAAAACCTTACTCAATTTGGGCTGATGCGAGAAAAACATTTTGACAGAATGATTACTTCCGGTTTCTATATGCAAGAATATATAAAACAAGGATTTTTTAAAAATATTTTTGGGCCCAACTTCACATTTTACTGTTACGGGCAACGGAATGAGGAACTTTTTATTCCTTGGGCATCTCATGAATGCAACAGTTTAAAACAAGCTAATTTGGTATATCTAGGTATTCTTGCAGATGATCAAACCCCTATTCA
>Ga0310695_10014125_pt1 | contig 10847 bp, 9 predicted proteins | sample RumenRJG_04DNA_FD_203882 | JGI IMG/M metagenome (GOLD analysis project Ga0310695, IMG submission 203882) | Bovine rumen microbial communities from Lethbridge, Alberta, Canada - RJG_04 (v2) (version 2) | ecosystem: Host-associated > Mammals > Digestive system > Stomach > Rumen | place: Canada... | reverse complement strand
TATCACAAACGCGAAGAATTCGCTGGAAGAACAGATGCAGACTCTGAATGCGAATCTTTCAGCTGCGGATCAGGAAACCTTGAACCGGATTTCCGCCTTGCAGCAGGAAATGCAGAATGCCAATGCGACCTTGAAAACGGACTATAAAAACCGCATCGCGGCACTAAACGCCACTCTGTCAAGTGAGGCATCCGCAATCCGAACTCAAATCGGAACTTTGGACGCACAATACCAGACCGAAATAGCTAATGCGAAAGCCCAATATGATGAAAAACTGGCAACCCTTCGTGCAACACTGTCCGCGGCGGATCAGGAGACCTTGAACCGGATCTCGGCCTTGCAGCAGGAAATGCAGAATGCCAATGCAACCTTGAAAACGGACTATGAGAACCGCATTGCGGCATTGAATGCCACTTTGTCAGCGGAAACACAGATCATCCGTAATCAGATCGACACTTTGCATTCGCAGTATCAAACGGATATTGCGAATGCAAAGAGTTCGCTGGAAGAGCAAATGCAGACGCTGAACGCGAATCTTTCAGCGGCAGACCGGGAGACGCTCAATCAGGTAGAAGCTCTCCGGACTGAGATGAATAACAGCCTGACGGTTCAGCGGACCGAATACAGCAACAGGATTGCGGAAATGGAACAGGCTCTTTCCACGGAAGCGGCGGCCATCCGCACCCAGATCGACACTTTGCAGGCGCAGTATCAATCGGATATCGCAAACGCAAAGAGTTCGCTGGAAGAACAGATGCAGACGCTGAATGCGAATTTGTCTGCCGCCGACCGGGAAACGATTGCACAGATCACCGCCTTGCGGCAGGAAATGATGAATGCTGACAATGCCCTGAAAACGGACTATGAAAACCGTATCACCGCGTTGAACGCCACTCTTTCAAGTGAAGCGTCCGCAATCAGAACCCAGATTGGGACTTTGGAAGCCCAATACCAAGCCGAAATTGCGAATGCGAAGAGTTCTCTGGAGGAGCAAATGGCAACTTTAAACGCAAACTTGTCCGCCGCCGACCGGGAGACGCTTAACCGGATTTCGGCGTTGCAGCAGGAAATGCAGAATGCCAATGTGGCAATGAAAACCGATTACGAAAACCGGATTTCAGAACTGAACAGTTCGCTTTCAGCCGAGGCGGCGGCCATCCGCATCCAGATCGACACCTTGCAGAGCCAGTATCAAAATGATATTGCGAATGCAAAGAGTTCGCTGGAAGAGCAGATGGCAACTTTAGAGGCAAACTTGTCCGCCGCCGACCGGGAAACGCTTAATCGGATTTCGGCGTTGCAGCAGGAAATGCAGAATGCCAATGTGGCAATGAAAACCGATTATGAGAACCGGATTTCAGAACTGCGCAACACGCTTTCATCCGAGGCGCAGGCTATCCGCACCCGAATTGATACTTTGCAGTCGCAGTATCAGACGGATATAACAAATGCAAAACGGTCCCTGGAAGAGCAAATGGAGACGCTGAGTGCGAATTTGTCTGCCACCGACCGGGAGACGATGGCCCAGATCGCTGCAATCCAGCAGGAAATGCAGAATGCAAATAGCGCAATGAAAACTGATTATGAAAATCAAATTGCGGCCTTGAAGCAGCAGCTTTCTGCGGAAAGCGAAGCGACAAGGACCCAGATTGCCACGTTGAAAGAACAGTATGAGACAGCGATTGCGAACGCAAAAAATCTTCTCAACGAACAGATAGCGACCCTGAATGCTTCGCTTTCAGCGGAAGATCAGAGCATTCTTAACCAGATTTCCGTGTTGGAAATGGAGATGAATCATGCTCTTGCCACGCAGAAAGCGGATTACGAGAACCGGATCGCAGTGTTGAACGCATCCCTCAGTTCGGAGGCCGCGGCCCTGCGGACGGAAATGGCAAATCTGGAAAACAATTACAAGATGGAAATCGCCCATCTGAAAGAAAACCTGGAATTGCAAATCGCGCATCTGACCGAGACGACCCGGAATACGACCAATTCCCTGCAACAGCAGCTGGATGAAGCAATCAGCCGGTTCGATGCAGAGATCGCGGAACTGAAGAACAGTTACAATGCCCGGATCACGGCTCTGGAAAACCAGTCGAGCGCGGCGGACCAGGAATTACGCACACTGATCGAAGCATACGCTTCCGCCATACGGCAGGAAATGGCAGCTGGGGACGATGCAATTGTTCAGCGGATGCAGACCATTCTGGCCAGTCTCAACGGGACGCTGAATGACCGGCTGCAAATCATTCTGGCTGAATATGACGAGCGTATCCGCGATGTCAACGCCAAAATTGCGGCTGCGGATTCGGATGTCAAACGAAGACTGAATGAGCAGAAGGCAGTGTTTCAGGAACAGTGGGACCGCGAAATCAGCGATATCAACAGTGCTTATGCGTCCCGTCTGGCCGACACCGGCTTATCCAATGCGGAACGTGACGCGGTCGAAAAGGAATGGACCGAAAAACTTGCTTCCGCAAATCTCAATTACCAGCGGCAGATAGCGGAAGTGGAAAGCCAGCTGCGTGAATACGGCACGAAAACCGCTGCGGAACTGATGGCGGAACTTTCGAGACTGCAATCCGAGCGGGCCGTGATCGAGAGTGCCCTGAACAGCACAGATTTGAGCACGAAGATCGCTGCCATTGCCAAAGGATACGATGTCAAAATCGACGAGCAGCGTGCCATTTTGGAAGATAAAATAGAAAACCTCAAAAAGAAACTTGAGGCACTGGAAGCCGTCGGGGATATCGCCATTGATATGCTGATTGCGAAGATCCAGGCCGGCGATGCCGCCAATGCGGCCGAACTGGAAACCATGAAACTGGCTTTGCAGGCATATTGCGACGAATTGAAAGCCCGACTGGCAGAACAGATTAGCTCTCTGGAGAAAATCGTAGTCGAATTGCAGAAGGTCCTTTCCTCGCGTATCAACACACTGGAAAACCGACTGAAGTATGCTTTGATGACAGACGAAGCGCTGGCCGCGGCGAAGCAGGACAAGCAGTCTTTGGTGGATTCGCTGGCAAACCAGATTGCGGCTTTGCAGCTGGTGATTACGGAAAAAATGGCCAAAGGAGAGGATGTTTCCAATGAACGGGGACAGCTGACCACGCTGGCATCGGAGTATGATGAAGCGAAAAACGACCTGGACAATATCAATCTAGTCCTTGAATTGCGTTCGAGCAGCGAATTTGCCCTTCACAAAAAATGGATCATGGAATTGCAGGAGCTGACCGCTTCATTGCAGACCACGGTCACGACGCAGGGACAGACCATCGCCGCGCAGAAAGATGAGATCGAGGCACTGAAAGCCGTAGTCGCCAATCTGGAAACCGCATTACGTGCGGAAATGGAACTGCTGAAACAGGAATTGAAGGACTACACGGATTCCCATGCGACGGAACTCCAGGGAAAACTTACGGACCTGGGGGCCCAGCTGTCCACGCTTCACGAAAACGTGATGACGCTGGCAACCAGTTCGTATTCCAGTTACGGCTCTTCCTCCACCGGCAACAATTCCTACAATTATTCGGGAGCGTCCAACAAGGATGTGATCACGGATGACCGCGACCTGCGGACCAGCGATTCCACGCAAATTGACTTTTGATTTCGGGAGAAAATGAAGATGAAAATTCACAAGAAGATTTATCCGTATTTCGCCGCCACGATGATCCTGAGCCTGACCGGCTGCAGTACAGTGAGCAACACCACCATATCGGAACTGGTCGCTCCGGGGCTGGCAATCAGCGGCGCCACACTGGGAGCATTGGGTGCCAAAGAGGAAAGCGAAGGAACCCGCCTTGCTGCAACCGCGGGCGGCGGCCTGATCGGCTGGCTCGTCGGCCTGTTCATCACAAAAGGCATTCAGCAGGAGAAAAAAGACGAGTTCCGTTCCGGTTACGAGCTGGGGCAGTCCAATGCGACCAAATCGCTTTACTGGCAGATCCAGCAGCTGCATGAAGCCAAAAACCAGCCGGATTCCCAGGTGATTTACTATCAGATCCCGGCCGATTATCCGAACGACAACGCGAACCGGACGGAAGGCACGGTTCTGCTTCCGGTCGTTCAGGATCGGAAATGAGGTGAAACATGGAAAAACAACCAATTTCGCCGAATGATCCGGCTACGGAAAAACAACGGCAGCTGCTCAAAATCGCCATTGCAAGAGAAGCACTTTTCCCGAACCCGTTTGCCGGTCAGTATGAAAAATGGGAAAAACTGACTGCCGGAGAAGCTGACCACCTGCTTTCCACGATCCCCCCGGAACGGCTGGGTGTGCTGGAAAAGGAATTCCAGCAGAAAAATGTGAAACGCGACCACCGGACAGCCAGCGCCATCGGCAAGGAAGCCGAAAGCATTGTGCATGAAATCGGCCGGACCATAGACGGAGGATTATAAGATGAACCGAACAAGCATGAAAATCATGGTTTTAACCGGAATGCTGATGCTGGGACACGCGGCATTTGCATCCTATCCGGTTTTTGACGCCACCAACAATGTGCTGGCGTCCTTGCAGAAAACGATGGACTCGGCATTCCAGACGATCCAGAAAGCCAATATGCAGACTCTGATCGAATACGCCAGAGAGGAATTCGCCGAAGAAATCCTGATTTACGAGGAATGCGTCAAGCAGTATGAGGAATGCGTGAAAATCTACAACAAAGCAATGGAGATGTATAACTGGGCGAACGAGACGATCGGGAAAGTCCGGAACATAAAGACCTTTCTTTCGTGCGGATTTTCCAATCCGGCAAACATCCAGCAGCTGGCCTCGCTAGTGAATACCACCTTGTCGCAGACAGCGGAAACGACCAACCGGCATTTTCACCTTGACATCCTGCGGGCCGCGGACAACATCATTCAAGATGATGTAATCGAAACCACGGCAAACCGCGGGATCGAACGGCAGAAATATGCGCAATCCTCCCGGAAAGTGGCGGATAAATGCGATGCCATGGCACAGTCGATGCTGAGCCAGCTTCAGGCCAAGGACCAGATTCTGGAATCGCGGGTAATGTCCGGGACTGCCGATCTGCTGCAGCTCACCCATGCCAGCGAACAGGGGATCATGTTTATCGCCGAGGAAATGGGGAGGCTGAACAACAATGTTTCGGCCATCAACCGGACTGCCGCGAGACAGGAGGAAGCCCTGGGGGAAGACGAGATGAACCGTGCCCAGGAATCCGCCGTATTTACGCAGCTGGAAAAAGAGGCGATCGAACGCGGCAATTCCTATTCTCGGCAGAAAAACTCACAAAACAGGATCAATGACACGTTCCGGAAATGCAGGGTGTTCTGATGAATATGATTTATATTATGTCTGCGGCGGTATCAACCACTATCCGGATCGGCGGGAAATCAGTCGATCTCACCTCGGCGAACAGTATTCAATCCCTGATTTCCGAGGCGATGAGTTCGATCCATCTTTTTGCCCTGAGCATAGCTCTTTGCATACTGCTTTACGCAGTTGCCCGGAATTATTTTCAGTTCGGCGATCACGGCGGGGTCCGCTTCCTGGCGGCTCTGCTGGTGACGATTGTAATGATTTTCGCCTTCCCAAAAGTCTGCGATTCTATTCAGCAGGCGACGGAAAACTATTCGCAGGGGACTGCGGAAACCATTGAGAACATGGTTTGCTACTTGACAGAACAGAAGGTCAATGCAGGGAAGACCGGCGCGGATGCCAAGATGAGCATAGCGCAGAAGATTGCGCACCTGCCGGAAAACATCATGCACAGCATTCAGGCAGCGATGTGCAATATCTTCTATGTCAACGGCATCTGGCTGGGAAAAAGCATCCGGGATATCGTCTATTTTATTTTCAAATGCCTTTACAACGGGGCATTGTGTCTGACGCCGATCTTTTTCGCCGCCCTGATGATCCCTGAGACCCGGCAGCTGGGGACGAGCTTTATTACGTCCTGCATCGGGATCTCAATGATGCCGTTGTGCTTCCTCTTTGGAGACCTGTGCAACATCTGGCTGGTGGATCACATGTGGAGCTCGCTGGGCCTGGGCAATGGCGGGACATTCTGGTCGGTTGCCAGAACCGGGGCGGCTTTCACCAATCCGGTCGGCACCATGCTGGCTTACATTGCCTTCGGCATAATCTATGCCTTACTGGCTGCAGTGGTCTATATCGTTCTGCCGTTCCTCTACATGAAACTGTTCCGGACCGGCTCACCGGGTTCGCCTGCCGGGATCATTGCATCCGCAATCGGCAAAGCGATTCATGCGGCAGTAATCGGCGGTGCAGTGCTGGCCAGCGGCGGAACGGCTGCTGCGGCTGGCAGTGCTGGCGGAGGCAGTTCTGCAAGCGGCACAAGTGGATCTGCCGCCGCACAAGGAGCTGCAAAAGCGGCGAAAGGTTCCTCCGGCTCTGCCGTCGAAGATACCGGAAAAACCATCGACAAAAACATGGACGCCTGAAAGGAACCGCATAAATGACCAGAATCACAACACCTTGGAAGAAGGTCGCCCGGCTGCAGAACCGGATTATTTTCTGGGCGCTGTTCCATATCGTCTGCCTGATCTGTCTGGCAGCGGGCCTGTATTACACGATACAGTTCATGCTGCACCCCGACCAGGTAATTATCGAAGACCAGAGCGGTTCGCTTTACCGAGGACGCACCGGATCGGTAATTTGCCGGGAGGTTGCCGAAGATACGGCCAGACGGGCCACCTTTGCATTTCTGGACCGCAGTTATCAGCATGAAAACCGGGCAATGTGCGAGGCAATTTTCGGCAAATCGGCACAAAAGTCTCTGTTTGAACTGATTGCAAAGTCCAAAGATGAGTTTGCAGAACAGAAAATCCAGCAAATGCCGGTTATCTCCCGGATTACAGTCCGGGATGCCGAGGAAGACCGGCAATGTCTGGTCTGGGTCGAGGGGATCCTGCACCGGTCCGGGATTTATATGGAGATGCAATACTACCAGCAGTTGGAATATATCCTTGGATTACGGCTGATGCAGTCGGACGACACGGATAATTTTCCGCTCCGGGTCTTGCGGATGAACTATCAGGAACGCTCGCTGTATGACAGCAAGCCGAAAGGACCGCAGAAATGACGTATCAACGCTTTGGCAATTTGCTGCACGGACTGCTGATCGCATATGTGCCAATGTCTTTTCTGCTTCCGCTGGCGATGTATGAACTGAGGGATAACAACCGGCTGATCCTGATGGACCAGGCGCACAGTTACCACATCACGGAGTATTCATCGGCTGAAACCCTGCGGAAACTCTACGAATATCAGATGAAACAGGCAGTGTTCGCTTTCCTCATGCGGAATCCAACCGGGTTCGACAACAAGGAACTGCTGGACCTGATGTTTCAGGGACAGGCGAAACTGGAAGCGCATAAGCAGCTTGCAGCCGAAGCGGACCAGTTCCGGACTTACAAAATGCACCAGAAGCCGGAGATCCTGAATATCCGGATCCTGCGTGCGGACCGGCGGCGTTCATACGCGAAAATCGAAGGACAGCTGATCCGGTATTATGTCGGAAGCGATTTGCAGCAGCGGACCTTCACCGTTGACTTTGAACTGAATATGGAACTTCAGGTCAATTTCGACACGGCGACCAACAGTCGCTATCCGTTTCATATCACGAACTTGAAATACACTCAAAACGAACAAAAGGAAAAATGACCATGAAACTACAAATGATCGGGCTTGCCGCATTGCTGGCAGGAACACTTTGCTCCTCGGAACCTGAGCCGGAGGAGATCAAACGGCAGAACCAGTATGTGGAATACCGGCTTTCCCAGGGGGAAATTTACCGCATCTATGTGAAAATGAACGATGGAGTCACCACCGTCCAGTTCCCTTCCGCGATTACGGAAATCGCCGGAAAAAACATCAGTGCCGATGGGAAAAATGGGGACTCCGACTTTCTCATTCAGGCGCAGGCCGGCAGCTATTATTTCAATATCGCCGCCATCAAAAAGGGAGCGACCGGAACATTGACGGTAACCCACAACCGGAAACTGTATATCCTTTATCTGATCCAATCGGATAAGGAAGCTTACGCCAGCGTGGTGTTCGGCCGCAGCTCGAACCGGAAAAATCTTTCCGGACCGGTGGTAACTGCCACCCCGAAGGTCACGCCCGCGAGACTGGTTTCTCTGATCGACATGGCAAAAAAGTATGATGTCCTGGCAGAAAACCATCCCGAAGCCGTAGCCGGATGCGAACGGGTGAAATTCAAAAACCGCTACCGCTGCGGGAAATTCGACATCCATCTGCTGGACGCTACCCGGTTCGAGGAGGAAGACACCGTCATTTTCCATGTTGGACTGGAAAACCTGACCCATGAGGAAATCGCCTATGACAAACATTCCTTTTCCGCCCATGCGGGGAACTCCATCTATTACATGAGCGTCTCGGACGCTTCCGGACTGATGCCCCCCAAAAGCAAAACCCATGCCTGGTTCGGCATTACTTCCACACCGGAAGGCGGCCGCAACAACCTCAAAGCCGACAATGACTGGCTGCTGGCGTTGACCACGCGGGAAATGCACACCAGTCAGCTGCAATCAACTGCGGATCTGGTCAAAGCCGAAAGGGAAAAAACAGATTCCGAACGAAAGAAACTCCTGGCTGAAGCCGCCGAAGCCGAAAAGAAACTGGCCGATTTGCGGAAATTATCTGAGGAAATCAAGCGGGAACGGGAGGAAATCACCCGGCAGAAAACGGAACTGAACGCGGAAAAGGCAAAGTTTGTCCGGGAAACGGAAAATACCCGGATGCAGATGAAGGCCGAACAGCAAACTCTGGAGAAGGACCGGAAACAGCTTAAAGAAACTGCTGGACTCGCACAGACTGCGGAAGTTCTGCGGAAAATGCGAGAAGATACCCGGAACGCGGTTAAAAACATGCGGGAACGGAGTCAACGGAAATGAATGCAAACGAACTGGTCAATATTCTGAAAAGTCCGACCTCCAAAGTGATATTTTTCGGAGTCATTCTGATCGGCGGGGCGCTGGCCCTGATCCCGTTGCTGACCCGTGACGATGATCCGAAGGCAGTCAAGGAAGAACCGGAACTCACCAAAGAGGAAAAAGCGCCGATTGAAATGGGGACGGAAATCCCCCGTTTCAAGGTGGATAAACGCAGTAATTCAGCAGGCAAACCAGTCGGAAGGCAGGTGTCGCCGCCGCCCGTCATCAATGTCGCTCCATCCAAAAAAGCAGAGGTGACCGGACCGGAACAGAAACCGTCTGCCCGTGAACTGGCCGAACGGATGCGGGATCGTGCGGAACATAACCGCATAACGCGAAACACGATGCCGCGGCCCGCAGGAGCAGGCGAACGGACCTCCTCCAGAAGTGGTAATGCAGGAAGGATTTATGCACTCACCGCTCAGAAAAACGGAGGAAAAGCCGAAAAAGAAGTGTTTCTTTCCGAACGCTATGCACCTTACGGACGCTTGCTCAACTGCAAACTGGTCAATACGCTCGAAAGCAATGTGGAAGGCACGCCGCTGATCGCAATGGTGATCGAAGATTTGTGGTGGGTGAACTCCAAGGGCGAACGGAAACTCATCATCCCGGCTGGGACAGAGATCCATGGGAAAATGGGCTCCTGCGTCCGCAACCGCATGATGGCATCAGGCAACTTCATACTCGTTTGGCAGCTGACTTCCGGCGAAGTCGGCATGGAGCTTCAGGTGAATGGTCGTGTTCTGGAAAAATCCAATCAGGCGGGCAACAAGAACCTTGCCACAATCACGGATATGGCTGCCGGTATTCCCGGCAGGGTCATGAACAATAACAACTTGAACGAGATGCTTCAATACACGATGGCTTTTGTTCAGGGGCTGTCTGCCGGATTCCAAACCACCCGGACGTATGACAATGGCAGCACGATCATCCAGGAAAACGACGGCAGTACCAAAAACGCTTTGGCTTCCGCTTTTCAGCAGATGAGTGAGGTTGCTCTGGAAAACATTTCCGACAAGATCAACAAGGAAAGTTATTACATCCGCGTGGCGGCCGGAACGGAGTTTTACCTTTATATCGAACAGGTTACGAACATCGAAAAAGCCGCTATTGCGGACAGTGCGCTGAACAATCTGGCTCAGATGAAGCAGGCCCGAAAAAGCAATCGCGATGAAGAAGTCGACAAAATGTCCCAACTGCATGATTCCCTGGGCAAAGCATTGCCCAGATCACTTAAAAAAGAACTCAACATGAAAGGGTTATGAAGATGAAAACCAAATGTATCATTCCGCTCCTGATCTGTACTGCGGCAGTCGTTTCCGGCTGCAAAAGCAAAGTCAAGCCCAAAGAATTTACCGCTGTCCCCCTTTACATGGCGGGGCAGGAAATCCCCGGTCCGGATCAGGAGAAATACCTGTATAACGGTTCGGTCAAAATGTATTCGGTCGGTCGGCTGGTCGATCCCGGCAGCGGCACCATGCGCGAAGCAGGAACCGTATATCGGATCGAGTCCGGTCCGAAGTGGAACCTCATTCCGCAGTATGATGCCAATCCGGAGAGTTTTGCCCGGAAAAAGATGCAGGAACAGTATGCCGACAGCGTCAGCGGACATATCAGCCAGTCGCTTTCGGCCAGCCGGGAGATCCGCAAGGGACAGCTCGAAACCAAAAAAGAGATTCAATCTCTGGAAGAAAAATGCCGTCTTTTGCAGGAAAACAATTCCGAACTGCTGAAAATGATCCAGAAAAATCGTGAGGACGCCCAGCTCTCCGTTCAAAATATGAAACTGATGCAGAAATACATCCGGAAACTTGAGAGCAAGCTGGAAGACCTGAAAATCCAGGACTTCAGGGGGCGCAGATGATGAAACGCATAAAACCGATCCTGCTGTTCCTGCTGCT
>Ga0310695_10014124_pt1 | contig 10847 bp, 8 predicted proteins | sample RumenRJG_04DNA_FD_203882 | JGI IMG/M metagenome (GOLD analysis project Ga0310695, IMG submission 203882) | Bovine rumen microbial communities from Lethbridge, Alberta, Canada - RJG_04 (v2) (version 2) | ecosystem: Host-associated > Mammals > Digestive system > Stomach > Rumen | place: Canada... | reverse complement strand
TGATGACATGTTCTTTGTGGGTGCCGGTGTGAGCTTTGAGTATGTTCGCGATGCTGCTTTGGCTTTAGTTCCTATCTATGCCGATGTCCGCATGGACATTCCTCTGCGCAGCAGAAGCATCAAGCCCTTTGTTGATGCTAAAGTCGGTTATGCTGCAGGGCAAGTTGATGGCTTCTATTTTGCTCCTACTGTTGGTGTGCGAGTTCCTGTGAGATTTGTTCAGGCCATGAACTTTGGTTTGGGTTACAAATTACAGAAAATTCAAGATGCCGGCACTAACACCAACGCCATTACGTTCAATGTAGGTATCGAATTCTAACGAGGACACACGTCTTTTCAGCGCCAAAGCGGTTGAGTCACTCTTGCGTAACTCAACCGCTTAATTTGTAGTTCTGAAGCCAGGCAGACACACAAACAACAAATTGAACGGATTCTATTGAACTGCCATGCCGCAGTGACTCTGTTCAGCGATTCGCTAGTTACTCCCCTCCCCTTGCAGGCGAGGCTGCTGGAAAAGTACAGGCAACAATTGATTTGCTTCACGGTAGTTATATTCAAACCTAGATTTGAATAAATTGTCTGCATATTTCGCGATATTTCAAACTATATTCAAGAAAAATTTCGCCCGTTCGGTTGCGAGCTAAAGGTTCGCGTCTGATTCGCGTAATTCGCGGTTTATTACTTTTTCACCAGCCTCCCTAAGCTAGGAAGGGTCGGGGGTAGGGCAGTCCACCAGCTTTTAGCACTGTCTGAGCCGAGATACAGGCTGCCACGCTCCCCCTAACGTCTAACTAGTTTTTCTTGTCCGAGACGGGAGAAGCAAGGAAAAAAGTGTTTTTTTTGCACAATTCAAGTTTTTGCTGTATCTTTGCACATGTCGAAGCGGTTTTTGTATTTATTTTTAGCACTTTCAAGGTACAACTTATCTGTTCGGCGATTCCGTGTTTCCCCTCCCCTTTCCCAAAGGGGAGGGGTTAGGGGTGGGGTTTGGACGCAATGCACAATGACTGCCTGGCAGCCTCACCTTTGAGAAAGGGGAGGGGAGGCTTGCTGGAACAAATCGCTGAATAGTTATGGCACAGCTTTCCCCCACCACAGCAAAACAAAACCGTTTCTTTCTTTATATCAATGAGTTATTCAGAGTAAAATCGCACTATGACCGAGAAGAAACCTATAGAATACGGCATCGTATTAATGGGCGAGTCTGCACCTGTCAACAAGTCTGACTGGCTCAACACCCTCAGCGACTGGCTCACCGGCGTGGCCAACTACATCCGCTCGCTCCACAAAGTAATAACCATCAATGGCCGAAACCCATACAATCCGGCTTACAGAATAAACGACATCCCTCCAGCCATGGCTGCCGAAGGATAAAATAAAATGTAATATGGCTTAAAGAAGATAGTAATCTCAGTAGCATAAATAAAAATCAACAATATGAGAGACGCAACCAAACTTGACATATATTTCAAAGATGATAAAGCATTATTCTTGATCCCTTTGTACCAAAGGAAATATGCTTGGCAGCAGAAGCATTGCCAACGCTTGTTCTCTGACCTTCTGAAAGTTCACAAGGAAAATATTCCCAGTCACTTTTTTGGTAGCATTGTATCGGTAAAGGCGGATAGTGAGCATGAGAACGACCTTCTTATTATTGATGGTCAGCAACGCATCACAACCATCTCGATTCTCATTCTTGCCGCTATCAATGCAGTCGAGAATGGAGAAATGGAAATTCGGGAAGAAGACAATATCATATACGCAAAGGAACGATACCTCTTAGCCAAATATCGCCGTCACGTTGAACGAAAGATTAAGCTTCGCCCGATAGACGAAGACTTGAAAGCTTATGACGCTCTATTTTCCAACGACCCTGAGCAATTTATTCCAGCCGAAAAATCGGGAGTAACGAAGAACTACCTGTTCTTCTATAATCTCATTGTAGGTCAGGTAATCCCATTAGTGTTTGAGGATTTGATTGATGCCATCGAGCGACTTATCGTTATTGACATTTGTCTTGACAGTAACGACAATCCACAACTTATTTTCGAGAGTCTCAACTCCTGCGGAAAAGACTTGGAAGAAGCGGATAAGGTGCGCAACTATCTGCTCATGTCACAATCAAAGGAACTGCAAGAACACTACTATTACAAGTACTGGCAAAAGATTGAAAAATTCACCGATGGCGAGCCGACAATGTTCATCCGTGATTATCTCACCCTTAAACGCAGGGTGATTAGCAATATCGATGACTTGTACTTTGACTTCAAGGCTTATGACGAAAAGACGGATATACCGCGTGAAGAATTGCTCGCTGACATGCTGAAATACGCAAGGTATTACGAGATGGCAATCAAGGGTAAGACCACAAGCGAGCGTCTAAACCGCAAACTCCGTCAGCTTGCTAGCATCGGCTCGAATGTCTGTATGCCATTCTACCTTGCATTCTTTAACTATGCTGATGAGAATGATTTAAGCGAGCAGCTGCGACACGAAGTACTTGATGTGATTGAAAACTATTGGGCACGCCGTATCATTTGCAACTGGCCAGCAAATGCCATGAGCAAATCATTTGCGCTCCTGCATAGTGACATCTTGCGCATATACGATACGCACAAACGCCGTGGGCTTGAAGTGGAGGTCTCCTACGTCGAGGTAATGAAATACATCATCTTGAAGAAGCAAGGAACTGGTGAGTTTCCCATTGACCGATATGTGATTGAGAGCTTTCCCACCCGACAGATTTATAAAATGCCTGCAGCCTACCGTGCTTTCCTTTTCGAGCGCATGGAAAACCTCGACAGCAAGGAAGCCGATGTAGATATTATTCAGAAACTGAACGACAACTCGATTACCATTGAGCATATCATGCCTCAGCATCTTACACCTCAATGGAAAGAGGACTTAGGCCCAGAGTATGAGCGAATTGTCGAACAATATCTACATACATTTGCCAATCTCACGCTCTCTGGGTATAACCTTGACTATAGCAACCGCCCGTATAGTGAAAAATGGAACGGCTACACCTATACCAAGAAAGATAAAGAGACGAAAGAAGACAAGACGATTACCGTCTATGGCTATAAAGACTCGGCGTTCAAGCTGACCAACTACATGAAACAGCATCAGCAATGGACTGAGAAAGAACTTAAAGAGCGTGGCGAGCAACTGCTACAAAACTTCTTGCACCTGTGGCCAATGATTGCCACACAATATGTTCCTTTGGAACGAGAAGTTGAAATTGTTTCCATTGATGATGATGACACTGACTTGAAAGGCCGTACTATCACAGCCTTCCGCTACAATGGGGCAAAACACATCGTGACTTCATGGAAAATGATGCTCGTCGAGGTGTGCAAGTTGATATTCAACGAATACCCAACCGAAATGCTTTATCTTGCGACAAAGAACAACTACTTGCACGATTCAGCCCAAGACTCCACAACGCCAGTCGTAGAGAACTGCCATGTTTGGGCCTCGAATGACACGCGCTCAAAGCGCAACGTATTGCTATACATCTTCAAGGAATTAGATCTTGACCCATCAGTCCTTGAACTTGAATTAGTGCCATTGAACAACAATGTTGTTGATGACAATGTAGAAGACTAACGAACACCAGACAACAAGAATTATCTTCAAATTAGCATCTTAAAAGATTCATAGCGGCATGAGCAAATTTAACAAAGGAGATAAAGTCATTAATATAAACACGAATGAGCATGGCGTGATTATCGTTGTGCATGAAATGCGTCGCCGTGGCCAGTATTATAGGGTGCTTTATGCCGAAAGGGAAGACGATGAAAGGAGCGATACTCTCCGACTTGATGAAGACTTAACCGATCCGTTCAAAAGATGGGAATTGGGTATATTTGGCTATTATTCTGAGTTCATGAAAGGAAACACAACTTTCAAGATACTCAGTTCAAATAATAGCACGATTTCGTCGCTGAAAGCGTCGAGGACACTATTCCGACCGTACCAATTCAAGCCCTTGCTGAAATTCCTAAACTCAGACAACCGACGTTTGTTGATAGCCGATGAGGTCGGTCTCGGTAAAACCATCGAGGCGGGTCACATCATGCTTGAATTGAAAGCGAGGGGTGAGCTTCATAACGCATTGGTAATTTGCCCAAAATCGCTTATTTCAAAATGGGCAACCGAACTCTCCGATAAGTTCGGTCTTGATTTTATCGAGATTGAAAGTAAGGACACTTTGTTGCATGAGCTGAAGAACCACAACGGTCATGTGCTTGCAGTCATCAACTACGATAAAATCAGAGAAAATAGCGACATTATCAATTATATAGGAAGAAGTAACATTAAGTTTAGTATCATTGTTTGCGATGAATCTCATAAACTTCGCAACAGCACTACACAACTATACCGTGGTGCAGAAACAATGTTTATCAATGCCGACAGCGTAGTGTTTATGTCGGCAACTCCTATTATGATTGACGAGAACAATCTATACAACCAGCTTCACTTGCTTGATTCCGACACATATAACAATTCCGAGGTCTTTAGGAACAACGTGCAACTGAACCGTCCATTCGTTAGAGCACTAAGCCTACTCAATGCTGGCGTTAATCTTGAAACCATCGCCAATGAATTGAGAACATCAGAGGTAGATATTATCAACGTCATTAACGATGAAGTGAATACAATGACCGTTCGCGTTGATAAATACTTTGCGCAATATCCTATTTATCAACGTATCATACAAAACCTCACTTCTGGCGTAGACAATTATGCTCTTAGAGCAAAAATTCAATATGACTTGTCGGAAATGAGTCCAATGAGCACCATTTTCTCAAGAACACGAAAGCGTGAGGTAACTCAAGATTGGAGCCAAGCGGAACGTAACCCTCAAACATTTCGAGTGGATTTCACTGCCGATGAAAATGTCAGTTACAATGATATGATTGATGACTATGTAGATGAGCACACCTACATAGACGAATATGGCAGGGAACGTTCCGGGGCAATGGGACTTGTTACCCTCAAACGCCAACTTGCAAGCAGCATTTGGGCGTGTGAGAATTATGATTCTGACCTTGAAAGAGGAATAGACCGATACGAAAACTTTGTTGACAGCAAGTTTGAAGCGTTGCTTCAAATCCTTAAGACAGTTTTCGCTTACGACAACAAAAAGATAATAGTTTTTGCCGTATTCAAGAAAACGCTCAAATACCTTAAAATTAGACTTGCTAAAGCAGGGTATAAGAGTGTGGTCATTTATGGTGGGGCTAAAATCAATAAGAACGAAGTCCTTAGGCAATTCCAAATGGATGACAGCATACAAGTGCTTTTGTCTTCAGAAGTCGGAAGCGAAGGTTTAGATATGCAATTCTGTAATGCTTTAGTCAATTATGACTTACCATGGAATCCGATGGTCGTCGAGCAACGCATTGGTCGTATCGATCGCTTCGGTCAAAAGTCACCAATTGTTCACATTTACAATATCATTGTTCGTGAATCAATTCTTGAAGACATCTATGAGCGTCTGCTAATGAGAATAGGCATATTCAAGGAGTCAATAGGCGACTTGGAAGCCATCTTGGATAGCGATATTAATGATGACGGAAAAACCATTTCGATTAGAGACGCATTGAAAAATCTCGAGCGAGACTTCTATGCTGACAAACTCTCGAAAGAGCAGGTTGAGAAGAAAGAAAAGGAAATAGCACGAGCGATTGAGAATGAACGTCTCAACCTCAAGAAAATTGAGGATGGTCTCACCGACACTTTGACCAACGACTCGTACTTCAGAGATGAAATCAACAAAATAATCAACAACAACGCTTACGTTACCGGTAACGAGTTGTTTTATTTTGTTTCTCAAATCATCAAGGAACATTTGACTGTGTGCGAACTTAGAGAAACCGATAAAAGAAATATCTTCGAGTTTGTTATACCTAAGAGTGACCCAAATTGTTTAAAGAGATTCCTACAGCGATATGAGCCAAATGATAATGAAAGCCGCAAGCTGTTTAATCATTTTATCGCTGATATTGAGGACGAACTTTCTTTCAAAATCACGTTTGACCAAGAAACCGCATTCCAAGATAAATCTCTTGTTTTCATCAACATCTACCATCCTATAATCAAAGCTGGAGTTAAACTATTTCAAGAGAAACAAGACCCATCGAAGAACACATTCTTCTTTGAGGTCAATGCCGGCGATTTACCGCATGAGTTCGAAAACAAGAGCTTCATGCTCGCATTGTATAAGGTAAGCACATCACGCACACAGTATGGAGATAAAGTTATAACCAATGACTACCTTTTCCCTATTCTCTATGATTTGGAACGTAAGGAAGCCATCGAAGAAACCGAGCTTACAGAAAAGGTATTAGGTAGAATACAAATAGGCGGACAATATGCGCCGTTAGGTGATTACTCATTGCCATCGGCAGAAACACTTGAAGATATGCGTTTCGACATGAAAGATATTGTCGATGCCCATGTGGCGGAGATACGTGACGACATCAACGACCGTATTGAGAACAGCAAAAAGATGCGCTTGGAGCAGACCGCTCAATACTATGCTTCTCGTGAACGGAGTTACGAATCGACAATAAGCCAATATGAAATATCACTAGAATACGCTATTGGACAGAGCAACGATGACGACATACGCAGAGCAGAAAACACATTAAGGCTTTTAAGGCACAATCTTGCAGAACTCAAGTCGAAACGAGAAGCAGATGAAGAACGTATCATGCGAGACGTGGCATTGAAAGTCGTGTCTTCGATTCAGTCACTGAATCTTATAAAGATTATTTAGAACGATGAGTGGTAATGATATTATAAAAATAGGACTTGATTTTGGTACTCATCAAACCAAAATCTGCATACAAAAAACTCCTGACGAGGGTCATGGAGAACCATCTTATGAGTTTTTCTCTTTTGCGGATCTTGAAGGTGTGAAGTCATACTTTTTGCCTTCAATCGTGCAAATCAATCAAGATGACACATTATCCTATGGTTTTGTGGACAGGTCAAAAGAGAAAGATGCAAAAGTTCCTCCCAAACTTGAACTTCTTGAAATCCCGACTCTCGATATCCATCAGGAAGCTAAAAGATTGTTTGTAAAATATGCCTTTACTAATCAAGATGAAAACGACGTAGATGTCATAGAGCAGATGCTCAAACTGAAAACAGACATAGAACGACAAAAAATTGAGCACGAGAATGAAATCCGCCGTTCAAACTTTGACGAAGCAGTCAAGAAGTATAGAGCCTCAAGAAACATATTCCGCTATTTTAAGCAAGCTACATTCTCAACTCGTGAATGGGATGCAAAGATTGACTCTCAGCGTCTCTGCATTTGGTATCTTGCATACGTCATATTCCTTCTTGAAGAAAGATACGGCGCACTTTTCTCTATTCACATGGGGATTCCAACAGATGACAATTCTTTTGAGAACAAAAGGAAACTTGCTATAAGCACTTTAGCAAGTGCTTACAATTTGGTCGAGAATGTGTTCGAAAATGATTTTAACGCATTCTTGAAAACACATGTGGATGAACTCTTGGAAAAAACAAAGATTGTTCCCTTTTCAAATGAAGTTAAAGAGGAATATGCCATAAATGTTTTCCCGGAAGCATACGCTGGACTTCTCAGTTTGACGTCTAGAGGCAAATTAACCCTAGGCATGAGTTTGACCGTAGATATTGGCGGCGGCACAACTGATATTTCCTTTTTCACTATAGATGATAGAAAACCTTGCATCTATAAATATTGGTCAATTCCAGTTGGTCTTAACTACCTCGCAGAAGAGTCTGGCTTTGACTATTTCGAGCATGAACTTAAGCAAGATTTCAAGGATAGTGTTGTTGATGCCTACAATGCCGAAAAGACTAAAGTTGTCAGGAAATTAATCTCAATTCTCTACTCAAAACTGTCTAAGACAGCTATCTCCAAAAATAGGTTAACAGCTGCTCTAAAAGATAGAATATTGGTATATATGGGGGGAGGTAGCACATTCAGTAACGTCACAAATGAGCACCAACCTTTTACAGATGTTAGACGAATAGACCAAACTATTTGGAAAGAAGAACAAGTTAAAGACAAACCAGAAGTTGAAAAACTCTGTACTTTATTGTCAGTGTCATTCGGACTCGTTTCGGCCAAAGATGACGATGAAGTAGAATTATACTCTATGGAATCCATTTTTGGGGAAGTCCCTCTTAAATCAGACACCACCATAGGGAACAGATATGTTGATAAAGATATGGTGTGATATGGAAAACTTGAAAATCATACAGCTGTTTCAGTTCATCAAATCAAATATTGATGATGACTATTCAATGCAGGTTCTCAACTATACATTAAGGCGTTTAATTACAAATCCAATGCCTAGAGAGCAAGCATTTTATGTCGGAGTGGCTAAAGGCTTTTTTGAGAAGCCTATTGGCATAGGTGTATTCAAAAACTTCAGCCGTGCCACAAAATTACTGCCAATCTTAATGTCTATTAGAGCATTATCGATAAACCCAGATTTCATTGGCCTATGCCGGTCAAATGAATTGATTTTCGAATCATCGTTTCTCGGTTCTAATTGGCGTTACCTTGTGCCTGTAATTAAAGAATGTGCTTTTGACGAAGATTTCAACAACTTGTTTAGCATGTTCAATTCTTACTACGATTATGGTTCTTTCACCGAACAACAATTACAGCTTTTTGAAAAGTATTCCGAAATGCCAAAACCTAAATACTTAAACAAAGTACTGGCAGAAGAAGCGAAGAATATTTCACGACAAGTTAATGATTATCTTATTGGTGATAATGCTTTCTTGGAGCATGATGACTTGACTGAATATGTAATAGGTGAAGGCATACAATATGTTGGGAATACAGCATTTGCCTTTTGTAATAATTTACAAACAATCACCATTGTACCCAAAGATTTAGCTTTTGGAAAATTCCCCATTATTGAATGCCCTAGTCTTAAGAAGATTGTGGTGCCCGATGGTAGTCTTGATTATTACGCCGCGCAGCTTCCTTTGTATAATAGCATCATCGTTGAGGTTGGTAATCAGTTGAAGACAGAAGCTGAAACTAAGCCTGAGACTATAATCGTAGAAGATTTCAGACCCAAAGCAAATGTTGCCCCAATAGAACACCAAAAAATATATCAAGTTTTTGAGAAAAGAGCTACCTCATATAAATTCTTCTGGCTAGCATCTATACTATCTATCCTCAAAAGAGCCGATACGCTTTCTATTGCGATGGAGGAACTAGTAATAGAAATGGTTTCTCTGGCATGGCCCATCTTGTATAAATACGACATTTCATTGGGTACAAGAGATATGCTCAAGAATATGGGCGACAAGTTAATTGCCAATGGAGTCCTTCGAGTCGACTACGAAACTTCTGAAGTTCGTAATATATTGAAATCCCGATATAACGGAATCAAATCAATTATTTACGGACTTTTGAAGAATGTTCCTTATCGTTTCCTATCACCGTGGATAGCATATACTTCCGACGCTGATATAATAGAGAAATCACAAGGAAGTCAATACGGCACACCTTACGCCATTCATGACGATTTCATCCTTTTAGATGAAGATTGGCATGATTATTTCATGAATAATTTGCCAAGAATTGAATCGTTTATAATGAACGAGTTTTATTCTTATATTAAAGCATATAACACGGAGTTTCAACTTCTAAAGTACAAAATAGACAACCAAAAAGAATAATTTTTTGTTGTGCAGATAGAGCGCACAGACATGTACTTACTTTGCACCCAATAATTACTCAAGATATGAAACGAATGCTCAATTATTTCTCAATCTTAGCGTGCCTTTTGGTCACACTGTCGAGTTGTGACGATTATATCAGCGATTATGACACTCGTAAGAATGAATACACCCTGCGTTATAGCGTCACTTATTCGACTACCTATGACTTTCACAATATTGCTTACATCAGCTTTACCGACTTCTTCGATAAAGAAGACTGGAGCAAATATACCGGCCAGCCGACACAGATTGAGAGAAGAATTGACGGAACTGATGCCTATGTCACTGTAACTCGTGTTCCCAAAGGCGCACATGTTGAGCTTTCGACTTATGTGGATGTGGATGAAGCCCTGCCAAATACCAAAGTCGAAATCTCAATAGAGGTTGTCAAGGGGAAAAAATATGACTTCACAGAAGTCAAAACAGCCAATGCCGACTGCCCTCTCAAGGGCAATCCGCTGACCATCAGCTATGACGTGCCAAATGAATAAGCTATGATTGTCGAAAGTATGACATACGAGGATATATGCCGTGAGTTCAACCGAATTCACGACATATACTTCCCTCGCATTAAGTCAAGAATGAATCCCGACGGCACTTATTGCGTCAAAATGCGCAGATATATGCTAAAGCATAAATCTGCGCAGAATGTGTTGTTCCCTGCCATCACTTATCAGGTTGACAACAACACGACTTTCTGCTCAATACCGCTCATTCATGACTATCGTACTTTCAAAAAGATTGGCCCGACTGATGTCACATTCGGTTGAGATGCTCGACAAACTTGTCGAGGAGTTTGATGTCGAGCGTGAGACACTCAAACAATTCATCGTGAACAACAGGAATTATCCTTATGTTCATGTGCCATTCTTCTGATATGGCAATAATACTGATTTTTCTAGCTGTGCAGATAGAGCGCACTCTTGGGCGCATATCTTTGCCAAAAAATAACAGATGTTCCACTTTAAAAACGTATGTGTATTATGAAGAAACTACTTTTACTCACGTTGCTCATCTTGCCGCTGGCTTTCGCTTCCTGCGGCAGCGATGATGAGCCAAACTACAAGGACCAGACTTTAGTAGTCGGCAGTGTG
>Ga0310695_10014123_pt1 | contig 10848 bp, 5 predicted proteins | sample RumenRJG_04DNA_FD_203882 | JGI IMG/M metagenome (GOLD analysis project Ga0310695, IMG submission 203882) | Bovine rumen microbial communities from Lethbridge, Alberta, Canada - RJG_04 (v2) (version 2) | ecosystem: Host-associated > Mammals > Digestive system > Stomach > Rumen | place: Canada... | reverse complement strand
CAAGATCGCGGTCCGTGTACATCGAGTAGTAGAACATCGGGCGTCCGCCCCACTCGAACACCTTCAGCACGCGATCCTCGGCGGAGGGTATCCACAGGAACGCCTTGAACGCCTCGCTGAGCATTTCGTCCTTGGAGCGGTGGCAGGGCGCGTCGATGGTGGCGTAGAACGGCTGGCTCATGACGATGCCGTTGTAGACGATTGGGAAAAGCGGCAGCATCCCGTCGCACATCGGATGTTCGCGCGGCGCCCAGGCGACGTACAGGATGTTGTCGAGCGCGGACGCGAACTGGTCGAAGCCGGACTCCGAGCTGGAGCCGCCGAAGTGGAGACGCGCCTTTTCGCCGATGGCCTTCTCCCAGCGGATCATGTCGCCGCGCGTCGCGGGATGGCGCGGGTCGTGGCACGGGGTCGGTTCCTCCGCGCTCATCACGTCCATGTGAAGCATGCCGTCGAGCCCGAGGTCTAGAAGGCACGCGATGTCGTCGTCCACGTATCGGTTGCACATTACGTCATAGCAGGCGTCGTAGCAGCGGCCGGCAGGCAGGACAGGGAGCTTTGCGTATATTCGCGGCTTGCCGTCCAGTCCCTTGGCGACGTCCTCCACGCGCCAGCGCTTCGATGCGGAGTAGTAGTTGTGCCAGTTCACGTGCACGCTCATGCGGTAGCCCAGCGACTTGCCGATGGCGATGGCCTGGCGCATCTTCGCCTCGCCGCCAAAGCGGTCGTCCGGCGGGAACAGGTCCGGAAACGGACCGTCGTGCCCGTTCGGCTGCCAGCCGACCATGCACATGTCAACCTTGTCCATGCCAAGGGCCTTGCACTTGCGCATGATGTCCATGAAGTCGTCGAAGGTGTGGTCAACGATCATCGGAGGGGTATTTGTGATGAAGCTCCTGTGGTCTATGCCCTTGCGGACGGAACGCCCGAACTTGCAACGCAGGAAGATGCTCTCCGTAGACCATTTCAACGCTTCGCTGCCCTTGACTTTCTCCTTGAGCGGCTTCACCTCGCCGCGCGCGAGCTGCCATTCGCGATACTTCCGAGCCATGCCGCTGTAGTTGGCGTCCGCGCCCGCGAGCGGATAGTAGTCCACCACGATGTCCTCGTAAGGGTCGAACTCCATCTTCTCGATCTTGAATCGAGGGTTGATGCGGTAGCGTCCGCCGGAGGCGCGAACCTGGTGGACGAATTCGCCGCGCAGCGTCTTGACGATGGCCACGAACGAACCTCCAGGCGCGGCGACTCCAAAGATCGGAAGACGCATGATGGCCGTCTCAACAAATCCCTTGTCGCGCGTCAGCTTGCCGTGGTTGCAGTCGCCTGTCACCCAGTAACCCTGGCCCTTGGCAGGCGACGCGCCTTGGGTGAACACGTCAACGTACCAGGCGTCGCGTGGAATCTGAGATACGGGCATGTGGAAGCGCCACGCGCCGTCGGGCTGCTCCTGACACGCAACGATGCGTATCTCCTCCTTGCGCCCATGGTAGCCGATGTGGACCTCCGACTGCTCAAAGCCGCAGCCGGCGGCGGCCTCAAGAACGGCAATGATGGCAAAAAGGCCGCTTGCCAGAAGTTTCATGTGTGACCTTCCTTTAGGATTGAAAGCATGCGCATACGGCAGATGCGGCCTGTCGTATGCTCGGCCGTGCGCGACGTCAGCACCACGGACGGCATTGCCACGGCGCCAAGCATGAGCTTCATGAAGTTGGATCGCGTCATCGAAGAAATCCCTTCTTTGGCTTGCATGGTTTGTTCGGCAGGCTATTTTCTCAGGCGGATGACCGCCGTCGACCATGCAGGGACGGTTGGAAGGCTGAACGAATCCCCCTTCCCGAGCTTAGCCCACGAACCGTCCGCGTTGAGCATTTCGGCGGCAAACGTGCCGTTCTGCGTAAGCTTTACGTCGCTCGCGTCGTCGAAGTCGAGGTTGAAGAGAAAGACGACGCGCTCCTTCCCGTCGGGCGACTCCCACACGCTCTGCGCGAGGCGCACGCACGTGTCGACACGCGACGGCATGCGGCCGCCTGCGAGCTTGTCGAGTTCGTCCTTGATCCTGAGGCATGACTTCCGATACCAAGTGTCCTTTCCCCAGCCGCCCTTGCCGAAGACGAACATCTTGCCGCCCTTGCCGACTTCCGCGGCCGCCGTAGCATCGGCGATTACGCCGCGCTTGCGCCATGCGGCAAGCCGCTCCTTCGGCATCGCCCGCGCCGACGCGCCCGAGAGCAGCAGCAGCGAAGCGTCCTTCTCGCGGAACGTGAACGGCACGCCGATGTAGACGAGCGGCTTCCAGTCTTCCGTGCCAAGGGTCCGCATGGCCCGTAGCGACTTTGCCTTGCCGTTCGCAAGCCAGATGTCGGGACTGTAGAAAGGATAGACGCCAAGCTGCCGCTTGCCCTCGATGAGCGCACGCATTCGGTCGAGTTCGCCTCGCCGGCGGTGGATGTCGGCGACTATGGCGTCGTCGCGCAGCTGCTCGTCGAGATTCGGCTTTATCGCGTCGTACGTCACGCCGTCCGCTCCGGCGAAGCCGACGTTGAGCGCCGCTTCGAGGAATGTTATCCTCAACGACTTCGTCCTGCGGTTGTACGGAGCCGTCACCTCTTCGGTGAGATTGACGACGCCGGGGCCTTCGGTCGATGCACAGTAGCGCCCGATGGCGATGTTCTTCGAGACGATGTTGCCCGCCGTGTACGGCGTAAAGTCGGTGTACGAGCCGCCTCCGTGGCGGAACCACACCACGCCGTCGCGGTTTCTCGCTCGATCGATGAACGACTTGAAGTCGAGCGCGGCATACGCCTGGCCTTCCGGAATGCTGCACATGAACCCGATGACGATCTTGTCGTCGACCGCGTGGACGGCGTCGGCGACTGTGCCGGCGAGGTCGACGAGGGCTTTTTGCGAATACTTGCGCCACGCGGCGCGGACGCGGACGCCGTCGACATGGGAATCGGCGAGGATGGCGGCCTTCAGGTCATTGCGGTCGAGCTTGACGCCGTATTCCTCGCCGAAGCGGGCGATGCAGTCGTCGCAGAAGCAGGCGAAGTCGACGGGCGGATGGTGCGCCATCTTGAAATCGTCGTCTATCCAGATGACCGTCGGCCCTAGTTCAGCATAGCGACGGAACAGGTCGCGCAGATAGTCCGCGAACGGAGCCGACCTCGGACACGCCATAGCCTTCGCCGCCTTGCCGTCGGAACCGACCATCTTGGGGAAATCGTTGTCGGCCGTCAATTCGTCTTTGTGTCCGATGGTGGAACTGATGCATATCTGCACTTCAGTGCCCCGCGCCTTCATGCGCCTTGTGAACGCCTTCTGCTTCTCGAAGTCGCGCACTTCCTCAGGGCCGATCTTGAGCCCTGCAAACGTGGCGACGATGATGCCGTCCGAGAACGCGCCCGGATATTGCGCCATCGCCGCCTCGATCTTCTCCGGAGAGACAGCCCAGATGCGCTGGATCGTGCGGAACGGCGTCGCCTGCAGCGCACATGCGAACCACAGTGCGGCGACCGAGAGAATCGCCGCCTTCATGTTCAAGTTGCCTTGCATGATGCCAATTCCCGATATCATCCCTTCTTGGGCTTTCGGAGTCTGTCCGACAGGCTATTTTCTCAGGCGGACGACCGCCGTCGACCATGCAGGGACGGTTGGAAGGATGAACGAATCCCTCTTCCCGAGCTTCGCCCACGAACCATCCGCGTTGAGCATTTCGGCGGCAAACGTGCCGTTCTGCGTAAGCTTTACGTCGCTCGCGTCGTCGAAGTCGAGGTTGAAGAGAAAGACGACGCGCTCCTTGCCGTCGGGCGATTCCCATACGCTCTGCGCAAGGCGCACGCACGTGTCGACGCGCGAAGGCATACGGCCGCCTGCGAGCTTGTCTAGTTCATCCTTGATCTTGAGGCTCTCCTTGCGGCCCCAGACATGCTTGCCCCATGCGCCCTTCCCGAAGACAAACGTCTTGCCACCCCTGCCGACTTCATTCGCCGCCGTAGCATCGGCGATTACGCCGCGCTTGCGCCATGCGGCAAGCCGCTCCTTCGGCATCGCCCGAGCCGACGCGCCAGAGAGCAGCAGCAGCGAAGCGTCCTTCTCGCGGAACGTGAACGGCACGCCGATGTAGACGAGCGGCTTCCAGTCTTCCGTGCCGAGGGTCTGCATGTTCCACAGCGACTTTTCCTTGCCGTTCGCAAGCCAGATGTCGGGACTGTAGAAAGGATAGACGCCAAGCTGCCGCTTGCCCTCGATGAGCGCGCGCATGCGGTCGAGTTCGCCGCGCCGGCGGTGGATGTCGGCGATGATGGCGTCGTCGCGCAGCTGCTCGTCGAGATTCGGCTTTATCGCGTCGTACGTCACGCCGTCCGCTCCGGCGAAGCCGACGTTGAGCGCCGCTTCGAGGAATGTTATCCTGAGCGATTTCGTCCTGCGGTTGTACGGACACGTCACCTCTTCGGTGAGATTGACGACGCCTGGTCCTTCGGTCGCGGCACAGTAGCGCCCGATGGCTATGTTCTTCGAGACGATGTTGACGTCCGTGTACGGCGTAAAGTCGGTGTACGTGCCGCTTCCGTGGCGGAACCACACGACACCGTCGCGGTTCCTCGCTCGCTCGATGATCGACTTGAAGTCGAACGCGGCATAAGCCTGGCCTTCCGGATTGCAGCACATGAACCCGATGATGATCTTGTCGTCGACAGCGTGGACGGCGTCGGCGACTATGCCGGCGACGTCGACGAGGGCTTTTTGCGAATACTTGCGCCACGCGGCGCGGACGCGGACGCCGTCGACATGGGAATCGGCGAGAATGGCGGCCTTCAGGTCCTTGCGGGCGAGCTTGACGCCGTACTCCTCGCCGAAGCGGGCAAGGCAGTCGTCGCAGAAGCAGGCGAAGTCGACGGGCGGATGGTGCGCCATCCTGAAATCGTCGTCTATCCAGATGACCGTCGGTCCTAGCTCTGCATAGCGACGGAACAGGTCGCGAAGATAGTCCGCGCACTGAGCCGACCTCGGACACGCTATCGTCTTCGCCGCCTTGCCGTCGGAACCGACCATCTTGGGGAGATCGTTGCCGGCCGTCCAATCGTCTCTGTGTCCAATGGAGGAACTGATGCATATCTGCACCTCAGTGCCCCGCGCCTTCATGAGCTTGACGAACGCCTTCTGCTTCTCGAAGTCGCGCGCTTCCTCAGGGCCGATCTTAAGCCCCGCAAACGTGGCGACGATAATGCCGTCCGAGAACGCACCGGGATATTGCGCCATCGCCGCCTCGATCTTCTCCGGCGACACAGCCCAGATGCGCTGGATCGTGCGGAACGGCGTCGCCTCGGCAAGAAACGACGCGACCAGGGCGAGGCCGACAACCGCTATCTTGTCCATGTGCCTACGTCCTCTTACTTGGTCTGTATTATAGCACATATCCAGACGCTGATGTCACCGGATTAAGAGCATAAGTCCGGGTGGCGGGGCGGTTTCAAGCGAAAGGGCCGTGTCCGAAGTCACAAGCTTCGCAACTACCTTCCTCCCGGTCTCGTTGACGATATTAAGCTTGAAATTCTTTCCAGCAAGCGAGCCTGAAGGAACCGTCAGCAGCGTATACGTGCCGCTCTTCGCCTTCCCCTTCAGCGTCACCGTTACCGTGCAGACGGAATCGAGCGTGACAGCGCGATTGATCGTGATTGCATCTAACGCCGCAGACGCGTTCAAGGACGGATCGACGGCGAACGTCATGCTGGAGCCGCCCGAGAGCGTACCAGTGAAGCCGGCATCGAACTGCGGCAGATTGCGGAGCGCCGCACTCTTGACGTTGCCCGCGCCAGTCACCGTCGCACCGGAGAGGTCGCTGAACTCGCCTCCGTTCATGTCGCCGAACCATTTGGCCATAAGGTACTTCTGCACGGTCAGACGCTCAGCGTCCGTAAGCGCCGTCGAATAGATAATCGACTCGGCAATATGTTCGTAGTTTGTCTGGCCGTGGTTCGGGTTGTAGTAGCCGAAGAAAAGACCTCTGCGCGTCGTAAAGTCCTCGGATGTCTCGAATCCCAGCACTTCGCCGCGTCCGTTGAATCCCGTTGTCTTACCATTGACCTCGTTCGTATCCAACCACGTATGCGCCATCGTCACGGTATTGTTCGCGTTCCAGATTGGCTGGGCATAGTCCTCGCCATAACCGGCACGAGCTCTGAAGGCGCCGTTCATGCCGACTTCGTCTAAGACCGGATTGCCGCCGCCAGCAGATGAATCAAGCGCCATAAAGAGCGAGCGGAAGGTCATTGGAGACGAGCTTTGGTCCGTTATGTCCAAATCCTTTGCCGGAAGCGTATGAGACCTGAGCGTATTCCCGGTGATAGTGGTCTTCTCGCTCGGACCGTTCGTCGTGAAATCCATCCAGTTCATTACTGGTGCCAGACCGGCCATGCCGGAATACGCCGTCTCGACAATGAACGGGAATCGTCCAGCGTTCCCATCTATGCCGCCGGAGCTGTTCATTCCCATCCAATACGCGCCATCGGACGTGTCAACGCCGCTTGCCGTGCGCGAATAAAGGCGGGCAACGCCAGTTGGCAAATTCGAGAGATAGTCAATAGCACCGTCGAGGCTCGGATCGAACCACGCGACAATGTTGCCCTGTTGCGGAATGTCGTATACGCTCGGCGGAGCCGGACGGTCGGCAACAACGAGCGTCTTGCCGGCGGCAATATTGATCGTGCCTCTGTAGTTTCCTGCAATCGTCACCTCAGCGGGTGTTGGATTAGTGACGTTGACGTTGTTTTCGGTGTAGTCGTAGTCGGCAAGCGTCATCGTCGTTCCATTGCCGCCGGATATATCGGAGAAAACCTCTTTTTCTGCGCGCGCGGAATGGGTTGAAATCAACCCCCATTTATTCGCCAGATATGCCTCGCATGCGATGCGTTCGGCATCTGTCGGCACTTCGTTGAACAACAGCACTTCAGCGTAGTTCTGCCCGCCGGTAAGAGTCATCTTCCGACCATCGAGAAGATTCCCTCCATCCGTGGTGACATTATGTCCTCCAAGGCAGTCCAGAACGGTATTGGTAGCGGACATGTCAAGCGAGATGATCTGCCAACGACCGTTTGGCTTGGCGGTCTTTGGGTTGATTCCCACTCCGTCAACCATCATGGAATAACCATTATACGCCAACCAGGGTTGATCGATTTTACTGTTATTGCGTGCCAAATTGCCTAACGGCACGTCACTGCTTTGCTGTTTCTGGTCTCCGAGAATCGACTTGCCGCCGCCGAACTGCGAACCGAAAACCATAATGCAGTACTTGCAGTCATCAATGGTCGTGTAGCTGCCACTGGGCTTCTTATTCCCAACGACGGCCGAGGTGCTTGGCTCGACAAACTGAATCCATCGCTGGATATGCTTGTCGGCTGGGCAATCTTGGGGATCAACCTGTGACATGACAATATCGGGGTAATACACACCGAAACTCAGGTAGTCCTTGCCGTTCAGCCCACCCTCCACGAGATAGGGGAGCCAATAGGGGTAATGCGCGCTTATCGCATCACGACTATAAAGGAATTTGTCGGAATACCCTTTGACATGGTCCAACCAGCCGACAACGACAGGATATTTGCCTTCAAAATTGTTGCGAAGCGACGAACCAGCCTTTGTGTACTTGATGACCTTCTCTGCGTCCGAGGCGTCGAACCAGTGCGCGACCTTGCTCTTCCAGGCATCGGAAACAACCGGATCCGCCGCCGTGTTCACAGGGACGACGACAGGGTTTGACTTTGTCGCCACATACGCAACGCCGTGAAAAACCAATTTTGAGTTTGCCACATTCGAATCAGGCATAAACAGGACTTCTCCCGTGCCGGTCACTGGCGTAAAGAGGCAAAGTTTGGTGGCCGTGCTCCGGCAACGGACTTTAGCGCCCTTGCCGCCAAGAACTATGTTAAAACTCTCGTCAAAATATGAATCACGCCCTGACCAATTCCAATTGTATGTGGATGCGGCCTCGCCACTGTCGCGTTTTGCGGTTATGGCTGGTTTCAGTCCCAATGTACGACCTGGCGGAACTGTAATAGTGCAGCCGTCAGGAATCGCCGCCCGCATCAACACTACGATATCGTAGTCAGTGAGAGCAAAGTCACTGCCGAGTCTGAGCGGATTCTCGCCTTGAAGAGCGACCGTTGCGCCGGAGGCAACCTCAAAACTGGATGGGAGCGTCCGCGCGGTGCATTTGTCTGTCAGCACCAGTTTTCCGCCCGTCTGCTTAAATTCCATATTTGCCACATCCACAACGGGATAATGTACGTCGCCCGACGCACTCACACGGCCGACATTGACCGTCTTCACATCCTCAATCACCACGTTCACCGTGCTCTCGGCGGCAATGCCGTTCTTGAACGACACCTGGTCACCGCCATTGTAAGTGTCGGGCTTCTTGAACGTGACAGTGCCTTCCCCCTTCATATAGACAAAGGCATTAAAATTACCGCTTGGCGGAAGTTGTATCGTCGCGCCTGCGTTGACCACAAGTTCATAAGTCTCCGAGTTATAGATATGGTTGGGGGATTCAAACTTGAACTCATCCACCGCCGCAACCTCGTATTTTGTAATCGCCGACAGATTAAAGCCCGCTACAAGGAGCGATGCGAATGCCAGCTTGGTGATGATGTGCCCGAAACCACGACGTGTAGACGTTGCCATTTTGCCTCCTGTTGTTTGCATAAATCCGGTCATAGGTAAACCATTCCCTATTATGTGGTGGTAATTATACCACATATCTAAATAGAATACATGCTCGAACGCGCAAAGAAAATATACTCTATCGGGCAACGCGACCCATACAATCAAAGGGACGTCCGTCAAAATTTCATCTTGCCCTCGAATCTTCGTCGGCCATCTTGTTGAAGCGCTTGATGAGCTCGATCTCCTTCGGGTCGTACGGATGGAGCGACGGGCGATAGAGGTCGTGGAGCCATTTCGACATGTCCCACGTCTTGCTCTTCTCGGTGCCCTTCTCAAGATCGCGCCACATTGCCTCCCACGGCTCGTAGGTCTGGTACTTTCCGGCGACGAATCCCCAGCACGTGCAGCCGATTCCCTCGATATAGTAGAGAGGATAGGCGCTGAACACGTCATTGTGGCTGATGCGGGCGAGCCATTCGGTGTTGATCAACGGACGTCCGTAGTGTGCGCGCAGCTCGCGGATTACGGCTACCTGTGTCTCGTAGTCGCGATAGCAGTGGTACGAGATGATGTCCGACAGTTCGCCGGCAATAACCTGCGCCTTGTTGGCGTCCTTCGGCGTCGTGCCGTAGTGCCCCTGCCATACGTCCGCCGCGAGCGGCTGCACGGGGTTGACCTTCCACCCAAGCTCGAACATGCGGCGGATGAGCGCCACGTGCTCCGGCTTGCGGCGGTTGCCGTTGCCCGGCTCGTTCCAGACGTTCCAGAACACGATACGGGGATCCTCGCGGTACTTCGTCATTATCTCCTCGCACATGGCGAAGAACTTTTCGCACAGCTCGGGGTCGTCGACGCACGTGTAGCCGACGGCGCCTGGGAAGGAGCCGTGCTGGCTGAGCTTGCGTCCGCCGTGGTAGCCCCAGTCGAATTTCTGCGGACCCGGCTTCGGGAAGGACCAGATTTCCTTCGGGCGCGAGCAGTCGTTCCCAAGCACGACTATCGCGCGCATCTTGTGCTTGTCCATGATCTGCAGATACCGCTCGAACCGCTCCATGAAGCCGTCGTGCTCGGCGCACCACACGGCGAAGCCTTGCTCCTCGATGAGGATACGGAGCGTGTTGAAGCCAATGGACTCTGCAAGCGCAAGCTCGCGCTCGACCTCCTCGAACCGCTCCTCGCTGCCAAGAGCCTGCCACTGGTCAACGCGGTTCGCCGCCGAGGCCGGCATGTAGTTGCAGCCGCGCATCCAAGGCTGGGCCTTGTACCATTCCCATGCCTGCTCCTTCGTCCAAGGGCCGGTGCGCGGCGCGGAAAACGCGGCTATCGGCATTGCCAGCGACAGAATCAACGTTGTCTTTTTCATTTCAGTTTAGTCCTTTCAGGTATGAATAACTAGCCTTGAGATCTTCTATTGAACCGGGATGCGCGGTCGGCTTTACGACCAGCCACTGAACGCCGTCGGCCGCAAGCGCGGGGACGATGCGACGCCAGTCGGCCGCGTCACGCGACGAACCGACGCCGGCCTCGCCCGGCTTCAGCCCTTTCGCGTCCGCTATCGCCGGCATCACGTGGACTGTTGGATTACGGTGCGGATAGGCGGAGATGCACTTGACCGGATCGCCGCCGCCAAGGACGCAGTTGCCGCAGTCCAGCTCCTGAAGCACAAGGCCGGAGAACCGGGGCGCGGGCGCGATCTGGCTCAGCGAATTGTCGGCATTCTTCGCCCAGAGCCAGTCCCAGACGCACTTGCCGCCGAACTTGATGCGGAACTCGTGGTCGTGGTTGTGGTAGGCGACGTAGATCCCTTCCTTCGCGCAGACTTCCGCCGCATGGTTCAGGACGTTCACGAGAATCTGCCAGTCTGCGGGATTCTCCGCGCTTCCCTTGTACCACGCGACGTTGACGCGGTTGCATCCGCAGTCCTTGCAGAACCTTATAGTCTCTGCAAGCTGAGGCTCCGTCAGGTTGTGCGGATAGAGCTGAAGCGCGACAAGTTCGAGCCCGGCCTCGTCGCATGCGGCCTTCAGCCCCTTGGCGTCGCGCCCGTAGAAGCGTCCGGTCTCTACGCCTTCGTAGCCGATCGCCTTCGCCGCCTTGAGCGTGCCGACGAAATCCCTTTCGCAGAGGTCGCGGACGGCATACACCTGAAACGCCATCCTCGGCGCGGGTGCTGCGACGGAATAAAGC
>Ga0310695_10014122_pt1 | contig 10849 bp, 5 predicted proteins | sample RumenRJG_04DNA_FD_203882 | JGI IMG/M metagenome (GOLD analysis project Ga0310695, IMG submission 203882) | Bovine rumen microbial communities from Lethbridge, Alberta, Canada - RJG_04 (v2) (version 2) | ecosystem: Host-associated > Mammals > Digestive system > Stomach > Rumen | place: Canada... | reverse complement strand
ATCTAAGTCCGTCTGTTTTGTATACCTGTACAGAAGTAACTGGGACAGATAAATATTACATAGACGAATATGGAAATCAAACTGAAAAACAATATGAGAAAAATTCTGTTGAATTAAAATATGGAATCTTAAAAAGTACAGAAGCTCATCTTTATGAACAGCTGGAAAGTCCATATCTCCAATTAAATGACAATTGGCAGAAAAATAAAGAGTATAACCATAATATTCTTTCTGGAAATTATGTTGTAACAAAGGTTTCAACGTCTTTTATCTGTGAATATGGTATATGGCATTATAACGATATAAATCTTGATCAGTTGACAAACAAAACATTCTCCGTAGAAAAATAAAAGTGAGTATGAGAAAATGACATATTAAATAAATAAGACCGCCCGAGACGGTCTTCGTTTTTTATAAGATTGTCGGGTCAAGCCCGACAATGACACTTTATTGTCATTCCCGCGCTTGACGCGGGAATCTTTTTTAGCAAACTTCGCAGTTATCAGCTTTGTTTGTTGTAACTGGCTTGCCGGCTGCGAGAGCCTTGTGGCCGGCGATTGTGAAGCATTTGCCGCTTACACGATATTCAATCTTGCAGAAGTGGTCGATGTCGATTTTGGCTGGCTTTTCGCCTGTGTATTCGGCACCTTCAATCTGGATGATTGTTCCCGGTGCTGCCCATGGAGCAGTGAGGAGTTCAACCTTTTCTTTGCCGTCTTCTGTGTAGTCGCAGGCAAGGAGCATTCCGCGGCTTTCTACGCCCTTCATCTTACGTGGAGCGAGGTTAGCAGCGATGATTACGTGCTGACCGAGAAGTTCTTCTTCTGTGAGGTATGGGCGAAGTCCGCTCTGAATAATGCGTTCTGTGCCACTACCGTCATCCAAAGTTTCGATATAAAGCTTGTCGCCCTGTGGGTTTGTTTCTACCTTTGTGATTTTTGCAACGCGGAGCTCAATGTGCTCGTTGAAGTATTTTACAGGGTTTGTCTCTGCTTCTGATTTCTGATTTCCGCCGGTGGTTTCGACAGGCTCAACCACCGTATTTTTCTTGTCTTTTGCCTTTTCAGCTTCAGTTTTTGTGTCTGCTGTAGCCATAAGAGTTTCGAGGTCGAGTTCGCCGGCAACACAAGGAACTGTAATTCCCCAGTTTTCGAGAACCTGAGGGTGAACTTCACCGAATACACCTGCCGGCTGACCATCGACAATCAGCTGAGCCTGACGGCCAGGAATAAAGCGTGGATCTTCGCTTTCAACAACTTTGTACTCGTGGTCGAGGAAGTAAACGAGGGAAGAAACCTCGCTTGCCAAAGTATTGAAGTTAGCGTTAGCACTTGCAGTTAAGAAGCCAAGGTGCTGACGAGTAATTGTTCCAGTGTTTTCATCTTCCTTAAGATATGCAACCTTACCGATTTCGAAAATCTTGTGAGGGTACATAGCGTTAGCAGAACCGGCTTCAGCGCGGCAAAGGCTAGACAAAATCTCAGGACGGATAAACTGATAGTTTTCGCTCATTGGGTTAGCAATTTCAATAACCTTAGAACCGTCAATCAGCATATTGTCGATGTAGTCTTTCTTAGATCCAACATAGTTGAAAATCATTTCCTGATAGCCAAGACCAACCATCAAAGTCTTTGCCTTGCGGCTGAACTCTGTAAGTGGCAAGAGACGGCCAACAGTGAAGTCCTGTGGTGTACGTGGCTCAAATGCGGCAACGTTGCAGCCAATCATAACATCTTCAATAATATCAACTTCGTGGAGGAAGTCATTGCGATATGGAGCTGGCGAGAGAGTAATAGAGTAGTCTTTACCAGAGGTGGTTTCGACAGGCTCAACCACCACGGTGCTACCCATTCTGATGAGCGCGTCTTTAACTTTCTCAATATCAAAATCAGAACCAAGAAGTTTGTTTACAGCGCCCAAAGTTGTCTTTGTAGTTGGCTGGAAGTAGTAAGGAACCATAATGTCCTTTCCAAGTCCAGTGTCATAAGGATGCTTTACCAAAATAGGTTTGATTTCATATCCCTGATCAGCAAAATCACATGCAACGATATTTGCCGAAAGGATGAGGTTTTCAATATTATCACCAGTAAGCTCAACCATAAGGTCCTTATCACCAACCTGAACTGCGCCGAGGGTAGCTGAATTAATAATCGGTGCCATAGAAAGCACCTCGTTTTTAGCATCGCTCAAAAGAGGGAACTTTTTCATATCAGCGAGAATCCAGCCGAAATCTTTTCCCTTTGGATGGTCTGTAAGAATTTGGCGGCAAGTCATAGGAGCGTCGCACTGGAGTGGCACAAAAGAAGTCTTGTCCGGGTCAACAGCGTGGTACTTTACCGGGAACTTAATCTGGTCAACGCGGTAAACACCCATAGAAATAGACTTTTCCTGAGTCTGGATGATGTCCTTAAGCATAGGGTCATCAATTGCTTTACCGGTAATCATAAAAGCAACCATGTAAGGGCGGATATCCTTAAGCTCAGGGTCAACCTCAACAATGCGGTCGCCGTAGTCGTTGTTGCCGTGGTTTGACATCAGCTTCATATAATCAACAGTTTTTCCGCCTTCGTGCAGCTTAATCTGGCGTGCAACACCATTTGTAGACCAGAGGTCAGGGCGGTTAGTATCATTCAATTCAATTTTTACAACGCGTTCGTTTTCAGGCAGGCTCATATCTGGCTTTTCGTCCAGTTCAGCCTTAGCGCAAGGAAGTACATCTTCCAAAGCATCATAAGTGTATTTTTTTCCGATAGCATCAAAAAAGAGTTTTTCGTTACATTCGATTTTAGGCATTTTTTACTCCAATGGCGGGCATTTTTCGCGCACACATAAAATTACGCCAGGCCCATTTTGAATGGTTTATTATAGAAGATTTTGGGCATATATTCAATTATTGGACTTTTTTGTGACTTTTTTGAAAGTTAAAGCAATTACAAAAGCTCTGCCAAATAAAAAAGGATTGCGCATTCGTTTTCCTGCCATATTCGCAGACTTCTTTTTACTGCACAAACCAAATAGCCGTTTATTCTGGTATTTTTTCGGATACGTGAAATAAGAACAGATTCAAAACCGTTTTTTATGAGAGTTTTATAAAACTGAGGCGAATATTTTTTGATTAAATCCAGCGAACCTTGGGAAAACAAATCCTCTTTCATAACTTTTTCAAGATCTGATGCATCACCACAAAAATTCTTATCGATAACAGCGTGCATTTTTCCATCTGTCGTAACATAATAAAAATCATTTATCTGCAAAAGTTCAGCAAGCTGTGGCATGGCTTTTACAAGTTTATTTTCAATGCCAGATTCATTTTCGATAGCAGTTTTTAACTTAAACATATTTGTAAAAATGCCGTTTTTTGCAATCTTACGAATTTCAACATATTTGTGTTTTTCTTCTTCGTAAATTGAATAGCAGTTACGTCCACGATTTTTTCCAAGATAAAGCATTTTATCTATTAAACCAAAAAGGTCAGAAAAATTATCTGAGTCGTTTGGAAAAGAAGCGCAACCTGAAGTTCCTGTAACAAAAGCCGCTCCGTTTTCAAAATAAACTTCTTTTCGGAGCGTGTTGGAATTTCCATACAAATTTTCAAAAAAATGTGTTTTTTCTTCTTTTGAAATATTTCTTAAATCTATAAGAAGAAGTTCATCACCGCCAAATCTACCGGCAAGCCCAAAGCCTTTTGTACATTCAGCAAGTCCCTTTGAAACAGATGCTAAAACCTTGTCACCAGCAGTATGACCAAAATTATCATTAATTGTTTTAAAATTGTCCAAATCTATGATTGTAAAAGTAAACGGAATATTTTGAGCAATTAGCCAGCGCACAAATTTCATGGCGTACGAGCGGTTCAAAATTCCAGTAAGAGGGTCAAGAATTTCTTCAAGACTTATTTCATCAATTAATTTATCAAAAAAACTGTATTTTCTAAGATCGCTGAGGGAATACAAAACCTGAGACCCGTCAGCTTTATTTTTACGCCTTATAACATCAGTAATATCAATAAAGCTTCCTACAAGCCCGACAATTTCATTGCCTTCGTACAACGGACGCTTCGAAGCAATAATATCTCTTTCTTCGCCGCGAATAAAGCACTTGCCCTGAACCTTGTAAGTGCTTTTTCCAGACAAAACACGAAGCTCATCCTGTTTATACGGCTCTGGATCAGAATGCCAGCCCATATCCTCATCATTCTTTCCAATAAGAACGTCAGCCGACTCAAAACCATAATAATCTAAAAAAGCCTGATTTACCCCAAGAAAACGTCTGTTTTTATCTTTCCAAAAAACGCAGTCCTGCGATGTATTAATGATACTGTCAAATAAATCAACCGTCATTTCCATAAATATACACCCCTACGCCTTCGCGCGCCTTACCTTAAACTGTTCATCCGGGTTTTTTGGACGTTTTTCGTTCAAGCGCTTATATTTTTTGTACAATTCGGCCTGCGACTGGAAGTCGTCATTTTTGCCTTTTTCTACCGGAATCCAGCTTCCGTTTTGCTGAAGTTCCATAGAATTTGTGTTGTCTTCAAAATATGTATCAAGAATTGATTTTACATCCGCAAACGCCGCCTTGTCTAAAATTGGGAACATAAGCTCGATGCGCCTGTCGAGATTTCGACTCATCCAGTCGGCACTTGAACAGTACAATTCCCCTGCTCCGCCATTCTGGAAATAGAAAATACGTGAATGTTCAAGATAGCGGTCTACAATAGAAACTACCCGAATATTTTCGCTAAGACCTTTTACACCAGGAACCAGCATACAAATTCCGCGGATATTTAAAAGTACCCGCACTCCAGCCTGGCTTGCCTTATACAAAGCCGCAATCACTTCTTCGTGAGTAAGGCTGTTCATTTTGGCAATTATCAGACCAGGATTTTCCGACGTACTTCGGTCAATTTCGCGCTGAATCATAGAAAGCAGGCGCGATTTAATTGTAACTGGCGCCATTCCTAAATAATTCATATTCTGCAAGGTAGAATAACCTGTTACAAGATTAAAAAACAGAGTTGCATCATTTGCAATTACAGGATTTGAAGTAAACAGCGAAATATCGGAATAAAGCCGCGCTGTTTTAGGATTATAGTTTCCGGTTGCAAGATGCACATAGCGGCGGATTGTATCGCTTTCGCGGCGAATCACCATAAGTATTTTCGCATGCACCTTAAGATTTACAAGTCCGTAAATTACTGTAACGCCCGCCTGTTCAAGTTCGTTTGCCCAGGCAATATTGCGTTCTTCATCAAAACGTGCTTTTAATTCAACAAGAACAACAACCTGTTTTCCTCTTTGTGCCGCTTTTTCCAGCGCACTGATAATTGGAGAATCGCGGCCTGTTCGGTACAAAGTCATTTTTATTGCAAGAACATTGTCGTCGTCGGCTGCATCCGAAATAAATTTTACAACAGGATCATAACTTTCATAAGGTACATGAAGAATTTTGTCGTGAAGTTTAAGCGTATCCCAGTATGGTTCATCTTCCGGCAAATCGGCAGGATAAAAATGTTCCCATTTGTCAAAGCTCATTTTGCCGTTTTCGTCTGCATCGCGTAAATCCATAAGACTGTTTGGATCAATAATGCGGTCAATTTTATAAATATCATCTTCTGCAAGCTCAAGCTTTTCCATTAAAAATTTCAGGATTTTTTCACTTGTGCCATTACAAGTCATCTGAACCGGGAACGAAGATTTTCTCTGAATCAAAACATCTTCCATTGCGTGAATAAAATTGTTTCCTGCATCTTCATCAACTGCAAAATCTGCATCGCGGGCAACCTTAAAAAGCATTGCTTCTTCTACGTTAAAGCCCGGAAAAAGTGATGTTCCAAAAAATGTAATTACGTCCTGCAAAAGCACAAAAGCTTTAGTATCACGATTTTTTTCTGCAGGAAGCCACAATATGTTTGGAAGTCCTTCCGGAATTTCTACAAATGCAATTCGCGGTAAATCGTCGCTTCCCTTCAACTCCTGCGAACCAATTTTTATGCCTTCAATAGGATTCAGCAAAAACGCAGCATAAACTGCAAGGTTCTTTATATGCGGAAACGCTTCCATATCGGTTCTAAGCGGAGTCAAAAGCGGATACACATCCGACTTAAAATAATTCTGAATATAATCTATCTGACGCTGTGTATAACTTTCCGGCGTAACATAAAGAAAGCCTTTTTCGGCAAGCGCAGGAAGAATATCGCTCATAAGACATTCCTGCTGACTACGAATAATCTGATGCGCGCGGGCCGAAATAGAAGTTAAAACCATTTTTGGCGTAAGTCCAGAAACATCGGCAACATCCGGATTTGCATAATCAGCACGTTTTGTAGCTGCAATCCGCACCTGGAAAAATTCATCAAAATTTGAAGTAACAATTGAAAGAAACTGAAGGCGTTCCAAAAGTGGAAGCTCTTTTCTTAGAGCCTGATGCAAAACCCTTGCATTAAATTCGAGCCAGGAAAGTTCCCTGTTAAAAAATCTGTTTTCCATCTTCGCCTCCTGCAAAAATTCGTCAAAATTCCGCTGTTTTTACAGTAAAATTACTTTATAACCAAATACACTTTCGAACATTCCGGCTTTTTCGCTTAAAGCAATTTTTTCCAGAACCGTATTTTTAGTATTTTTTGTATTTATAAGCAGCGAATTCTGATGAAGCTTTATTACAAAATCATTAAATTTCTGAATATGTCCGCGGTCCAGGGCGTCTGCAATGCGTAAAACCGCCGTAAGCTTTAGAATTGTCATGCGAACATTTCGTGGCAGCATCTGAAAGCTTTCTTCGTCCTGCGGAACAGAATTTCCTTTGTGATATTTTGCAATTTCCGAAACAATGGTTTTATCTTGTCTTGAAAGTCCAAAAATTTCTGAGTTTTTGATTATATAATTGCTGTGCAGATTGTGATTGTCGTAACGGATAAAGTTTCCAATATCGTGCAGAACGGCCGCAATTTCCAGAAGAATTCTCGCATGCTCATCAAGTGCAATTTCGTCCTTTAACATATCGTAAATTTTGGCAGAAATCATTCTTACACATTCTGCGTGTTTTTCATCGCCGTGATACTTTCGCAGCAGGTTTTTTGCAGAAGCGGTAATCTGTGAATTGAATTCGCGCTGAAGCTCTTCGTTTTGTGTAGAAAATCTTGTAAGCAGCATGCCTTCGCGAATATTTGTTTCAGGCACTATGATTTTTTCGGCTTTTGTAAGATTTACAAACAGGTTGTAAATCAAAAGGCTTACCTGGAAAGTTTCTGCTTCGCTAAACGAAAGTTTAAAACGCGCCATACATTCGTCCAGACTGTAGTTTTGAATTTCCTTTACAAAGCGCGCAAAATCATTTTTATTGATTTCCCAAAGGAACGTAGAAATCGGGCGGCCTACAAGCAGCGCGGTTAAAGTCATATCCTGTCCTACGGCAATAAAACGCTTTACCTCGCTAAGGTTTAATTCACTTTCCAGTGAACCCTTTGCATTATTTATTGATTCCTGAACATAGCGCTGAATATCATCGTACGAACTGATTTGCGAACGCATGTGCTGGTCTATGCGGACAGTTCCAAGACGCAGACTGTGCACGCCCGCCATTTTACCATCCGACATCATCATAATTTCGGTAGTACTTCCGCCAACAACCAGAATTACTGTATTTTCATTTTTAAAATCTACCGGCTGATTTTTTATACACTCGCTAACGGCAACATACATAAGTTTGTTTTCTTCAATGCCGTCTACAATATGAACGCGAAAACCTGTCTGAACAAGAATTCGGTCCATAATTGAGTCACTGTTTTTTGCATCGCGGAAAGCGCTTGTAGCAAAACAATTTGAATTTTCCGGAAGAATACCCCAGCCTGCAAGCTGTTCGCGGTAGCGCTTTAAAATCTGAATCAGCTGGTTTTGAGTTTCCTGACTTATAGTTCCCGCAGAATACACATCTTTTCCAATTGCCAGCGGCATTTCGGAACGATCAAGAATACTTTGTTTTTTATCTGCAGTATATTCGGCAATCAGGAGTCGAACCCCTGTAGAACCGATTTCTATGACTGATTCTGGGGTCGCCATTGCATCTCCTACAGTTTATCTATAAGCATTGAACATTTGCCCGAAGGAATTGGCAAAGTCTTCTTTTTCTGATCAAGCACATTGATTGTAAAATAGTAGAGCTTTTCGCTTTCCATCTGAATTTCCCAACCGCGTGTACTTTTGTTCGACAAAATTGTAATAAGATTTCGTTTAAGGGAAAGATTTTCAATTCCCATAATTTCGAGGTTCGGAATAATCCAGTCTACAGTTTTACGTGGCAAACTGATAGAAAGTCCAATTACGTTTTCTATCATAAGTGCAATTGTAGAAAGAGCAGCTGTAAGAAGATAGCGCGGACGTGCAAGTTCATTTTCATTCATTTTTGCACGACCTTCTTTATTTGGAAGATAAGCTTCAAACAAATCGCCAGGTTCTTTATTTTCGTTTGGCATTAAACCTTCAAGTACAAAATAAAGGTGACGGATTGCACATTCGCGGGCAAGTTCGTACTGACCGTATTTTTCAAGACCTTTAATTACCATAAAGTTGAAAACCGGCATTACACTTCCGTTATAACCGTCGCCATCTTCGCTAAAATCAGGATGGTCTGCACTTAACGTCGGGAATGGATGCTCAGTTCCAAAAGTTTCCGGATTATTCAAATGATCAACAAGGCGCTGTGCTTTATCTGCATTTGGTATTTCTGCAAGCATTGTCCAGAAACCTGCAATTGATTTTACATCGAGCATCTTTTCAGATTTGTCCAGATCAAAATAAAAACCTACGTCTTCATCCCACATCATAGAATTGATTCGGGTCTTTATAGAGAAATACATTTTTTTGTACTGGAAACTTAAATCCTTATCATTAAGAATGTCTCCAAGCGCAGACATATAGTTGGCATTTACTGCCATACAAGCGTTAAAATCTACAGGATAATAAACCTTTGAACGGCATTTATTTTTCATTGTAGAAGCAGTAACCGGAACAGCGTAAAGTCCATTCGGCTGCTTAAACATAGAATCAAGCCAGTCCATATACTTTGTAAGATACGGCATTACATCTTTAATTCGTTTTTTGTTTGCAGATTTGTGATACAGATTATATTCCGCAAAAGCAAAAAGCGGCAGACCAACACCTTCCGGATTATCAGAATCCAGAATTGGCTGACCAGTTGCAGCATCATACTTCCAGCGAATTGCACCGTTTTCTTCCTGATGTTCATAGAAAAAATCTATGTTCTTGCATGCATCAAAATTGCGGTTTGAATAAACCAGAAAAAAGGAAGAGAAAATTGATTCAAACTGATTGAGAATATATTTTTGGTTTTCAGGATATAAGAAATAACCTTCTGAATCCTGTTCACCTGTAGCCGGATTTATCCACAAAGGAGAAACCCAGGACCATGTTTTATTATAAATGTCTACAAAATCCTGATCGTAAAAATGGATTTTTGGAAAATCGTGTTTATTCACAACCGCTCCTAATTTGCACTAAACGTGTTCTTATAGTATAACACACTTTTTAGAAAAAATGTTTAAAAAAAACTTTTTAACCATAAATTTTTATAATTTTCAAGCCGTAAAAACCCAAAAATTGAAAATTTTCATGATTATTGAATTAATTATTTGCTTATATAGGTCTATAATCATGATGATGACTGTTTTTATGAAAAAATTTCAATTTTTTTTCCGAAAAATTGGTCAAATTTGAATATCTCTGCACTATTTAACATTGAGGTTAAAATATGCAGATTTATTCATTTTCTCCATTCGGTTACGAAGGGGCTCTGGTTACAGTTGAAGTTGATTTGCGGCGCGGAATTCCGGCCGTGGATATTGTAGGACTGGCAGATGGCGCGGTAAAAGAAAGCCGCGAACGTATGCAGGCCGCAATCAGAAATTCAGGATTTGAATTTCCTTTGGAGCGGGTTTTAATAAGCCTTTCTCCCGCTGACCTAAAAAAAGAAGGTGCCGGTTTTGATTTACCTGTAGCTCTTGGAGTTTTAAGGGCTCATGCTCAAAGCAACGGAGCTGCAGACTTTATTGATGAACCCGTCCTTGTTATGGGTGAACTGGAACTTTCCGGAAAAATTCGCCCGGTAAAAGGTGTTCATGCGGCCGTTTCTACCGCAGCCGCCAGCGGAATTATGCGTTGCATTGTTCCCGCGCAAAATGCAGACGAAGCAAGGGAAATTACAGGCGTACAGGTTTACGGTGCAGATTCTCTTGAAAATGCCTTCCGCGCCCTCAAAGACCCCTCTTTTTATTCGGCACAAAACCCCGGCCGCGCCGGCAATTGTATTCCAGACGGCTGCGAAGAAGTAAACGGCGTGTTTTTTCAGCAGGCAATGGACGGTTTTGAATTTGCAGAATTAAAAGGCCAGCGCACGCTTGTACGGGCACTGCAAATTGCAGCCGCTGGTTTACATAACCTTGTTGCCATTGGCGCACCCGGTTGTGGAAAAACAATGTCCATTCAAAAATTTCCAGCACTTGTGCCCGTCCTTACCCTCGAAGAAGCACAGTCAGTTACGAGAATCTGGTCTATTGCCGGTCTTATAAAACCAAGTCAGCCTTTAATAAGAATTCCGCCATTCAGAATGCCGCATCAAACTGCAAGCATTGAAGGAATTTGTGGTGGCGGAGTAAACTGCCGTCCCGGTGAAATTTCGCTTGCGCATAACGGCGTTCTTTTTCTGGACGAAGCAGCAGAATTCCGGAGCTCGGTTTTGCAAATGCTCAGAGTTCCTATAGAATCAGGCTGTATAACTTTAAGCCGGGCTGGCCGGTCAACAACTTATCCTGCAAGATTCCAGCTTCTTATGGCTG
>Ga0310695_10014120_pt1 | contig 10850 bp, 11 predicted proteins | sample RumenRJG_04DNA_FD_203882 | JGI IMG/M metagenome (GOLD analysis project Ga0310695, IMG submission 203882) | Bovine rumen microbial communities from Lethbridge, Alberta, Canada - RJG_04 (v2) (version 2) | ecosystem: Host-associated > Mammals > Digestive system > Stomach > Rumen | place: Canada... | reverse complement strand
GTTGATTCAACCATACGGTCGGTGGTTGAGACTGCCATGCCATGGGACGCAGGGTTATGTCTGATCTTCTGAACGTGAAGAACCTTTCGGAAAGAGCGGTTCAACTGAAGGAGATGGGAAGCGATTATGTTGTTGTACATACCGGTGTAGATGCACAGACTCTGGGAAGGACACCATATCTTGATCTTCAGGAACTGACCGGCGTGCTTCCCCTGCGGATGTGCGCTGTGGCCGGAGGGATCAATCTGGATAACGCTGCTTTATACAGGAAACTGGAACCGGAAATCATCATCTCAGGCAGTGCTCTGACTTCTGCTCCGGATATCCGTGCCGCCGTGCTGGCGATGAAAAGAAAACTACAGGAATAAGGAAAAATGGGAAAGAGGGACTGTCCCTCTTTCCCATTTTTTGACGGGTCAGACGCCAATGGCCTGGCCGAGGAGCTGGGCTTTATCTGTGATTTTTGCAATGCGCATATGATACTCTATGCTGCTCTGCTCGCTGAGAAGCAGTCGTTTGATGTCTGCCTCCACGTTTTCGTTAAACCGGTAGGCGGGTACGCTGATGCTCAGGGCTGCGACGGGGTTTTCCTGAGAAGAGGCAAAGAGAGGAACGGCTACACACTCGATTCCCTCTGTATATTCGCCATGCTCATAGGTAAACCCTTCCCGGACTGCATCCTGCAGTTCTTTTTCAAGGACTGCAAATGATGTGATGGTGGCGGGAGTGTGCCTTTCCAGTCCGTCCGGATACAATGCGTGAAGTTCATCCGACGTATAGTGGATCAGCAGGGATTTGCCTATTCCCGTACAGTAGGCGGGCAGCAGACGCCCGACAAGAGAACGCAGCGAAACGGGGTGCGGAGACTGTACTTTGGCTACATAAAGAACCTGCCCTTCGGACAGTATACCAAGATGGCAGGTCTCTCCGCATACATCTGTGATGTACTGCATCCGTGACCGTATATAATCCAGCGCCGGCTGCTCCCCCTGATAGGCGGCACCTGCAAAAAAAGTGGAAAGACCTATATGAAATCTTCCTGAGGCGGGATCCGCCATGATAAACTGCCTGCTTTCCAGCGTATGCATTATCGGAGACAGGGTGCTTTTGGGAACATCCAGCATACGGGCAATTTCCGATAAGAACAGGCCGGCCGGTGTCCTGGAGAGCAGTTCCAGAACGTCCAGCACACGGGCTGTGGGACGATGTATATCAGTAGTCATGCTTCAGGTGCCTCCTCTTACGCTTCTGCAGTGTAAAGATCTGTCAGCATCGACGGCTGGCGGCAGCGCGGACAGATGATATGCTGCATCATATCATATCATATCTGTATGCTTATGGTACAGTAATGTACAGTAGTTACTATTCACGGATTAACCGAAAGGCCTCTACAATACACGGCAGGGCAGGTTCGTCTATATGGTTGCGTCGTCGGGGCACTCTCGCTCAGGATTCAGCGCAGCGGTACTAACCTCGCGCAGAAAAGCACTGCGCTCGCTAAGTGCCGGCGCTTCATATGCCCTCCTCGTGCAATCCATATAGACGAACCTACCCGGCCATCAACGTTATCAGCCTTTCGGTTAAACCGCGAACAGTAACATACAGTAATTATTCACAGTATAATTTTGCTTTTTGCAATTGACAAGGGGCAATATGCATGATATTTTATATATGAAGTTCGAATAAAAGCACATGTACGTATATACGAACAAAAAGAAAGGGCCATTATGCAGGAAGAAATTATCCGGAATGTTAAGGAAAAAAAGCTGATCGCCATCGTCAGAGGTGTGGAACCTGAATATATCATTACACTGGGCAAAGCACTTGCAGCCGGCGGGATCAACATGATCGAGGTAACCTTCGATCAGAGAAGCACAGATCACTTTGCCGCAACAACATCCGCCATTGAAAAACTGAGCAGTGAAATGGGCGGAGAAGTCTATGTCGGTTCAGGTACAGTCCTGACTAAAGAGCAGGTGGATATGACGGCAGCAGCCGGCGGCCAGTATATCATTACACCCTCGGTCAATCCCGAAGTGATCCGCTATGCCAAAGAAAAAGGTCTGGTGGCCATGCCGGGCGCCCTCACGCCGACAGAGGCCGTGACAGCCTGGGAGGCAGGTGCTGATTTTGTAAAGATCTTTCCGGCAGGAAATCTTGGCCCGGCATATATCAAGGCAGTCAGAGCACCGCTCGCCCACATTCCGTTCCTTGCTGTCGGCGGCGTCAACGCACAGAACATCCCGGATTTCCTCAAGGTGGGAGTGACCGGCTTTGGCGTGGGCGGCAATCTTGTAAACAGGGAATGGGTCAAAAACGGAGAGACAGATAAGATTACAGCGCTTGCCGCAGAGTTTGTGGCTGCAGTTAACAGTATCTGATGATTCAGTAAAAAAAGAGAGGAGACTGATACCATGGGAAAAGCAGTCTGTTTTGGTGAGATTATGATGCGTCTGAACCCGGAAGGTTATCTTCGCTTTGTTCAGGCTGCAAAATTCGAAGCAACTTATGCCGGCGGGGAGGCCAATGTGGCTGTGTCCCTGGCAAACTACGGGCATGACGCTTCCTATGTGACAAAGGTTCCCGCCCACGAAATCGGGCAGTGCGCCGTGAATGAGCTCCGCCGCTTTGGGGTAGATACCACATGGATGGTGAAAGGCGGCCCCCGACTGGGCGTATATTTTGTGGAGAAGGGCGCTTCCCAGAGACCTTCGAAGGTGATTTACGACAGGGCAGGCTCTTCTATTGCCCTTGCAAAGAGGGAAGACTTTGACTGGAAGAAAATATTTGAAGGTGCCGACTGGTTCCACTTTACGGGTATTACACCGGCACTTGGCGGAGAGCTGCCGCAGATCTGCCTTGACGCCTGCAAAACGGCAAAGGAGATGGGACTTACAATCAGCTGCGACCTGAATTACAGGAAAAAACTCTGGAGCCGCGAGGAAGCCGGCAGGGTCATGGCAGAGCTGATGCCCTATGTGGATGTGTGCATAGCAAATGAAGAAGACGCGGCGGACGTATTTGATATCCATGCGGAAGGAACGGACATCAATGCCGGAACTCTCAGTCGTGAAGGCTATATCAGCGTGGCCCGCAAGCTGACGGAGCGCTTTGGATTCAAAAAGGTGGCGATCACGCTTCGCGGAAGTATCTCCGCGACCCAGAATAAATGGGCAGGCATGCTTTATAACGGGAAAGAAGCCTTTTTCTCGACAGAATACCTGATCCACATTGTGGATCGTGTGGGCGGAGGATTTTCCGATCAGGAGGCCATTGACTTCGCAGTGGCAGCATCCTGCCTGAAGCATTCGATCGAGCATGATTTCAATCTGGTCACAGAGGCGGAAGTGAAATCTCTGGCGGGCGGCAATGCCTCCGGAAGAGTGCAGAGATAGAGCGGGTACGGTAAATTGCACAAATCCGACATATGAATATTGACGGTTTTTGCCAATTGACATTTATACCACTGCAGGGTATTTTATGTTTATCGTTAAGCTTAACGTTAAACTAAAATGATCTTTAAGAAAAAGGACGAGAAGACAGCGGGACCTGTACACCTGATTTTGTGAAAAACTGGTTAAATGACATATTTTTTTGTCGATATTATTGTACATATATGCTATAATACGTTCTGTGCAACCCCGATAGCGATATCGGTTAAAAAACATCTAAAAGGAGGAACAACATGAATAAGAAACTTCTCATCGCAGCAGTGGCAGCAGCAACAATGTTTTCCATGAGCGCATACGCAGAAGAGGTTGATTTAAGCGTTCTGGAAGGAAAGACCATCGGTTTTTCACAGTGCGACAACAGAAACAGCTGGAGAATTGCAGAGACAGACAGCATGCAGGCTACAGCAGATGAAGTGGGTGCTACTCTCATCGCAACAGATGCCGGCGCTGACATAGCTAAGCAGGCTTCCGATATTGAGGATATGGTCAGCCAGCAGGTAGATTATCTTGTAGTTGCTCCTCAGGAAGAAGACGGCCTTCAGGCTGCTCTGCAGTCCGCTATGGAAGCCGGTATTCCGGTTATCCTGGTAGACCGTAGCATCAACGGCGAGCCCGGCGTACATTACACCACACAGATCATGTCAGACTTCATCTGGGAAGCTGAACAGGTTGCAAATCTGTTTGTAGAGGATTCCGGAGACAGCGGAAACATCGTTATCCTGCAGGGTACCCAGGGCGCTACCTCCACCATCGACCGTCAGACTGGTTTCATGAATGTCATCGATAAGAGCAACATGAAGGTTATCGCAGACCAGGTTGCTGACTATGTCATGGACAAAGGCCAGGAAGTTATGGAAAACATTCTTGCCGCTCAGGGCGATGATGTTGATTATGTATTCTGCCACAATGACGATATGGCTCTTGGCGCAATCGAAGCCATCAAGGCTGCAGGCTACAAGCCCGGCGAGGACATCAAGGTTGCCGGTATCGACGGCCCGAAGGCTGCCATGCAGGCAATTCTGGACGGCGAAGAGCTGGCATCCTGCACATGCTCACCGCTGTTCGGACCTGTTGCATTTAAGACTCTTGCAATGATCGCAAACGGCGAAGAAGTAGAAACTTCCTATCAGAACGAAGACACTCTGTACACCATCGAGAATGCTACGCTGGATGCTGGTTTCTGATAATTCAGTCATTGAAACACGGCAAGAAACGCTGCGATATCGAAATGAGTGAATGATAATCCGGAAGGCCATTTCTGTAACGCATGTATGGAAATGGCCTTCTTTTCTTTATCAGCATCCGGGAACAGCATTCGGACGGACTCACTCAGCTATAAACTGTCGTTTATAGAGAAGGAGAAGACAATGAGCAGAGATTTGTTATTGGAAATGAAAGGGATTGTCAAGACCTTTCCCGGCGTACGCGCTCTGCGGGGAGTGGACTTTTCCGTTGCTAAGGGAGAAGTCCATGCACTGATGGGGGAAAACGGCGCCGGTAAATCCACGCTGATCAAATGCCTGACCGGCATTTACCAGAAGGATGAAGGGACGATTCTTTTTGACGGAAAGGAAATTAATCCCAGAAGCACGCAGGAAGCGCAGCAGGAAGGAATCAGTACCATCTATCAGGAGCTGAATCTTTCCCCGTTCCAGATGGTATATGAGAACATGTTCCTCGGACGGGAACCCAAAACTGCCATCGGTACGGTTGACAGGAAAAAGATGATCCAGGAGACCGAAAGGATCCTGGGTGAACTGGGAATCAGTATAAATGTGAAGCAGCCTCTGATGAGCTACGGAACTGCCGTACAGCAGATGGTTGCCATCAGCCGGGCAATCTCGGTAAATGCAAAGCTTGTAATTATGGATGAACCTACCTCTTCGCTGGATACAAAAGAAGTGCAGGTTCTTTTTGGCGTGATTCGAAAACTGAAGGAAAGAGGCATTGCCGTGATCTTCATCAGCCACAGACTGGATGAGATTTTTGAGATCTGTGAGCGTGTGACGATACTGAAGGACGGAGCTCTTTCAGGTGAGGTTGGAATCGAGGAGATCGACCAGCTGAAGCTGATCAATTATATGATCGGCGGAGAAGCCAAGAATCTGGAGAGAACAAAGGGCTACTCTTCAGGATGCCCCGGAGGTTACCAGAATGGAAAACATCCAGCAGGGAATGCGTCTGAACGGGATCGGGATCGATATCAAGAAGGGTGAAGTGCTTGGCCTTTCCGGTCTTCTCGGATCAGGACGCACAGAGCTGGCCAAGGTTCTGTTCGGCGCCACACAGCCGGATGAGGGAAGCATCTTCTGGATGGGGGACCATATACGGTTCAGAACCCCAAAGGACAGTATAGACAGGGGTATAGGCTTCTGTACAGAAGACAGAAAGGTGGAGGGCATCATTCCCCATCTTTCCGTGAAGGAGAATATGACGATCGCTCTGCTGCCGCAGATCAGCAAATTCGGCGTAGTGTCCGCAAAAAAGCAGAGCGAGATTGTAAAAGAATATATTGACAGACTGAAGATCAAGACACCCAGCCAGAATCAGCCGATCCGAAACCTTTCCGGCGGCAACCAGCAGAAAGTTCTGCTGGCCAGATGGATCTGTATGAATCCGAAGCTGGTGATCATGGATGAACCTACACGAGGCATCGATGTAGGAGCCAAGGCGGAGATCGAGGAGCTTATCCAGGAGCTGGCTACGCAGGGAATCAGTGTACTTATGATCTCTTCTGAGATGGCAGAGCTGCAGCGCAACTGTGACAGAGTGGTTGTCATGCGAGAGGGAAGACGCCTTGGAGAACTGACAGGGCTTAACATCACGCAGGATGCCATGATGGAAATGATCGCCGCGGCCGGCGGAGAACTGGAAAAGGAGGGCGGACTGCATGAATAAGTCTCAGAACAGGAGCATGGCAGAGTTCCTGAAGCAGTACAGCGCTTTTATTCTGCTGGTGATTATGCTGCTGATCAATCTGATCATCACACCGAATTTCTTCAGAATGAGTACGGTCTGGAACATTATTACACAGACCTGTACCATTATCCTTACCGGCATGGGCATGACCGCCGTCATCTCCACAGGCGGAATTGATATCTCCGTTGGCTCGGTGATGGCGCTGGGCGGTGTGACTACAGCCATGCTGCTTAACAAAATCGGCATTTTTCCGGCAATCTGTGTGGCTATCCTCGTCTGCATGATCTCCGGTGCCATTGCCGGATTCATGGTGGGAACCCTGCGCGTGCAGGCCATGGTTGTCACGCTGGCTCTGATGATGGGCGTGCGAGGCGCAGCCCAGCTTATGAATGACGGTAAGATTTACTACATCAATGATACGAACAATATCAGCGCTGCCATGCAGGAGGCATTCAAATCTCTGGGCTCGGGCAGGATCGGCGGTATCGCGCCGGTACAGCTGGTACCTATTGTCATATCGGTAGCCGTTTCCTGGTTCCTGCTGGAAAAGACCATTCTGGGCAGGCACATTCAGGCGGTGGGCGATAATCCCAGTTCCGCTGCACTGGCAGGAATCAGTGCGGCGAAGACACTGATGTTTGTTTACATTTTCAGTGCTGTATGTGCCGGCCTCGGCGGCATTATCACAGCCGCGAAGACCGGTGCCGCAGATGCAAATACCCTTGGAAATCTTGCCGAGCTGGATGCCATTGCTGCCGTGGCTGTAGGCGGAACAAGCATGTCCGGCGGCCGTGCCAAGGTGTTCGGTACAGTGATCGGTGCCCTGATCATGCAGCTGATCAACATTACGGTGAACATGAACAACATCACCTATGAATATGCGCAGATCCTCAAGGCAATTATCATTGTGCTTGCTGTCTATATTCAGAGAGAGAAAAACTCATAAAGGAGGAACGATATGCGCTCGATAAAAAAAGTATACGATTGGTTCGGGTCGAAGAGTGCGATCATCGCCGTGATAGCGTTGACAGTGTTCTGCAGTATCGCCTTCTCCGGCAAGAATTTTCTTTCTTACGGATCCCTGATGAACGTGGCAAGAAAGGCGGCCAGCGACGGCGGTTTTCTGGCGCTGGGCATGACTTTTGTAATCCTCACAGGCAATATCGATCTGTCCGTAGGCGCGGTACTGGCGATGGCAGGCGTTGTGGCAGGTTTTCTGCAGAATGTCAATCCGGTGCTTGCGGTGGCGGGCGGCCTGTGTGTGGGTCTGGCTGCCGGTTTTGTGAACGGATTCATGGTGGCAAAGATGAGGATTTCCGCATGGATTGCTTCTCTTGCCATGATGCTGGCCATGAGAGGCGCCGTTCTGCTGGTGACGCATCAGAAGCCGGTTTCCATTTCCAGCAAATTCCTTCAGCAGCTCGGAAACAAAAATTTCTTTGGCGTGCACATCCTGGTGCTGCTTATGCTGCTGCTGACTTTCCTGTGTATGCATATCTCCAGAAACACGAAACTGGGCATGGCACTCTATGCTGTAGGCGGCAACGAAGAGGCGGCCCGGATGATGGGGCTGAAGGTTGACAGAGTTAAGATCCTTGCCTATACCTTCTGCGGACTGTTCGCTGCCATCGCAGGTGTTCTGCTGGCAGGACGTCTTTATACGGCACAGCCCAATGCCGGCACCGGCTGGGAGACAAACGCCATCGCCATGTGCGCACTGGGCGGCGTAAAGCTTTCCGGCGGCGAAGGAAAATTCTCCGGCACCTTCTTTGGGGCACTGCTGATCTCTCTGATCAATACAATCTTTAACTTTGCCGGCAATCTGAACACCTGGTGGCAGAACGTGGTCATGGGTGTACTGCTTCTGTTCTCTATCGGTATTCAGTCTGAGGTATTCAAGAATCACAGAAAAGCCGGAAAACAGTGAGTCAGCTTTCAAGACTTCATTATTGGAGGAGGACTTTGAAATGGGAAAGACAGTACAGACGGTAAATGGTCCCATTCCCGTGGATCAGCTGGGTGTAACGCTGATGCATGAGCATATTCTGCAGGCGAACTGGTCCATGCGTATGTCCTACCCGCACTGGTTTAACTATGAAGAATTTCTTCCCTATGCGGTGGAGGATGTAAAGAGGACAAAGGAGATCGGCGTGCAGACCATGGTGGAGCAGACGCCGGTCTGCCTGGGCCGGGATATTCATGCCATCAAGGATGTAGCTGACGCCACAGGCATGCAGATCATAGCGAGCACGGGTTTTTTTTACACAGAGAATCAGTGGCTGTTCGGACGTTCGGAAGAAAGCCTGATGGAATGCATGCGCAAGGATATTGAGGAAGGCATACAGGATACCGACATTAAACCGGGCCTGATCAAATGCGCGACAGACGTGGCAGGCATCACGCCGGTGAATGAGGTGCTTCTGAACGCTCATGCCAGGATGGCAAAAGAGAGCGGGCTCCCGATCGGAACACATACCTGGTATGGCAACCGGAGCGGACTCGGACAGATGGATATTTTTGAAAAGCACGGGCTGGATCCGAAAAAAATCCTGATCGGACATTGTGGAGACACCAATGATATCGGGTATCTGGAAGAACTTCTGTCCAGAGGCTGCTATATCGGCCTGGACAGATTCGGGGATGATGCCAAAAATCCGCTGAAGGACAGGGTGAATACGCTGATGAAGCTCTGTGAGCGCGGATGGATCAGCCAGCTGATGATCTCTCACGACTATGTCTGTTTCGTGGATCTGGGCATGTGGGAGTGGAAAAACAAAAGAAACACAGACCCGGATGACGAAACGTACAACGCGCGTTACATCCACCGCTATGTGCTTCCGATGCTCCGCGAACTGGGTTTCCCTGAGGAAGGGATTCATCAGCTGCTGGTGCAGAATCCACGAGATTTCTTTTCCCGGTAATAATTTTTTCAGGTATAAAGGAGAAAAACCACTATGAAGATTAAATCTATTGAAACCTTTAAGGTGGAGCCGCGCTGGTGCTTCCTGAAAGTAACGACAGAAAGCGGACTGACAGGCTGGGGCGAGCCGGTCATCGAGGGCAAAGCTGCCACTGTGGAAGCGGCCGTGCATGAGATGGCTGACTATGTGATCGGCAAGAGTGCAGAGAACGTGGAAGAAATATGGCAGGAGCTTTATCGGGGGGCCTTTTACCGCGGCGGCGCTATCCTTTCCAGCGCCATGTCCGGTATAGACCAGGCCCTCTGGGATATCAAGGGAAAAGCGCACAATATGCCGGTTTATGACTTTCTGGGCGGCGCCGTGAAGAATAAAATGAAGGTCTACTGCTGGATCGGAGGCGATCGTCCGGCTGATGTAGCAAAAGCGGCTGTGGAGAAATATGACCAGGGATACCGGGCCATCAAGATGAATGCCACCCCCGAGATTGCCTGGATCGACAATTTCCAGGTCGTGGAGGATGTTATCGCAAGAGTGGGTGAGATCCGGGATGCCCTTGGCTATAAGATGGATATCGCCCTGGATTTCCACGGACGTGTACATAAAGGAATGGCAAAGGTCATTATGAAGGAGCTGCAGCCTTTCCATCCCATGTTTGTGGAGGAGCCGGTTCTTTGCGAGAATGAGGAAGTCTTTAAGGAGCTGAAGAGAAACTGTGATATCCCCATTGCCACAGGTGAGCGCAACTTTACCCGCTGGGGATTCAAGAATCTGATCACACAGGGTGGTGTGGACATTCTGCAGCCGGACCTGAGTCACGCCGGCGGAATTTCGGAGGTGCGGCGAATTGCGGCCATGGCAGAAGCCTATGATATAGCGATTGCGCCTCACTGCCCGCTAGGCCCTGTTGCACTGGCGGCCTGCCTGCAGATGGACTTTAACTGTCAGAACGCCTTTATTCAGGAGCAGAGCCTGGGAATTCACTACAACCAGGGTTCGGATCTGATGGATTACCTGGTGGACAAGAGCGTCTTTGAATACCAGGACGGCTATGTGAATAAGATGACAGGCCCGGGGCTTGGCATTGAGGTCAATGAGGAGAAAATCAGAGAAAAAGCGGCTTCCTGGCAGAACTGGAGAAATCCGGTCTGGCATACCGCGGACGGCACTGTGGCGGAGTGGTAAAGCGGAATGCCGGATGCGGGAAGCAGACCTCAGCCGTTTACGGCCGGGCCGTGAACCGCAACAGCTGTATTTTGAGAAGAGAAATGTGACAGCATAGAAAGGGCTGCCGCTGAACAGACAGCGGCAGCCCTTTTCTACAGGACTCTTATGTTGTATCCCCGGGGATCAGATAAGTATTGACCGTGATGTGCTCGGCCGGAGAGTCGGTCTGACCGCTGATCCTGCGAAGAAGAAGGTCTGTGGCCTGCTGCGCCATGGCTCTGCGGTCGATGCCGATGCTGGTCAGATGAACCGGCAGCGGGACATCCTCCTGCAGACCGTCGATGCTGATCAGCTTGATTTCACGGGGAATGTGGATACCCATGCCCCTTAATGT
>Ga0310695_10014119_pt1 | contig 10850 bp, 6 predicted proteins | sample RumenRJG_04DNA_FD_203882 | JGI IMG/M metagenome (GOLD analysis project Ga0310695, IMG submission 203882) | Bovine rumen microbial communities from Lethbridge, Alberta, Canada - RJG_04 (v2) (version 2) | ecosystem: Host-associated > Mammals > Digestive system > Stomach > Rumen | place: Canada... | reverse complement strand
GAAAAAATATCAAAGGTAAATAAGAGCAACCGTAAAAGCAAATTAAGTAGCGGGAAATAAAGGTATCATATATACTTCTATAAGCCACGATAATAGTTTGTGGTATTATTTTTGTTATTTATAATTTGGGATTTTTGTTGGGGTGTATTTATTATCTTTTAGTTCCCAACAAAAAGTTTCTTTTTTATTCGTTATGATCACATATGGCGCATTCAAGTATTTATTATAATTCATAGCTTGTATTATGTCATCGTTGGATATGTTGACATTTTCTGCTTTGCACTCTACTACAATAAAAGGTTTACATAAGTGATCATATACAACTATATCAGGTCTTTTTTTTTGCCATTTTTGAGTTTGGTAAAGCTTCTTCTCTATCCTTAATGCTGATTTAGGATAGTGTAAAGACAAGGTAAGGTAACGTATGAAAAATTGTCGTATTTTTTCTTCTGGAGTGAAAACTAACTGTTTCTTCCTGATTGTATCATAAATAAAACTCATCTTTTAAAATATGTTGTATAAAAGCTAACAGTTTTCTGTCATCATATTTCCTACCTATAATTTGTATACCTATTGGCATACCGTTATCATCCTGCCCATATGGTATAGATATAGCAGGATTTTGACCTATAGACGCTATAAAAGTACATACATCCGACCAAAATAATATATCATCACTTATGTTATCATTGCATTTAAATGCTGTTGTAATAGTAGTTGGTAATACTATGAAATCATATTTTGAAAATATATCCTGAAGTGTTATTTTTATTTTCTCTCTTAACATATGTGCTTTTGCTAAAAAGTGCTTCTCTTTCTCTAACGTAAAAATATAATTCCCAAGTAATATTCTCTTCTTTACTTCATCATTAAATCCATAAGTGCGATTGTGGCTAATAGTCTCTTCAAAGTTGGAGCCCTGATGACTATTATAGCCATATCTTATGCCATCATACCTTGCTAAATTAGCACTTGCCTCAGTAGTAGTAATGGCAACATATATTGGCACGGTATCTTCTAAAAAGTCACAATGTATTTCTTCTACATCACAATTATGTTGCTGTTGTAAATACACTAAAAACGCTTCTAGTTGTGATTTAATTTCTTTTTGCAAACAAAATAATGACATGATATCGCCTATGTATGCTATTGTTATTTTATTACCATGTGTGAACTTTTCTTTCTTAGCATCTAAAATATCTTTATGTTGTGGGATATGCATAGAGAAATCATAATCGTCTTTGCCAGATATGATATCATAAACTTTTATAATATAGTTGATATCTTTACTCATTATCCCAACAGTATCAAAAGAAGAAGAATGTGCTATCACACCATGCCGTGATATTTGACCATATGAAGGTTTAAAACCTATTATTCCACAGAAAGCTGCCGGCTGACGTACTGAGCCACCTGTGTCGGTACCTAATGATATGTGGCACATGTCACATTGCACCCCAACAGCAGATCCTCCAGAGGAACCTCCCGAAACTTTTGTTATATCACAGACATTTTTCACAGGACCATATATCGAGTTTTCATTAGTAGCCCCCATGCCAAAAGAATCACAATTTTGATGACCTACTATTAAACCATCAGCTGAGAGGATTCTATCAACGGCTGTAGAATTAAAACTTGATTTGTAAGATGACAACATGTTACTACTGGCTTGTACAGGATGGTCTTTGTAACAAAATAAATCTTTAATCCCTATTATCATTCCTGTTAATACACCATGATGAGAAGAACCCTTTATTTTTTGTACCTGTGATAACACCTCAGAGGAATATACGCTACAAAAAGAATTTAATGTAGGATTTAGTACTTGGATATTATCTAAAGCAACACTTATATTTTTATCGATATTTTGTAATACAGCTTTATATAATCTCTTATACTCCATAGAATAATAAAAACATTAAATTATTGTATCATGTTTTTAATACTGCAGCATCACTTTTCGCTTTCACTTTGACATCATTTTCTTCTACCTCTTTGATATCACTTTTCTCTTTATCTTTGACATCAGCATCATTTTTCTCTACAGCTTTGACATCAATATCTATAAATTCTTTAAAGTTTGTACCACATGGTATCTTATGCCCTACTATTAAGTTTTCCTTTAGCCCTAATAAATTATCAACTTTTGCTTCAATTGCTGCATTACTTAATACCTTTATAGTTGATTGGAAAGAAGCTGCTGAAAGCCAACCCTCAGTATTTAATGCTACTTTTGAAATGCCTTGTATAATAACTTTTGCTGATGCCAACTCAACTTTACGCGTTTTCATAATCTCCAAACCATTATTTTGTAAAAAGTGATTCTCAAGTAATAATTCACTATTGGATATTATTTGACAGTTTTTATATTTTGTTGAGCCCCCTTTGTCAAGTATGAAGTTTTTATTTGCTATTTTTTCATTTTCCTTTCTGAAGGCATTCTTAGTTACTATATCATGAACAATTAACTCAGTATCTCCGACATCTATGATTTCTACCATCGAGAACATCTGATTAATAATTAATTCAAAATGTTTATCTGCTATTGTTACGCCTTGCATTTCATATACACTTTTTAATTCATAAAGTAAATATTGACATGCTGTAATAAAACCATGCGTAGCAAAGATATTGTGAATATTTTTGCTACCTTTAGTTATTAAAGATCCAGTTTTTATGAATTCACCGTCTTGGACGAGTAGCTCTGTTGATAGCGGAACGTCATATATACACTTGAAGTCATTATTTATGGATGTTACTATTACTTCAATTTTCTTTTTAGATATATGTCCAAACGTAACATAGCCATCTATCTCAGACATTATCGCAGCATCATCATCTTTTTTTGCTTCGAACAATTCTGTAACACGTGGTAATCCACCAGTTATATCAGAAGATTGCGTTATATGACGTGCTATTTGTAATATTGTATCTCCTACATTTACTTTTTCTCCATCAGATACCATAATACGTGACTTTTCATATATGTTAAAACGTATAGATTTATCTTTTGATTTTATAAGTATATATGCTATGTTGTAATTTTTTATTTTTTTTATAAACAAACAATTTTGATCTTTATTAAGTTGATATTCAATATTGTCTTTAAAATTTTTAAATTCTACAATACCGTCTATAGGTGAGATGTAATTTAAAAAATATTGGTCCCAGTCAAATAATATATCTCCTTTTTTCACCGTAGCTTTATCGTCAAATAATAATCTTGCACCATATGGTACAGCATATTTTGCTAATATTAAATCATTTTTTGAATCTTTAATAGTTATTTCACATAACTTATTTATAACTATTTTTTCATTCTTGGATTCGATATATTGTAAATTTTCAAATTCAACTATGCCATCGTAATCAGTTTTCTGATAATTCTCTAACATAAAACTACTTGCTACACCTCCAACGTGGAAGGTGTTTAATGTTAGCTGTGTACCAGGTTCTCCTATGGATTGTGCTGCTATAATACCTACAGCTTCACCTTTATTTATTAAATCGTTGGTTTCTAAGCTATCACCATAACATTTAGCACAAAGACCTCTTTCACATTGGCAAGTAAACACAGAACGTACATAAACACACTGTACACCATTAGCGTCGATTTCTTTTGCAATGTCGTAGGTTATCTTCTCACCTTTACATATTATTTTTTTTTCTTTCTTGTAAGTATATACATCTTCTGCCACTATTCTTCCGGTTATTTTTTTTATAAAATCATCACTACTTACATTACCACTAATGTCAAATTTATAAATTGGATAACCATTATTTGCTCCGCAATCATCTGATTGAATAACAACATATTGTGCAACATCTACAAGCTTTCTTGTTAAATAACCAGCGTCTGCAGTTTTTAATGCTGTATCAATCATACCTTTTCTACCGCCATATGTTGATATAAAATAATCATATACATTTAATCCTTCCTTAAAATTAGACAATATAGGAGTTTCTATAATAGAAGAATCATATTGTGAATCTTTTTGTGATTTTGACATAAGACCTCGCATACCGCTCAACTGTCGTATTTGATCTTCAGAACCACGAGCTCCAGATTTTAACATTAAATATACAGAATTGAATTTATTTTTATCATTTTCGAACATTTTTAACAAACTAGTTTTAACGTCTAAAGTAGCCTTATTCCAAATATCAATAGTTTGTGTATATCTATCTTTATCTGTTATCATACCATTATCGAAACCGGTATTGATTTTTTCTACATCCTGAAAAGCCTTATCAATAATCTTTTGTTTATCATCAGGTATTAGAATATCATCTATATTTATACTTAATCCAGATTTATGTGCCCAATAAAAACCTATTTCTTTCAATTTATCTAATATAGTAACAGATTCATTTGTAGAATAATTACTGCAAATGTCTTTTACTATTTTTTTTATTTTAGAACTCGTAATAACGTCATTGACATAATAAAAATCATCTGGTAAAATTTTATTGAAAAACGTTTTACCTACTGTTGTGTGGATTTTATCACCATTACGATACAATAATATTCTATCATATATGTTTACTACCTTATTGTTATATGCGACTTCAATTTCATCGTATGATGAAAATATAAGTGTTTGTTTTTTGTTTTCTATTTTAGAAGCTGATGTATCTTTTATGTTGTCTTTATTTTCTTCTACATCCATGGTAAGGTAATAGAATCCTAATACCATCTCTTTGTTTGGGACAAAACATACGTTTCCATCAACAGAACGCAATAAGTTATTTGCCGATAACATCAACACAGAAGCTTCAATGATAGCTTCACTTGTTAAGGGAACATGTATACCTAACTGGTCACCATCAAAATCCGCATTAAACTGTGAACATACTAATGGATTAAGTTGTAACGTTTCACTTTCAATCAGTTTTGGCTGAAAAGCCTGTATACTCATCTTATGTAATGTTGGAGCACGGTTTAATAATACAGGATAACCTTTTACAATATATTCTAGAATTTCATATACAATAGGATCTTTACGTACTATGATATCTTTAGCATCATTCGATCCTTGCGCATAACCCCTATCTAATAATCTTCTTATAATGAAAGGTTTAAACAGCTCTGCGGCCATATCTTTAGGTAGACCACATTCATATATTTTGAGTTTAGGATTTACAGTTATTACAGACCTACCAGAATAATCTACTCTTTTCCCTAACAAATTTTGTCTAAAAAGACCATTTTTGCCTTTTATTCTTTCAGATAAAGACTTTAGACGACGAGAATTATTACTAATAACTTCTTTAGAATTGTCAATAAGACTATCAACTGCCTTTTGTAGATTGTGTTTGAATTGGTTTATCACCACATCTGGATAACATGCCCCATTTTCTAAAGCACTTTTTAATAAATTATTACGCCTTATCACTGTTTTATATAACTCATTTAAATCTACAGTTGCTATCGTACCATCTACTAACGTTATAGGTCGTAACTCAGGAGGTAAAACAGGTAATATTTTTAATACCATCCATTCAGGTTTATTTAAAACTGTATTCTCCGAATCTAAAAATGACTTTATAAGCTTTAATCTAGTTTTAATGCTAGCTTTATTTGATCTTGAAGACGTTAGCATTTTATTATGTAAGTCTTCATAATTTTTCTTCAGGTCAAAATTTTTTAAAAGATAATATATTGCATCACCTCCAGTTTTTATGATCACTTTCATAATATCATCATCTTTTAATTCTTCATTATTTTCAGGTATGTCCCCATTCTGATCAAAATCGTTTAGTTTCTCTTGAGAGATCACATCCATAGCTTTTACTCCTTTCTTTGCCAATAAACCAGGTGCGATGATTAATGATGCCGTACAATAAACTAACGAATTTACACTTGCCGAGCTCATACCTAATAAAGTTGCGATCTTATTGGACGACTGTTTAAAATACCAACAATTAACAATAGGAGTAGCAAGTGATATATGACCCCATCGTTCTTTTCTTACACTGTTTTTGGCTACTAATACTCCACAGCTATCACATACAATCCCTTTGGACCTTGCTCCTGACCATTTCCCGCAAGCACACTCATAATCTTTCGTTGGACCAAAAATACGCTCACAAAGAAGCCCATGGGTAACTGGAACGCAAGTTTTATAATTAATAGTATCAGGGTTTAATACTTCTCCGCTTGACATTTGCAATATATCTTCAGGAGATAATAAACTAAGGATAATTTGTGAAAAATCACTTGTAGGACCACTTTGCATAAAAAATATTTTTTAATAATATTATTATAATTAATATATTAGTTTTTTGTAAATGTTTTTTATAAAAAAACATTATGAAATTTTATTATTAGGAGTAAGCATAGTTACAATATTTGCTCGAGAGAAATCTTATACCTTTATTTTTAAAATATTGTCAAGATAATAAAGTAAATCTTCATGTGTATTCTTCACCTCACCATTTATAATCGCTGTTTTGAGGAGTGTTTTAATTTGTCCTACTTTTGGCCCAGGGGGTAAATTAAACTTCTTCATTATCTCTTCACCATTTAGTATTGGTTGTAAATTGCGGATGTTGTCTTTGGCTTCTATGGCTTTTATTTTCATTTCCACTTTCTTAAAGTTGTCCATATATTCCATAACTTTTTTACTATTATGTGATGTGATATCAGCTTTACATAATAACATTAAATCATTCAACTCTTCTCCTGCATCAAATGCGAGTCTTCTCACACCAGAATCTGAGACAATATCTTGTGCTATGGCTATAGGACGAAGATGTAAACGTATTAACTTTTCTATATATTTGATTTTATTCTTGGGAAGATGTAAATCATAAAATATATTTTTAACCATTCTAGCACCTATGATTTCATGACCATGAAATGAAAAACCATATTTAGGATCAAATTTCTTTGTCTGTGGTTTTGCAATATCATGTAATAATGCCGCCCAACGAAGCCATATATTATCAGACTCACGTGAGACATTATCGACAACCTGTAGAGTATGTAAAAATATGTCTTTATGCGAAAAAGACTCTATTTGTATTTTGCCGTTTAATTTAGCAATATATGGCATAATGATATCTAATATTCCACTATTATATAATAGCTGGAAACCTATGGATGGTTGAGGAGAAGATAATATCTTATTAATTTCGTCTCTAATACGCTCTTTAGTTATTATTTTTATTCTTTCTTTTTGTTCTATTATTGCCTCAAAGGTTTCTGGTGATATAGTAAAGCCTAATTGTGTTGCAAAACGTATAGCACGTAACATACGTAATGGGTCATCACAAAATGTTTTACCAGGGTCTATAGGTGTTCTAATAATCTTATTGTTTAAGTCCTCAAGACCATGCATTGTGTTTATAATCTCTCCAAAATTATTTTCATTTAGTCCTATTGCAAGAGTGTTTATGGTGAAATCACGTCTTTGCTGGTCATCTTGGAATGTACCATTTATTACTACTGGATTGCGAGAGGTATAACTATAAGATTCTTTACGAGTATTAACAAATTCAATTTGCAGATTATCTTTCTTTATCATCGCAGTACCAAAGGTTTTGTATATAACTAGATTGTCAAAATGTAACACCTGAGAAATTTTATCTGCTAAGAAAATGCTATCATGGAGACATACAATATCTATATCATAACTTTGCCTCCCTAAAAATATATCCCTTACAAATCCCCCAATAACAAAAGCTTGTATGGAATATTTATCTGCAATCCTGCCTATAGACTTTAGAAGATCATATGAAGGGAAACTAGTTAATCGTGTCACAATGTAATAATATATACTCTATATTATATTATAATAGCTATTAAGAATTACGTTTTTCTATATATTTTGACAATAAATCTAAATTGTATTTATACGTGTCATTATGTACATTATAAATATCAATAACAAGGTGTAAAAACATAAACATAGCTAAAAAGAAAAGTAAATATAATAATATATCACGCAATAACCCTGTATAACCTAAGACATACACTACCTCAGCGTAAATATAACAAATGACGACTATAGCTACTGTCATTATGATTTTCCTTATTGCCTTTCTTTTATGTCCTAATAGTATTCTATCGATACCTATCCACCCAAACAAAATAGATATACATAACATGATCATAGGGTGTTTAAATTTAATATAGGCGATATCTGAAATACGATTTTTTGTTTTATATTTTTGAAATATTACGCTAACGTAATTTTTGTCATTTTTATCGAAATAATCTTTATATTGTGTAAAAAATAAAAACGTAAAATCATCATTATCATAGTTCATAGTACCATTATAATGTATTTTATGGCAATTATAATTATATTTTTGTAAAAAAATATAACCTCTGTAGAGAATGTGGGATTCGAACCCACGATACTGAAATATCAGTATGACAGTTTTCAAGACTGCTGCATTCAACCACTCTGCCAACTCTCTATATTTTTAAAATACAAGCCTTATATAACTTAGATATATATATATATATTTATTTTTTAAAAAACACAAACATGTTTTCTGGTATTTAAGAATGTGGAAAATTAAAGACTAGATATATATTATAGTAAAATGAAAATATGTTTTTCTTTTGCGAAAATATATGTTCTAATAAAAAAAGAATTAATGATATTATCATAAAATTATAAATTTAAGTATGGTCATGTAGTTTAAAAGGATAAAATACAAGTTTCCTAAACTTTTGATACAGGTTCGATTCCTGTCGTGGCCACGTGTGCTTTTTTGTCATGCCATCTGTCGTAGTAGTGAGAAATAATATACAATAAAACAATATTTGTCTCAATTATGTATATTCATAATAGATAATTATTTATACAATATATAACAGACAATTTTAAATAGATTGTATAGCTCAGCTGGATAGAGCGACCGCCTTCTAAGCAGTAGGTCGAAGGTTCGAATCCTTCTACAATCACACTGAGAAATAGGGGTATATTTGTTGTTATATTGTGTTTTTATGTAAGAAAGCTATATTACAATCAACAATTAATATTGCGATATATTATTAAAAAGTTGTATTTCTTTTCATATAGTACACTAATATAGTATACTAAGCAATTACAATAATGCAAACGATAATGGCAATAAAACAATTAAAATTTAAAAAAATAATAATCGGTTAAGTTCTACCTTTACGCATTGCTGTTGCTATTTGGTAACTGCCTACTTTTGGCAGGCTGTGATTGTTGTGGCTGTTGTAGCTTCGTGGATTGTGGTTGTTTTAGTAGTTGTCTTGGGAACAGAGGGGATTAATGGATCTGAGATTCAAGGAAATGATAACGGCAAAGAAGTTTGTGGTTGTTGTAGTTGTATTGGCGGAATATTTAGTTTTTTAGTAGACTGGTTTAATAATCTACCGCAGGGAATTGGAATAGGTGGCGACGGGAAAATAGATGGGGTCCAGATTGTTAATGAGAAGTTTGCAAAGCCATCATTAATAGCAGTATACAGTGAAGAGGATAATAGTGCTAATTTACAATATTTAAATCAAAGTTCTTCGAAGTGGGATAAAGGTATAATCGCACGTGTGACAGTAAAAAAAAATAATAATACAGAGGAGCTATATACTGTGTATTGTAAAAATGCTAATAGTATAGGTTGTTTTGGCTTATTTAATGATAGCCAAGCTACAAAGATAGAAATCTTAAGCTGTGGGAATAATATTACAGATATGCGATATATGTTTCATAACTGTAGTAGTTTAACAAGTCTAGATTTAAAGAATTTTAATACTAATAAAGTTACAGATATGAGTTATATGTTGTATAAATGTTTCAAGTTTAATCCTGAGGATTCTAGTTTAATATGTACTCTGGAAACAGTTAATAAGCTGACACAAAATGAAGATGATAATTCTTATTTAAGTTTTGCAAAAGATTTTAATATTAATGACAATATTAAAAACAATAATGATCGAAAGAAGGTATATGTCTTTACTGTGCAACGTGACAGTGAGGTCGCTGAAGAATGTAAAATTACAAAAAAAGAACCTTATATACCAGCTGAAGAAGAGAAGAAAGAATAAGGAATTATTGCATAAAAAGAAGAACAAAAAGTGAAGAATTGTTCAAATAATCAACAATGGTGGTATAGATTCCGCTAGTTGTAAAAGTTAGGGAAAGAGAATAGAAGAAGATAAGAAAATACAAAAGTATAATATATTTTATGAATATGCGTATATGATTGAATACGTAACAATCTAAATACTATAGCAGAACTAGAATTACATTTAGCGATATTGTATAAGTTTTATTTTGTTTTCGATAATCGTTTTATTCCGTTTGCGATATTTTTATCTTACATGTATAATAATTTACGCTTGTTAGCTTACGTGTATAATAATTTTATTAGCTGACATATAAATAATTTCGTTAGCTAATATTTAAACAAAAATTATATATATGTATTATACAGTAAGATTATGATGTATTCTGTAAACCATGTAAATATAATAACTAAGGCGATAATATTATGACAAAAGATAACAGTACCTTTAGCATCACAGACTACAAACACGTATCGGTTAAGTTCTACCTTTACGCATTGCTGTTGCTCTTGTGTAACTGCCTATTGTTCAACTCTGGATGCATTGGTGGATTAGTCACGGGTGACATGTTAAATTGTTTTTGGGAGGATACAGAACCTGAGAAGAGTGATGGTGTGGTAGAGAAAATTTTGAATAAATTAGGATTTTATGATTCATTGAGAGATCTACCGCAGGAAATTGACATAGGCACAGACGGGAAAATAGATGGGGTCAAGATTGTGAATGAGGAAATTGTAAAGCAAGGATTAATAACAGTATACATTAATGATGACAGTTTTACCAACTATGATGCTATTAT
>Ga0310695_10014117_pt1 | contig 10851 bp, 4 predicted proteins | sample RumenRJG_04DNA_FD_203882 | JGI IMG/M metagenome (GOLD analysis project Ga0310695, IMG submission 203882) | Bovine rumen microbial communities from Lethbridge, Alberta, Canada - RJG_04 (v2) (version 2) | ecosystem: Host-associated > Mammals > Digestive system > Stomach > Rumen | place: Canada... | reverse complement strand
TCGATTCCATTGCCAAAGCGGAAGAATTCATCAAATCGGAGGAATCAGAATAATCGGAGAAGTCTGAAGCTTTCAGAGGAATAAGAGTAATCGGAGAAGTCTGAGCCTTCGGATGAATCGGAGTATTCGGAGTATTCAGAGGAATTGGAATAATCTGGGGAGTCAGAGCAGTTTTCCATCTATTGTTCCAAAGTTTTTTTGATTTTTTCTTGAAAATTCTTTGTCAGAAAAAATAAAAGGTGTAACTTTGCACTCGCGTTTAAGAGAAAGCGCTGCAAAGTTGCGGAAATAGCTCAGTTGGTAGAGCACAACCTTGCCAAGGTTGGGGTCGCGAGTTCGAGTCTCGTTTTCCGCTCTTCAAGCTAAAAAAAGCCCAGGTGGCGGAATGGTAGACGCGTACGTTTCAGGTGCGTATGTCGAGAGGCGTGCAGGTTCGAGTCCTGTTCTGGGCACACTATTGCGGAAATAGCTCAGTTGGTAGAGCACAACCTTGCCAAGGTTGGGGTCGCGAGTTCGAGTCTCGTTTTCCGCTCCGAGAATAGCAGTAAGAATAGAATTGAACTTCATGTTGCGGAAATAGCTCAGTTGGTAGAGCACAACCTTGCCAAGGTTGGGGTCGCGAGTTCGAGTCTCGTTTTCCGCTCTTCATTTAAGGGGTTAAACTTTTTAAAAAACCACATCAGCAGAGATTGCTCATGTGGTTTACTTTTTTTATGCTATTTGTGTTTTCCACCCTTATGGTGTTTTCCACCCTTATGGAGTTTCCCACCCTTATGGAGTGTCGCAGCCGAAAGATGCTGAGAGCGTCAGTGAGTTGCGTCCTTCCATAAAGGTGGGAAACTTTTTATTTCATGAGTGTCTTTTGTCCGTTGACGATATACAATCCCTTAGAAGGCCGGTTAACAGGGCGTCCACTCATGTCGTAGATGTTGTAGGTCTGGAGAAGGGCGTCTTTGACTTCCACTGTTTTGATGTCATCGGGCACCTCCACCTTACGATAGGAGATGTAAGGAGTGAGGTATTGGTTGACAGTGATACCGTTGATGGTGCCATACTTATTGTAGTTCTTCATGTGGAGCTCCACGCGGTCGGAATAGACATAGACCATGAGCGCCTGGACGATGTTGGGTGTCTCCACCGGCATGTCGCCCGGGTCGATGGTGTTGTAGTAATAGCGCATCGACCCCATGAAGGCAGAGAAGAAGCTGGGCGTTCCCTCCTTTTCCTTGTAGGCCGTCATCTTCCAGACTGCATTGGCGTTTGTGGCAGGAATGGTGATGGTGCCGTTGTTGTCTGTCACCTGCAATCCAATGAGTCGATGGCTTCCCGACACGGCATATTCCTCGTTGGTCACGGCATAGAGCAAAGAACGGTCCTTAGCATTCTCAGCCACGATGATGTAGAGTTCGCCATCGGTTGGTTCCGCCACTTTCTGTGCCACAATCTGGTTGTCGTCCATCGAAGAAACCTGATAGAAATAGGTTGGATAGTTATCGACGTTAGCTGAGAAACGTCCGCTGGAACTGGAGATGATGTAGTTGCCGTTTGACTCCGACCCGCTGCCATCCACCTTGATGGCGTAAGCGTTGGTGGTAGCGTTGGTCAGTTCGATGGTGACAGCGTTCTCTTCATCCACGGTGGCGAGGTTGTAGGAGTTGAATCCCATGTATTTGCCTGTCGTGTAGCTTGTCATGCACCATTTGTGGGATGTGGCTTGCGGTTGTCCATCATCGGTGTAAGGAAGGAAATACCAGAGCAGGTCGTCATGTGCCTCGGTCAGTGTGAGGGTTTCGAAGTCGGTCGAGAGTGTCACCTGCACGCGCTGCATTCGCTGTGCAGTGCCTGAGTTGTATGTGGTGTTGGAAAGCGCGTAGTAGTTGCTTCCGTTCTTTCCCACGAGCATGTAGGCTGCACCGTCTTTTATTTCACCGATGCGGTGGGCTTTTGTTCCGTCGCCGTCCTTATCGAGTTCATAGAGGAAGAGTTGGGATGGGTCACCACCAGAATAATAACCATTCGAGCCCACATGAATGGAGCTTGTGGTGGTTCCCGAGGGGTTGGTTGCATCGAATGTGGCAGTGAAGGTCTTTTCCTCTGTAGGTTTGAATGTCAGTTTGAATTGTGTCTCCACAGGTGCCAGGTTATAGGAATTATACCCCAAGTACAGTCCATTGGCTTGGTTTTTCAGCCATCCCACCCAGTTCTGAACTTCCTCGTCATCGCCCGTCACGCCTTCTGGAGTGACACCGTCAACGTGTGTTTCGTCGTAAGTGTCGATGACCTTCCCTTCAGTGTTGTAACGTGTCACTCGTTGTGATGTCTTCACGCGGGTGTATGCCTTATCCTCGCCGTGGTCGTGTCCGTAGAGCATGATGAGGTTGGGGTATTTGCTCAGTGTTTGTTTCAGCAGTTTCTCGCCTGGAGAGGAGGCTATGCCCTTTGACGGAGAGCGTATGCTGTTGGAGTCGGCAAAGGGGACGTGCAATGCGAAGAAGACGGTCTTGTCGGGATTGTCGGCATAGATTTCGGCCAGTTTGTCGGCCACCCATTGTACCGACTCCTCGGAATAGACGTAGTCCCACGCGCTCTTGAAGAAGTTCTTGCCGCAGTTGAGGATTACGAAATCGAAGCCGTGAATCACGTAGTGGTATGCGGCAAGGAGCGACATTGTGCCAAGTGAACCATTGTCGGCATCCTCATAGAAGGCGTCGTTCTCCCCAAGTTCGCCGATATCGTCCTTCATCGGGAAGGTATAGTAGTCGCCGGCGTTGTAAGGTTTGGGGATATTGTCCCAGTTAGCCACTTCGTAGTCATGATTGCCAGTGATGTAAATCACGGGGCGAGAGTCTTCCGTCGGGAATGCCTTTCGTGAGTAGTTGGCGATGAGTTTACGCACCTGTCTCCAGTTGGCCACGGGAATTGTGGCGTCGCTGGTGCAGTCGCCGCCCAACATCATCACGTCAATGTTCTCTTCCTGCTTGATTCTTCTCACAGTCTGCATGAAGGATCCTCTCAAGGCAATGTCACTGAGGTTCTCGCAGTCGATGAGCGACCGTTCTGTATGTATGTCAGATATACAAGCCAGTGTCAGCAACGGTTTCTCATCATTCTCCTGTGCTTTGAGCAGTCCGGCATGCAGCAAGATGAATGCCAGGCCGCAATAATATAGGATTCCTCTCATCTTAGTGTTTATTTTAAGGTTAGTAATTAGTTGTCAGTGTAGTTTCCCCTACTCTATTGGTTCCGCCGTTTCGTCAGTGTCCACTTCGAAGCCCTCTTCTTCGCTATCCTCGCCTTCGTCCATTGCCCCATACCTGCCCGGCATGAGAGCAACAGCCTCAATCATGGCGTCGTTGCCGAAGTAGTTCTGTCCGAAGCGAATCACGTTGACTCTTCCCGCAATGCTGTAGGCGCAGTACATGGCAATGACATCGTCGGGATGCTGTTCGATGCGTTTCAGGCAAGTCTTATAGCATTTCCGCCGGTAGGTGTTGTAGTAGTCGCTGGGAATGATTGAAGTGCGCGAGAGGCCGAAGAATTCAGATTGGCACAAGGTTCTGAAGATGAACCAAATCTTATTGATTTGGGGATGGTAGAGTCCACTGTCCATCAGTCGTTTTCCCACAGCCAGAATCCATAAGTTCTCAGAGATGGAGTTAGGGTTGTTGGTCCAGTTGCACCATAGTGCGCATTGCTCGTCGAAGTTCTTGCAGGAATTGAGTTCTGTCAGCATCACTTTCAGTTGCTGTTCTGTATCTGCCTCTGTATATTTGCTGATTTTCTCCTTAGCCAATTCACTCAGCAAGTTGAAAACACTGTCCAATGTGTCAGCGAAGAGCTCAGGATTCTGGTAGAACTTATACACTTTTGCGTCAATGGTATCATTGTACGCCTCCAGAAGCATAAAAGGCAGATGTGGTTCCTCTTCTTCCTGAAGCAGATTATCGTCCTGCATATAGTGAACCATGGAGTTCTGGTAGAGTTGAGCGGCACGTTTGATATCCGTGTTTTTCAGGAAATCAAGACTGATTCCGCTGGTACTCGCCACGATGTCCTCAGTATCGCAAACACCGTCCCCAACCACCGAGTGGAACCATATCTCCTCGTTTGTCCAGAGGTTCCAGCCCAGGAGAAGACTGTTGTAGAAATCCTCGGCAAAGGAGAGGAAAGGATGTGTGGACTTTGCGTACTGAGGGAGATGCACCACAAATGATGTGTCGCTGAGCAGCCATGTCACCTCCTCGGGGTCGGGCAAGTCGTTCAGCAGCTTGGCCTGCAGCAGCGAGTCTTTGTCCTCGCCTTGGTAATTATTGTAACATTCGTAAGCCTGTACGACCTCCGTCAAGTCCACCGCTGGGCTAAAGTCACAGAGTTCCTTTTGCTTGTCTTCTCCGCAGCCGACAAGCATCATTGCAGTGAAAGCGGCAATGAGTAAATAACAGGACTTCATTTTATCCATTATTTTGGGGTTCATATTTGATGGCTCCTATTTGGCAAATTTGATGGCTCCTATTTGGCGAGATACTTTTTCTTGTTTTGGATGTAGATGCCTTTGTCGGGCACCGTTGACAACAGATGCCCCTGTAGGTCATAGATTCGGGAAGAAGCCTGACTATTGTCCTGGCGCACATCGTCGATGGCAGTGACGTCGGCATCAGCCTGGATGCCTATTTCGGCAGCCGAGGTCCATGCGTTGCCGTTGATTTCCGAGTTGGCGACGAACTTGATGTATCGGCCGGCAGTGGGTTTTGTCAGCTTCGCCACTTGGAGTGCAGTGGTGTTCTTGAATTCCCCTTTAGCCACAGCATTGCCCCAGTTCTTGCCGTCGGTGCTGAGATAGATTTCGTATTCCTTCACCATTCCGTTGGAGTTGCCGTCCTGTCGTGACAAGTATGTGAAAGCCGTCACGCTGTAAGTCTTGACCATATCCACAATCAGCGTGTGTGGGCATCTAGGTTCTGTACCCACCCATTCGGTGTGCCAGTAAGTGGATGTGTTGTTGTCGAAAGCCAGACGCGCCTCGTTGCCTCCATGCTGACTGTCAGCGCTGATCAGCTTCCATGCCGACTTGTTGATATAGAGTTCGAACGTGTAACTCATGACAGGGCTGTCCATCATGCCGTCTTTGGCGCAATAAGCCTTGATGGTGCAGACGTCACTGTGGTTAATGGCAGAGGTGTAAGGTCTGTATTCCTCACCATCGATACTGTAGTAGATGGTAGCGCCCTTCGTAGCGGTAGTCATTCGGATGGTGCCGTTGTTCTGTCGTTCGCAGCTGACAGGCTGGCAAACGGGCATATCGACCCTTGATACAGCCTTTGCATCCACATCGTTGGTCAGCGGCATGATGAAGAATCGGAAAGGCGTGTTGGCAGAACGAAGTTCATACTTCTCCATTACATCAGGTCCGCAGCTGGCGTTGCCCAGTCCTCGTGTGACGGCGTCGAGCGACACCACGGTGTTGACGCAACTCTTGAACTGGTAGGTATGTCTGGAACGGTTGTTGCGGTCGGTGTAGTTGTCCTCGGGGCGGAAATGTACAGCCGATGCCGCCATCTGGTCAGGCGCCACGAAGAGCAGTCCCTGTCCTTCGTCGTTTGTCAGCGACATCCATCTCACCTCCTGCTTTGTTCCATGCTCCTGTGGGAGAATGTACTCCTCGTACTGGTCGGTGACAGTGCTTTGGTAGATGGCAGGCAGACAAGCTTCCTTACGGTCTCTGTAGCTGTCCCATGGTCCACGTCCGAACCAAGTGAAGTGCTCCATAGCAGAAGGCATCTCGAGTCGGAATCCGAGTTTTGGAATCACCGAACCCGTGTTGGACGGACGTATGAAGGCGTTGGTCATGATGGTTCCGTCGGCGCAGACAATAAACTGCATGCTGACGTCGAATGTGGTGCCGTTCTGTCCAGTGTAAGTGCTGCTGAGCGCCACTGTGATAGTCTTTCCGTCCTTAGCCTCGGTCACCTCACAGCCGGTGCCTTTCGCCGTCAACTTGCGCAATCCCATGTTGTCCCAACTGCTGGTCTGTCGTCCATCGTTGTCAGTGGGCAGACGGAAGGCGTTCAGCAAGAGGGGCTTCGAAATCATCTGCACCTTGTCGTAGGTATAACTTGTGAGTGTGCCTTGCAGTTTGCTGAACACGACCTCAAGCCGGTTGCCAGTGATGGCCAGTGTAGTGCCCTTATCGATAACAGAGAGCGGTTCGAAAGCATCGAGTCGCGACAGGTCGTACATGGGTTTCGTTGCCTTCTTCACCGGCAGTTTCTCCTCTGCCACCACATAACCGGCATCGGCCCACGGGGTGTCCTCACGCTGGGTGGCAATGAATCTTACGAAGACCTCCTGGTCGGCAGGCACAGCATCCACAGCCGAAAGGTCGAGGTTGACCAGGGCGCTATCGCCAGCAGCCACCTCCTGTGTGATGTTGCCGCTCGACAACACCTTGCCAGCCTCATCCATCACCTCGTAGCGCACGTCGTAGGCGGTAGTAGGCAAGAATGCCATCTTGTTCTTGATTCGGAAAGACGAGGCACTGTTCTTGATGGGTTTGAAGTCGATGGGTTGGTATATTTTCTTGGTGTTGTAGGACTTGGCAGTGAGCGACCAGTCGGGATGCACCAGACCGTTGATGCAGAAGTTGCCGTCGTTGGGGTTGTCGCCGAAATCGCCTCCATAAGCCCAGTAATCCTTTCCTGTGTTGCTCTTGGTGAGCAGTCCCTGGTCCTTGAAGTCCCAGATGAACTCGCCGGTGAGGCACGGATATTTCTCGTAGAGGTCGAACATGTCGCGCACATTACCCATGGAGTTTCCCATGGAGTGGCTATTCTCGCACTGGATGTGTGGTTTTTGTCCGCTCTGTCCCTGTCGGGATGAGCCTACCCAGTTGATGTGGTCGTAACTGCCGTACATGGTGCTGGAGACGTCGGCATAGTCGCTGTTGCCCTCGTAGTGTGTCAGACGAGTCTTGTCGAGTGCCTTGATGCCCTGTGCCACATACCTGAAGTTGTCGCCTCCACCGCACTCGTTACCGAAGGACCAGATGAAGATGCAGACGTGGTTGCGCATCCAGCGCACGTGGTTTTGTGAACGCTCCACCATGGCATTGCGGAACTTCGGTTCAGACGAGAGGCGCTGGTTGGCATGGCATTCCACATTGGCCTCGGCCAGGACGTAGAGTCCGTACTTATCGCAGAGGTCGTAGAAGATAGGATCGTTGGGATAGTGGGAAGTACGCACAGCATTGATGTTCAACCGCTTCATGGTCTTGATGTCATTCTCTATTTCCTCGTCACTGATGGCACGTCCGTTGACAGGAGAGAAGTCGTGGCGGTTGACACCGTGGAACACCATACGCTTTCCGTTGATGATGAGCGCACCGTCGGAGCGTATGCCGACCTCACGGAAGCCGACCTTTCCACCTCGGATATCGACGGTCTCACCTTTGGCGTTGCGAAGAACAAGCACAAGGTCGTAGAGGTTAGGTGTCTCGGCGCTCCAGAGTCGTGGTGCGGTGACATCCATGTCGATGCTCAGTTCATTTGCAGCCTTAGCGGTGGCCTTGGCGATGGTGGTTCCGTTGTCCTCGATGCGCGCCTCCACTGTGCCGTCCTTCACGTTCTCGGTGCCAGTCAGCGTCACCTTGACGTTGGCCTTGGCATTGACGTATGCGTTGTCGAGGTCGGTGGTGAAGAAGTAGTCGCGTATCTGACTCTTGGGAGCTGCCCAGAGGAAGCAGTGACGCTGTATGCCGGTGAGTCGCCAATAGTCCTGGCACTCCAGGAAGGAGCCGCTGGTGAATCGATAGACCTGCAGTGCCATGGTGTTCTCGCCTTCTGTGATGTAAGGTGTGATATTGAACTCGGATGGCAGGTAGGAGTCCTCGGAGTATCCCACCCGTTGTCCGTTGACCCAGAGGTAGTAGCCATGTCCCACTCCATTGAAACGCACATAGACATCGCGTCCCGTCCATTCGGAAGGGATATTGAACTTACGACGGTATGTGCCAACGGGGTTGGGCATGTTGCTGTTGTAGGTGAACCATCCCGGTCGGTCGGCCATCACGGAGAATGTGGATTCGTTGAACGAGAAAGGATAGGCAACGTTGCAGTAGAGCGGTTTGTCCCATGCCTTGTTGTTGTGGAGTCCCCAGACCTGCCAACTGGATGGCACGTCGATGTCGGTCCATGAGGCGTCGTTATAGTCGGCGGCGCACATGGTGTCCCTGGCCTTGGTTGGAGCACTCACCCAGTAGAACTTCCATGTGCCGTCGAGCGACTGGTAGTAAGGCGACTTAGAGAAATCGTTGAGTCTGACATCAGCCTCCTTAGCCATGGGTATGGCGAGTGTGTGTGCAGTTTCTCTGTTAACGCTGGTGATGGAAGGGTCGTCCCATTCCTTGCCCGTCTGGGCCTGTGCGGCAGTGACGCATGTCAGCAACGCCGCAGTGATGAACATGTTGTGTAAAGTCTTCATATCAGGTTGTTTTCTTGTTAGCGGATTAGTTTTGGGTGCTATGTAGTTGACCTAATATGCAAAAGTACGAAAAAAAAGCAGAAAGTGAGCAATGAATTGTTGCAAAAACTGCAAGTAATGAAACATCCCATGGGTGCGAAGGAACGACATGACACAATAATTCGTTCGCGGGGTCTGGGGAAGGTGCTGTTTTCTTATTCTGAAGAGATGAGGAGGAAAGGAGGGAACGCATTAGGGCATTATGGGTGTGCGGATGGTTTTAATTGGAAACAACTTAACACAACTTTAAACAAGATAGCCATGCGGATGGGAAAGAAGCCGTCGCGGACGCGACGGAACAACTTGGAACAACGGGCTGGTCGCTCGACCTCTGGGGACTATTCGATTATTAGGCTAAGGAGAGGAGGAGTAAAGGAGGGAATGACTGAATCCCGTGCTTGAAAAGCCCGGGCACACTGCTGGAGATTGCCATCCGAGCTCGGCTGGCAATTGATGGTTTTAATTGGAAACAACTTAGCACAACTTTAAACAAGATAGCCATGCGGATGGGAAAGAAGCCGTCGCGGACGCGACGGAACAACTTGGACACAACTATTTGGTTCGCTGCGGGGTGAAGTTCGTAGGACAGAGGTGATTTGCATCCGTGGCAGTCGCCACGGATGAGATACTCTACGGACTAAAAGGACTTAGAGGACTGGCCGCAAGTGCGGCCTGGGGACTGGAGGTTAATGATTAATTTGGGAGCAACAATCGAGCCGATGAGATCGACTCGCACTCAATGGAAGAGAGAATAATGTGAAGAGCATTATGGGCGTGCGGATGATATGATTGTTGCAAAAATGGTGGCTTGTCATATGTTTCATAACAAATGTTAAAACGAAGGGGTTTATGCTGAAATAACATAAATATACATGGCTTTCGGGTGGTTTTTGGGCGTTTTGCCGTATTTCCATGCAATGTTATATGCAAAAATGTTTCATGGGTATGACATTTTGAAACATTTAAAACATGGGTAAATCTAGCGGATTGTACTCGTCAAAATCTTCTATGTTAATTGGTCGTATTATGTTCATTCGTTTTTGTATATTCTTTATCTAATTCTTTCCAAATGTTTGTGCTATAAAACATTTGTTTCACCGTCTTGGGATTATCTGCATCCAATTTCCTCGTATGAGTCAATTTCTCATTTGCTTGGAGTCGCTTCATGATTTCGTTAAATCTTTTATTCTTCTTAAAGTCGGAATAACGGGACATGCACTGAGTCCAAACGTCCTTATATGATAAAGGGAATTTCTTTTTGATGTCTTCCTCTTTTAGCATAATAGGAACTCCCTCTTCATCGTATTTAAACCCTAACGCATCAAAAGACGACCCTTTCTTGAATTTAATGTCAATTGAAATGGCAATATCATAGTTCTCGTCATCATCAGCACTTTCAATGCTACGCTTTATCAAATCAACGTAGTTTTTGGCTTCTTCTGTCAATGCGGCTTCTGCCTCTATTTGGGAATCCACATATGCTAAAGGCATCAGATAAAAATTATATTTTGAAAAGTCTAAATCAATATCATTATTCTTGATGAATGTGAGATAGTTTTTTATTGTTGCAAATCCTAACTCTTGAATTTGAATGGTAATAGGCTCAGTATTGACAAAGTGTATAGCATTATCTCTTAACTCAATAAGTGCATTGATGTTTTCAAACAAGTTTTTGCTTACGATTTTTGATGGTTTGAGTAGTTCTATGATTTTTTCAATGGACAATGTTTTGGGATTGCCCGCTCTGTTTAGAGCGGGAACCTTTTTTTTCGATGTCGTGCCATCTTTTTTTTTCTTCGGTATCATTTCATAGAGTGAATACATTTTATAACGGTTTTGCCTTAAAAAGAAAGCTTTGAGCAGCAATTCCCATGCGTTAACACATAGTATAGCAAATGAATCCTCTCGATATACAAAATTCGGTTTGTTATAAATTTCTATTGCAGCCAACATGCTTGCAATTGATTTATCCAACAAAGAACGATACGTCTTATTTTTTTTCATTTCAAGAAAAGTTCATTAATCTACAATACTTTCTATTGTGGTTACAAATGGGAGATATCTGATTTCGCCACTACGTTGAGTCTTCAAGATGTTTACATTTCCCAATTCAACGGATTGTTGGGAATCGTAATCCAACAATAGATATTTTACAGCATCCTTCTCCATTCGAATCAAATAGTCGGATGGGACCGCATCCTTGTCGACCAATGCAGGTTCTATTGTCAACAGATAAACCCTCGGATTGCTCCAATAATGGAACAACAAATATTTGATGCTCTTGTATGCTGCCATCTGTTCATCCTTCAGCATACTTTCTTTTATACCCAATGCGAT
>Ga0310695_10014116_pt1 | contig 10851 bp, 4 predicted proteins | sample RumenRJG_04DNA_FD_203882 | JGI IMG/M metagenome (GOLD analysis project Ga0310695, IMG submission 203882) | Bovine rumen microbial communities from Lethbridge, Alberta, Canada - RJG_04 (v2) (version 2) | ecosystem: Host-associated > Mammals > Digestive system > Stomach > Rumen | place: Canada... | reverse complement strand
AAAAGAAAAGTTTTTCAAAATCAAAATGAAGAAAAATGTAATTTTATATTTTTATAATTTTTTTTTTTAGTTCAACATATAATTGATAGATATAATGATTATCAAAATGAATTACATGATAAAAATGTTAAAAAAATTATCCAAAGTGAAATTAGACATAATACAAATTTGGATAAATTATATGAAGAAAATGAAAAAATTTTAAAAGATAATCAAGATAAAGCATTTAAAAAATATTGTGCAATAGTAAAATATTTTATTTAAAAAAATACATTTTTTAAATTAAAAAAAATATAAAAAAATATAGTATTGGCATAGAAAAGAACAAGCAAGATTACATAAACAAAAAAAAAAAGATAGAGGAAATAAACTTCAAGAAAAAAAAGAAAAATTAGAAGAATTAGAAAGAGAAGCAGATAAAAAGAGAAAATTATTAATGAAAAAATTAGCAGGAATTGAAAAAAAAAGAAAAGAAAATGAAAAAGAAAGAAATGAAAAAATAGAAAAAGATAAAAGAAGAAGAAAAGAATATTTTGATAAATGTATGAAAAATAAAGAAGAAATTGAAGCTGAAAATGATGAATATAGACAAATTGTTTTAGCAGATCAAAATGAAATTATTAAAAGAGGAATTAATAAAGAATCTATTTCAGATTTAAAAAGAATTAATGCAGGAGAAAAAATTGTTATTAATCAATTAACTCTTGAAAATAATCTTCCTGCTTTTAGAAAAAAAATGGATATGATTAAAAGTGCTTCTGTTTTAAAAAAATCACCTGAAGAAAGATTGACTATGTATAAAGAAAAAAAAAGAGAAGAGGCTGAAAGGAAAAAAAAAGAACTTGAAGATAAAATGCAAAAATAAATACAATTATTTTTGTTTTATTTTTATTCATTTTTTTTTGATGAATGATTGTGTTATTATTATTTTTTTTTTTAGGGTTTTTTTGAAATAATTTTAAAAAAAAATGAGTAATTATTTTTTTTATTTTTTTTTTAAATAAAAATATATTATTTTTTATATATTAATAAAAAAAAATAAATCATATGGAAAATAATGAAAATTATAATTTGAGTGATGTAGATGCAATTTTAAATTCAATCCCTCAAGGATTAGTAATAAATACAGATTTAAATGAAGAAGATATATTAAAAGAAACTGAAGATTTAATATATGGTAAAAATGAAAATACTATATCAAGTAATAATTTAGATTTTTTACAAACAAATGATGAACAATTAAAAGAAATTGATAAAATCGATATTACAAATTTAGATAATAATTTAAATAATATGTTAAATTATAAAGAAGATATTGATGATAAAAATGAAATAATTAAAAAAAAAAACCCTAAAATTGAACAATGTAAAAATTCAATTGATTTTATAAATTATATGGAAACAGAATATATAGATTCAAAATTAGAAAAAAATGAAAAAATATTTCAATTATCAAATTATAAAAATCAAACTTTACAAAAAAAATTAGAAGTACTTCAATTTATACCAAAAACAACATTAAGTTCTCGTTTTTTTAAAGACGGTAATATAATAACATCAATTGCAGCAAAAGATGATATAATATTCACAGGTAATAATATGGGAAAAATTAAAATGTATTCTTGTGAAAAAGGATTTGAATATAAAAATTTAATAAATCCAGATATTCAAAATTCAAAAGAAAAAAAAGTTTTATGTATGGATATTTCAGATAAAATTTCTTATTTAATAAGTGGTTATAGTAATGGTTATATTTCACTTTGGGATTTATCAAATGGAAAATGTAAAAAATTATTAAAAGAAGAACATAATGGAAATTCAATATTATCTATTAAATTTTTACAAATTGATGATGGCTCATGGGAATTTTTATCAAGTGATATTAAAGGAAATGTTAATAGAATTACAATTTCAGAAACTTTTTTTTTTACTACTAGTGTTGAAGTTGTTAATATTTTACAATATAAAGTTCCATTTTTTTTAATTGAAAGTATTAAATTTTCAAAAGAAGAAAAAAAAAAATATCCCTTTATTATTGAAAATAATTGTGAAATTGTTGCTTTAGGATGTACTGAATATGTTTTAATTTATCAATTAGAACCAGATTTAAAAAAATTATATGAATTAAAAAAACCTTCTTATTTTAATAAATCATTTATTCCAGATGTTTCATTTGGTTTAGGTTATATACCTAGAAATTTTCCTAATAAAAATATAGATAATGAAAATTTTGACCCAAATCCTATTGCTAGTATTAATAATATTGATATTAATAAAATTTATAGATTAGTTTCTATTTCTTGGGAAAAAATTATATATATTTATGTTATGAAATTTAATTTTAATGGACCTGAAAAATTAAATTTAGTTGGTCATTATATTAATAATTATCCTATTTTGAGAATAGGTTTTTTATCTAATTCTATTATTTATTTATTTGATATAAGTAAAAAATTTAAAATTATAAAATCTAGTTTATTAACTCCTAATAAAGTAATATATAATTCAAATGGAAATCCAGTTCCTCAAAAAAATAATATTTATAAACCTGAATTAGAAGAAGGAATTTTTTTAGATCAAAATATATTATTTCAATCAAATATATCAGACACATTTGAAAAAGATAAAAAATTACAATTACCAACTTTTAATAATTTAATAATAAGTCAAATGAAAACTTTATATGTTTTATCATCAAAGATATTTTATTATGGAAAATTATTAAATTGGGAACAATGTTTAAATAATTTACAACAAAAAGGAGAGTGGATGGATATTTTAGTATTAGGATTAGATATTTATCATGGAAAAAATATTACTCTTGCTGATATTCCAATTGATGAAGAAGGAAGAAAAGTAAGAGTTTCTTATATTTTAAAAGCTTGTATTTTACAATATGTTATAATGAGTACTAATTCAATTAAAAATGATAATAATAATAATGATATTTATAATGATAATATTAATAAATGTATGATTATTTGTATTGAGTTTTGTATTGAAATGAATGAATTAAATTATTTATTACATCAAATTCAACCTATTTTTAATACTAGAGGTTTTGGAAAGAATTTTATTGAGAAATTTGAACCATTTATTTTATGTGGGAAGTTAAAAAATAAAAATTTAGATATTGATACTGTTAAAAAGATTGTTGATATATATATTGAAAATAAAAGATTTCATATTTTATCACAAATATTAATTAATTTAAATATTAATTCAATATGTAATGAAAAAATAAAGAAAAAATGTATTGAATATACTTTAATAACTCCTTTAATTTATATATATATGAATGAAGAAGAAGGTAATTATTATGAAGGAATTATTGAAATTTATGATATGTATAAAAATGCAAAATCAATTGAAGAAGATAAATTTATTTCTTATGAAGAGTCTTTAGAAAATATTCCAATATCTCAATTAGAATTAAGTAAACAATATATAGGAGATAAATTATTATGGTACATTAATTTATGTATTGAAGGAAATAAATTTATTACAAATATAAAAATTGAAAAAGAAAAATATCAAAAGTCAATAAAATTAATATTTTTATGGATTTTAAAAAAAAAAATTTTAGATGAATTATTGAATTTTGATTCTCTTTCTTTATTTGAAATTTTAACAAAATTATTTATAAAAGAAGAATCTTTTGAATCAATTAAATCAATAGAATATGATAAAAAATTATTTGAAGGTATATTTTATAAAGAAAAAGAAGTTGATCATGCAAGTTTACTTTTAACAATTGATATTATAATTGATAGAGCAAAAGAATTAAATAAAGTATCAATTAAAAATGATTTATATGAATTTATATGCAAAATTTCAACTAAATTAGAAAAATTATCAAATGAAATTATTATGGAAACTTCAAAATATATTTTAAGTATTGAAACAAGAATTAATGAATATAAAAATGAAAAAGACTATTTTGGTTTTAGAAATAAAGAATTAAATTTTGATGAAATAAAAAGATTATCAAATATTTTTAATACAATGATAGAAAGTAAAAAGAATTTAAAAAAAAATGAATTAGAAGAACTATTAAATTCAACAGAAAAAACTTCATTTATATTAGTAAAAATATACCTATTAAAAATATTAGAAAGATATGTTGAATGTTTAGATATATATTTAAATGAATATAATGACAAAGATAAAATAGAAACAACATTTTCTTTTATAAATGAAGTATTAAAAAATTTCAAAAAAGATAATATGAAAAAATACAAAGAATTCAAAGAAGAAATATATAAAAGATTTATAAAATTATCAAAATTAAATATAAAAAAATTTCAAGACTTAATAGAAAAATACTTTGAAAATGATCACTTAAAAGTATTAGAAAAATTATCAGAAGACAAGGAAATAAAATTAGATTACATAGAAGGAGTATTAGAAAATTACAAAGAAAACAATTTACCAACAGAAGAAGAAGAAATAAATCTATATCATAAATTACTAAGTACACACATTGACTTATTATGTGAATGTAATAAAAAAAATGAAATATTAAAAAATTTAAAAGAAAGATTATCATATCCAGATGAATGTTTAGAAAAATGTCTTTCAAATAATGTAAATGATGCTGCAATTTTTTTATATATGAGACAAGATAATATAAAAGAAGCTTTAGAATTAAGTAATAAAGAATTATGTGAAGATTATGAAAAATTAATTAATTGTTTTAAAGAAAATAATTTAATTATTTTAACTGAATTAACTAATAATCATGATATTAATTTAAATCGTTCAATTGATATTTGTGAAAATGCACATAGTGAAGAACAAGAAAATGAAGATATGTGGTTTGGTTTAGTAAAATTATGTTATGAATATAGAAATAAAGTTAAAAATATTAAACCTGAAAGTATGAATGAGATTAATTTGAAAAATTTAGATAAAATTGTTATTGATGATATACAAAAAGTATTTGAAAAAATGTATATTTATGTTGGTATTCAAAAAATTGTTGATTATGTTACTAATAATAATAAAGAAGTTGAATTTAAAGAGTTTAAACCTATTTTAATGCAAATGTTAGAAGGTTATACTAATTTTAGTAAAATATTTGAATTAGTTAGAAATTTAATTTCTTTTAAGGTAAATGGTGAATTAAAAATTTATTATAAAATATTATCTGAAGGTAATTATTATAATATAAAAAAATGTGATAAATGTGAAAAAAAATTTAATGAAAATGACTTATTAATTTTATTTAAATGTGGTCATAAATTACATTTAATTTGTTGTGTTATGGATAATGATAATTTAGCTTGTCCAATTTGTAGAAAAAAAAATATTGAATCTTCAATTACAACTTATAAAGATATTAATCATAAAATTAAGAAAATTACTGAAAATGATATTAAAAGATTTTTAAGAAATCATGAAAATAATAATAATAATTATTTTAATAGTCAAGAAAATAAATTATCTTATGAATTAAAAGTTATTGATAAATATCTTTTTGATACTATGACAATGTTTGATCAAAGTCCTTTAAATAAATAAAATGAAAATATTTCATATATAATATTTTAAAATAAAATCAAATAAAATAAAAAATTATTTAAATATAGTCAAATTTATATTATGTTTATTTATTTTTTTTCGGAGGCATAAATTTTTTTGGAGGTGGCATTTTCCTAGGAAAAATATTATCTTCTTTATTAATTTCTTTATATTCTTCTTTTTTAACTTCTTTAAAATAATCATTAATAACATCATTTTTATTATTATTTAAAATATTTTTATTATCATCATTTAAAATATTACTTTTATTTTTAAAATCTAATTTATTCTTTTTAGATTTATCAAAAATATTATTTGAAAAGTTTTTAGGTTTAGAAAAATTTTTAACTTTATCTTGATCACAATTATAATATAATCTATTATATAATTCTTCAATTTCAATATCATTATCATTTCTTACATAATTTAAATTTTTTAATGCATCAAAAATAAAACCTTCATTTACTAAAACTAAAACATAATCATAAATTAATTTTCTACAATCATCACTTAAATTCCCATTTAAATCACTTTTAAAAACAATATAAGAAATCATAATATCTTCATATGAATTTTGTAATAATTCATTTTTATTAATATCATTTTCAATTTCTTTAAAATAATATTCACATATTAAATTTAAAATCTTATCAATTTTTCTAGAAAAAGAATAACAAATTAAAGAAGGATAAATATCTTTCTTACTAAATAAATGTAATTTATCTCCTAATTTTTCAGAAAAATTTTCAAATTGATTTTTATCTAAATTATTTTTAGCATAAAATAAATATTCTTTCCATTCATTTAATCCAAATTTAAGCATTAATTCAAAATTTTTATCAATAATGGCAGGGAAAAATTTTTTAACAAATAAATCTTTATTAAATTTAAAATAATCTTCTTTTGCTTTTTTGAATAAATTATTATCTAAAGAAGCAATAATTAATCCTTCAGAATATCTTTCATTTTTAAATAATAATTCAACTGCACTTTCTAATTCTCCTAATAATAAACTATTTTTTATTAATTTTTCATTTCCAACATTCCAATTTGTATTTCTTTGATAATTTTCATTTATTATTTTTTCTTCTTCTTCATCTTCATTTAATGAAAATGTTTTTTTTATTGTTTGAATTGGCTCATTATCAAAAATTGATTCAACATTTTCATTTTCATCATCATCAATTATTGGAATATATGATTGAGGTATTTTTTCTTTTTTATTTTTTTTTCCTAATGATTTATCTATTTCTTTTAATAATTTTTCTTTATCTAATCCCATTTCATTAAATATTAATTTTTCATCATTTGTTAAAATTCCCTTTAATGAAATATAAAATAAAGTTTTATTTGTATGTTTATCATGTTTTAAATTTGAATTAATTTTCTCTTCTAAAAGTGAAGTTATTGATTCATTATTATCAATTTTAGAACAGAAATTTTTTATTCTATTATTCATATCAATATCTTTTTTTAATTTTGATATTTTAATAATATTATTTTCTTTTCTTGAAAATTTATATAATTTACCATCAAAAGAAAAAGACAAACCTCCTATTGGAAACATCCAATTAGGAATATTATTATTTTCAAATAAATTATTTAAATTATTATCTTTAGTAAAATTAATTCTATCATAATAAATTTGATTATCTATACCTAAATAAATAAAACAATCTTTTACTTTACCACACCAAAAAACTTTTAAAGAATCACATTTTAATTTTACTTTATCAATTATTTTTTTACTTTTTAAATTCCAACAAATAACAAAATTATCTTTTCCTAAAGTAAGTAAAAAATTTTTATCATATTTATTTTTATCTAAAAATAAAATAGTATTACTATGTCCATTTTCAAATAAAGCAGAAGGAATTTTTGATTGTTTCATATGATATTGTAACATATAATTATATTCTGAATCTTCATATGAAATAATAATTTGTGCCCCATCATTATACCAAATTAAATTTGTTTTTAAATTTTCTTTTTCATTTTCATTTTCATCATTATTATTTAAAAGTGATTGTTCAGAAATTGATAAAAATAATTTTTTTTTTTTCATATCAAAAATATAAGTCATTCCTTTATTTGTTCCAGATGCTAAAATATAATTTACTTTTGGATTCCAATTTAAAGAAATAAATTCTTCATTTTTTTGATTTTCTATTTCACAATTTAAAATAATAGAACAAGAATATTTTTCATCAATTGATAAAATTGATATATTATCATTACCAATGGCAAATAAATTATTTTTTTCATTATTAACTGAAATAACATTTATTGATTTAGAAAATAAATTTTCATTATAAATACAACCTAAATTTTCTTCTGGATTTTCATCTAAATTATTTAATATTGTTTCTATATTCCATAATGAAATTGAACCATTTGAATGACCTCCTATTAAAAAACCAAATGAATTTTCTTTTGTTTCACTTTTATATGATGTCCATGATACTGATGTGAATTTTTCTGATATTGGTATTTTTTTTATTTGTTTTATATTATTTTCTTCAATTTGACTTGTTAATTTATATATTGATAAAAATGATTCTTCAGAATTTATTGATGATACTGTGATAAAGTATTCTGAATATTTTTCTATTGGACATGGATATAATAATATATTTGAATATTCTTTATTTTCTATTTGAGATTCCATTTTTTAAATATATTTTTTTTTATTTTTAATATAAGATTTATATTATTATATTATCTATTATTAAATAATTATTTTCAAAATTTAAAATTTAAACACGTATTAAAAAAATTCTTTCATAATTCATTACTAAAAAAAATAAAAATAAAACAATTTAAAAAAAAACAAATAATCTCAAAAAAAAATTAAATTAAATAAAAGCAATCAAAAAAAATAAAAAATAAAAAATAAAAAATCCAATATCAAAACCCCAAAAAATTTATTCCTTATCTTCAATTTCAACAATATGTTGTTTCCCATCATCCAAAACATAAATTTTCCTAGTAATATGTCTTTCCTTTCCATTAATAACTTTATTCAACTTAACAATTTTAACACTAACAGTATTATCAGGAGCATCAGGATCTTCATTTTGAAAAGCATTTTTAATTTTCCTTTCCTTCCCCATAGTTTTTTCAATATAATCCTGAACAGAATTAACAATATCAGGTGGTTCTTCACCAATAGAATGTAATCCTTTAGCATAAATAATAACAGAGCAAATTTTAAAACTTTTATGTTTATCACATCCAACACCACAAAAATTAAAATCTTTATTAAATAAATGACTTCTTTGATGTTTTTCTTTAGAACCATCATCAATGATTAAATTCATAACAATATTTTCAGCAAATTTATAACAAAAATCTAAATTTTCAGCAATAGCACCATCCCATTCAATATATTTTTCAACACGTTCACATATTCCATTTCCATCACTACCTTCATGTGATGATAATCCTTTTGATCCTATATCAGTTGCATGATCTTTTGCAGCATTTGATAATTCTTCTGAATATTTTAATTCTGATAGTGGTTCTTGGGTTTTTAGGAAATTAATTGCATTTGTTATTCCATCTATTCCTTCGTATGTTTCTATTGGAATCTCTGCTGGGTGACGAAATATTTTGTCACGGAAAAAATTCTTTGCTCTCTCTAATTTTTCTATGTAGGATGATGGATCTGTACGAACACGGTTTTGCTCTGTAAATATTTCTTGACTTAGGGAATCATAATCAATTTCTTGAGATGGGTTTTGGTCGATTTGGATTCCTTTTTTAGTACTCATTTTTTTTTTTTGTTTTTTTTTTTTTTTTAATTTTTAATTTTTAATTTTTAATTTTTTTTTTTATTTTTTTTTATTTTTTAATAAAAATTTATTTTTTTATTAATTTTATTATTTTTTTTTATTTATATTTGTTAATTATTTATATATTAGGTATTAATATTTTTTTATATATATTATGAGGTTTCTATTGAATCGCTTGATGGGTTTAGGAATTGAGTTTCGAAATCTGATAAATTTGTTTCTTCTTTTTTTTTTTCGGGTTTATTTTTTTTACAACAAGGAATTAATATATTCATTATTAAAGGAAAACAAAATATAATTGTATAAATTATACTCATAATTTTAAATACTAAAACACTTTTTGTTTTTATTAAATCTCCAAAAAAAATTTTTATAATTTCTTCATTATTACCTGTAAAAGAATAAATAATTAAAAAAAAACCAAAAAACATATTAAATACTAAAGTAGATATAATACTAATAAAAAATAATTTAAATTTTTTTTTTGTTCCTTTATGTATACAAGTATTTAACCAAAAACAATGATGATCCCAATTATCAATACAAAAACCACAAACTATACAATGAACAGTATCATCTTTCATTATCCTTTTACATATAACACATATGTTATATTTTGGATTATCTTCAAATAAAGAAATCAAACTTTTCTTTTTATAATTTTTTTTCTTTTTTCTCTTTTGACAACATAGAAAATAACAAGTATACAATAGTGTAATTAAAAAAGTAAAAATAGCTATGCAAAAAAATATAAATCCCACTAAATAAATTCTATCAGTTAATATATTATTTTTCTCAGTAAAAAAATAATTCTCATCATAAATATGATTAGAATTCAAAGAAATATAAATTCTAATGACAAAAACAAGTATAAAAATAATATAAACCAAAAAAGAATAAATTAAAGTATAATCATGTCTAATTCCTCTTAAATTCCCATATTCAATTTTCCCACAAAAATTCCTAACAAAACAATTTTGATTTTTTAATAAATTAACAATATCAAAATAATTTTTTTCAAAAGCAACATCAATACATTTTTTTTCATTATTATCTTTAATTTCTTTATCAGCTCCTCTAAATAATAATTTTTTAACAATTCTTTCTGAACCAGACACAACTGCATAATTTAATATACTTTTACCATCAATATCTTTTGCATTAATATCAGCTCCTAAATCTAATAATAAATCAACAACATTTTTTGATTTAGAATAACATGCATAATGTAATGGTGTAATATTATATTCATTACTTACATCAATTATTTTTATTTGAGGAAAAAATTTTTGTAATTTTTCATAAAAAAAAATTATTGGGTAACATTGATTTGCTTTTGCTGAACTATGAAATATTGAATTTCTCTTTTCTGTTAAATGAAATATTGATTCATCAGTTTTTGATAAGATACTAAATAAATATTTTATTATTTTTTTATTTCCTTTTTGACATGCTATATCTAATATTGTTAAATTTTCATTATTTTCTAACATAAACCAATTAAAAAATTTTTCTTTATTATGTAATAATAAAT
>Ga0310695_10014114_pt1 | contig 10851 bp, 4 predicted proteins | sample RumenRJG_04DNA_FD_203882 | JGI IMG/M metagenome (GOLD analysis project Ga0310695, IMG submission 203882) | Bovine rumen microbial communities from Lethbridge, Alberta, Canada - RJG_04 (v2) (version 2) | ecosystem: Host-associated > Mammals > Digestive system > Stomach > Rumen | place: Canada... | reverse complement strand
GGAATTATAAAGAAAAAAATTATTATATTCAAAGAACAGGCTCTTTATTTAATTATGAAAATGTAACAAGAGCTCAGATTAAATTTCCAATAAAATCAAAGAGTTTAAATAAATTTCAAACACATGTGGATTTGTTAAAAAATAAAAAAAAACCTCTAATTACTTTAACGAAATATAAATTACCAGATAAAAAAATTAATAATATCCAAAATTTTTTAAAGAAAAACTCAAATTTGAATAATAAAAATTCAAATGCAAATATAAAAAATATAGCAGATCATAAGAAATATTTTACCAACAATTGGAATTATCAATTAGATAATTTAAAAAAGGAAACAGAAAAAAAATTAAAAATTTTTTGTTCAACAAGTTCAAAAAATATAATAAATACAAAAATTATAACATTTGAAAAAAAAAATTTAGACACTTTAAATTTATCTAAAAATGTAACAGATAATGAATTAAGTTCAAAAGCAAATTCGTTTATTAGTCCTAGATCTTTTATTGATTTTCAAGAATTAAGTGATAATATTAAGGAAAATAAACATATTAATAATAATATTAAAAAAGAAAAAAAAGAATATATAAAATTAAATTATTTTAATAATAAGATTAGAGATGATGTAAGGTTCAATTTTTATTCAAAATTTAAATCAGTTTTAGATTCTATTCAAGGTAAATAGAAAATTATAAATAATATTTTTTTTAATGTAATAATGTGAAATAAAAAGGGTATTGATTTTAATATTTTTTAATTTAAATTATATAGGAAATTTGAAATGGTTTTTGAGTATTTTTTTTATATATTTTTTTATTGTATAATATTAATTAATTTTTTAAATGTATATATATATATATATATTACAAGAATAAATACATCCTAAATTTCAAAAAAAATTTGAAATTTAATAATTTTAAACATATAAGTTAAAAGGAATTTTATATATATATTAAATAATAATTTGATTTAAAATATTATTAAAGTTTTATAGATTTTATTTGATTAATGAAATAAAAGTAAAACAATATTTTTAAAAATAATATCTTAACTTTTATATCTTTTTTAATAATTAAATCAATTTATAAATATATAATTAAAGAAAGCAAAATTAAATTTTTAAAATTGTTTATATGTAATAAATAATCTATATGATATATAAAATAATATATTTTTTTTATATCATTTAAAATAATTTTTCAATATTTTATAACTTATTAATTAAATCAAAATGTTTATTAAAAATAAACTTACTGATCAATCACAAAAAATATTACCAAAACTTGAAAAAATTGAGAAAGATATTTTATTAGGATTAGAATATAAAAAGGAAATAAAAGAACTTAATATTGATTTATTAATTAAAAATCTTAATCAAGCAAAAGACAAAAAATTGAATAATTTATTTAATTTGATTAAATTACAATTAAAATTATATTATGATACAAAATTGTCTCCACAATTTTTAGATTTTTATATTGCTAAAGAAAATATTTCACCATTTCAAAAATATATTTTTACAAATTTAACAAATTCTGAATATGATGATATTGAAAGATTACTAGAAGTTATTAAAGAAGTTCTATTTGAATTAAGAGAGTTTAGAAAAGAAGAATATATTGAAAATTTTATTACATCATTAATTATTCATGCTTTTAATTATTTAAAAATTTTGGTCTTTACTAAAAGGGAAAAGAAAACTTTTTTTATTAAATATCAACATTTTTTATATGATATTTCATTTAACTATATGAAAGAATTTAAACATAATGAACAAGTTGCTATTGAATTTAGAGAAACTGTTTATTTATTTTTAATACATGAAAATTCTCTTTATTTTATTCATAATGTATTATATAATGAAAATTTAAATTTGAAATTTAGTTTTGAAAATTCTTTTATAAATGAAAATTTATTACAATTTATTTTTGATGAAAATGATAGAACAAAAATTTATTTCAAAAATAAAGAATTTTTAGAACTATATTTAAGTCAATATGATAGATTTTCTTCTTCAATTAAACAAAGTTTAAATGATAAACAATTAAATTTAGTTATAGAAAATATAAAAGTAATATTAAACAATCCAAAAAATTTATTTGAAGATATTGATTTAAAAACAAACTATGATTTAATTGAAAGCAAATTAATTGATATAAATATTGATTTAACAAATCATTCAAAATCAAAATTTAATTTTAATAATTCATTAATTGAACCTTTTAAAATTATTGAAAATATAATAAATGAAAGTTTAAAAAATGAAAGTACCAAATTTAATTTCCAAATTGCAATATTCAAAAGTAAACTGGTCAGAGATTTTATTAATATAATTTATTGTTTTGATTTTAATTTCTCTCAAATAAATGAAGTTCAAAATGAAATAAAGGATAATATAAAAAAAATAATTTTTAATTGTTTATATAAACTTATTGAAGGAAATTCATTTTTAATTACATTATTTTTTTTTGAAGAAATGTATGAAAAATTATTAAACGGTGATTTTCCAAGTATAGAAAATATAAAATTTTATTTAAAGTTATTATTACAATTAAAGACTTTAAATTTAAAAATTGATAATATAAATTTAGCAAAAAAATTATCTTTTGTTAAAATTGAAGGTTTATTTCCTCCTGAAGAAGAATTTATATCTATGAAATTTACTAATAATAAAAATAAACCCATATTAAATAAAATCCCAGAAGAATTTTTTATAAATATATTAAAAAATGATCCTGAAATTATTTCTAGTTATTTAATATCTTTTGTTGGATTAATTAATTCTTCAAATGAGAATTTAATTTTATTATTAAATCAAATTTGTGTTGATAATTTAATCTATTTGAATAATATTCAAAATTTTAATTTAGAAAATGATAAAGATGATGAAAGAAAATTAATATATTATACAAATATTTTAATCCTTATGAATAAATTAGAAAGCACTTTTTTCCAAAGAGTTATGTTGTTATTTGATATTAAAGTCATTGAAGAAATAATTAAAGATATAATTTATGATACTAAAAAATATCCTAAATATAGAAATCTATCTTTTTTAAAAGAAGTTATTTTATTTTACACAAAATATCATTTTCAATCTATTACATATTGGAATGAACATAAATTAATGAATACTTCATTAAGAATAATAGAAAAAGAAAAAATTGATTTTTTTTTAGATTATTTACAAATAATATATACTTTGGTGTTTGACTTAAATATTATAATTGATGAAGATAAAAAAGAAAATTCAGATTTAATAAAAATCTATCAATTATTTTCTTTTATTTGTAAAGGAATATGTATTCCTGTTTATTTAATTCTTTGGAAAATTACATATTACACTTATTTAACAGGAGAAGAAAAATATGAAATTTATTCTTTAGTTTTTTTTTTTTTTTATGTTTATAATGAAATATTAAAAAAAATATTAGAAATGAAAAATAAGAATGAATTAATTAAAAAGAATTTTGATAAAATTGTTAATAAATATTATATTGATAATATTAAGATTGATTTAATTCAAAATGAATTAAATAATAAAATAAATAATTATTATTCAATAAATAAAAAAATTGATAGTTTAAATGTAAAAAATTGGGTTAATGAATTTATGATTGAATTAAACACTTTTAAATTTTATAATAAAATAAAAGAATATTACAAAAATATTGATAATGAAATTGAAGAATTTGAAAGAAAAAAAAAAAAAGAGGATGAAATATTTGCTGAGAAAAAAGGTAATAATGATAAAAATATAACTAGCAAAATAAAAGAATTATATAAAAAATACAAATCAGATAAAATGAACAATAAAATAAATTTTATAATGAAATTTTTTGATGAAGGTGAAGAAAAAAATAATATAACAAAAACAACTCCAATTTTCAAATCAATTTTATATAATTATAATGTTTCAATGGATTATATTGAAATTAAACCAGAAAATTATTCTTTTTCATTAGAAAAAATAAGTTATGGAAAAGAAGATAAAATGGATGAAAAAAAAATAGATGAAAAAAAAATAGATGAAAATGAAGAATTAAAAATGGATTTGAATAAAGAAGAAAAAATGTTAGAATATGATGTAGTTCCAATTGGACATAATAATACAATTAAATTCAAAAATAATTTTATGTTATATTCAAATTCAATGATAATTGAAATTGCCCAAAGAGTCTTTTTTCATAATCCAAAATATTTTCAAAATCTTATAGTTAAATTTTATGATTTTTCTAAATCAATGTTAATTCCTTTAATCACTTATCAAATTTATTATTTAATTCAAACATTTTTATTTTCAATTGGAGATGTTTTTATTATTAGAAAAGAAAGTTTAGATATTTTAATTAATTCATTAGATTTTTTAAGATTATTATGTGAAGACCATAATCCTTTGTTTCAAACAATTTTTTTTGGTGATTATATTACAAAAGCATTAAAACAAAATTTTAATTTTATAAAATTAATCTTTCAATCATCAACACAAATAATAAAAATATTTGGTCATTTTCAAAAACAAAAATTTTATGTTGATACTATGTCATTTAAAACTCCATATAATTATTTAACTGAATTGGAAGAAGAATTAAATGAGTTTAAAATTGAACTAATTCAAGGAACATCTCAAAAAAATTTACAACAAATTCAAAAAAACAATTATTTTGCAACTTTTTTAGAAGTTTATTTTAAATTTTCAGATTATTTTATGATAGATGAAATGTATGCATTATTAATAAGTAATTTTTTGAAATTTGTAAATTGTTTTATAAATGAATGTTTTATTTATTCAAAAACTGATATTTCAGGAATTATAAATTATTTACCTATATTAAAATTATTATCAAAAGGAGAAAGTTCCTTTATTTATTTAATGCTTAAATTTCCAATTAAAGTAAATGGAGTAGAACAACATTTTTCAATTTATAAAGATAATAATATGAAAAGTATTGATAGAGAAGAATTAACTAAAAAATATAATTTACTTCTTGAATTATTATTTGAACATTTTGATGAATTAACTAATTCAACTTATTTTAATATTTGTTTCCAAATTTTTCTTCATTTAATTCAAATTTCTGAGTCAGATCAAGAAAAAAGAACATATTACAAAAAGAATTTAGATGATTTAAAAAATATTAATAAATTTTCTGAAACTGGATTAGGACCTGATTCAGTTTTTATTGGTAAATTATATTATGATTTTTGTAGTGTTTTATTTGTTCAAAATGAAGTAGTATTTTATAAAGAAAATAAACAATGGAAAGGATTAAGTGAATCATATATTAAATTAATACCTGATGAAGGAAATATTTATAGTGCTTCAATTGATATAAGAAGAAGTTCATTAAAAATAATTGATGACAAAGGAAAAACAAATTTAAAAATACAATTTATAGATGAAATAGATGAATTATTAACTCCTCCTAATGATAGTAATAAAAATGGTACTCGTATTTTAATTTATTATCTAAGAAATAAAGAAACTTTATTAATTAAAACAAATGATGTTTTAGGATTTTTAGCTACTACTGAATTTAAAGATTGTTATTCAAAGTTAATTAATGTAATTCATTATTATGATGAATTAAATAATGTTGTTAAAATGAGAGAAAAATATAGAAATAATCCTAAAATTTTAGCTTTATTAGAATTAGATTTTAAAGAATTTCAATATTATAATGTTGCTTTATTAATGATTCCTAATTTATTATTAATTTTTTCTTCTCCTGGTAGTTATATTGAATCATTTATTTTTTATTTTGAAATATTTCAATTATTATTTGTTTTTTTTATAATTATTGATTTCTTATATTTTAAATATATTAAATTGAGAGATGTAATAAAAAAGGAAGATCTTTCAATTTTTGATATTATTGAATATTTAAATTCAAAATCAATATTTCCATTTGTTTGGACTTTTATTTTTGGTTTAATTGGTTTAAAATATAATTTTTTATTATCATGTCAATTATTTATATTATTTACAATATCTCAAACAATGAATAGTGTTTTACAAGCAATCCAAAACAGATATAAACAATTTTTTGCAACTGCCTTTTTATTAATTATTTTAACTTTATTTTATGGTGCATTAACTTTACAATTTTTTAATGTAAATGATGATGGAACTATTCTTTGTAATAGTTATTTAGAATGTTTTTTGTACATATTTAATAATGGATTGAGAAATGGAGGATTACCTTTTGAAATAAAAATTTCTGAACAAAAAGGTTTTTATGGGGAATTTATTTATTCTTGGATTTTTTACTTTTTAATAATTTTAATTATATTAAATATCTTTAATGGTATTATTGTCGATACATTCCAAGAAATAAGAGAAAATAATGCAACTTTTAATGATGAAATTTTTAATACTTGTTATATTTGTCAATTAAAAACTTCAGATTTTGAAGGAGAAGAGATATCATTTCAAGAACATATTACTACTCAACATAATATATTTCATTATTTTTTTTATTTATTTAAAATTCATAATACTGATTCTCATGATTTAAATTCTGTTGATTTTCAAGTTTATAATTCTCTTAAAAATGATAAAATTGCATTTTTCCCTATAAATCAAGAAGAAGAAGAAGATTAATTATTTAAAAGAATAATGAATAAAATAGGTAAATTTAAATTTATGATTAATAAATATTTTAATAAATTAATAGAATTTGAAATTTGATTATTTTAATTTATTTATAAAATAATATTAATATTAAATAACTTTTATAATGTCGGCTACAGTCGCTGATAAAATAGATGAAGGAGAAATAAAAAATAATGAAAATGAAAATTTAGAAGAAAATAATATATCAAATCATGAAGAAGAAAACAAAATTAACGAAGAAGAAAATAATGAAATAAATCAAAATAATAACGAAGAAAATTCTAATAATGAAAACATAAATCAAAATGAAAACGAAGAAAAAGAATCAAATAACTCAAAAGAAAATGAAGAAAATACTTCAAATAAAAATAATGAAGAAGAAGAAGAAGAAAACGAAGAAAGAGAAAATGAAAAAAGTGAAGAAGAAGAAGAAGAAGAAAAAAAATTAAATATTTCTAAAAAAGACGAAACAGAAAATAAATCAATATCATATTATTACAAAAATAACATATCAAAAAATACAATAATAGAAACAAATTCAGAAGGTCAACTTCATATTGGAAATAATCCTTTTGTAACAACAGGTTATTTTATGCAAATGAATCCTCATTTTTATTTATTAAATAGAAATATTGATACATTAAGAGATACAATTTATAATGAAACTAAGAAATGTTTAGTTTTAAAAGGAAGTTTACAACAAAGTGAAAATATTATTAGAGAAGAAAGTATTAATGTTGTTAAAGATGTTTTTGAAAAAATTCATATGGTGAGAACTATGTGTAAAAATGAAGCAAAGTCTATTAGTAATTTATTTACAAAAGTTAATGCTGAGTTTAATAAGATTTCAAAAGTTCAACATGAAATTAAAAAAGAAATTGAAATTTGTAATTATAGAATTAATCATTGTGAAAATGATATTGGGTATAGATTGCTTGTTAAACCACATTATTCTTTTTTGAGAAAAACTGCTTATAAGTGATTTATATTTTAATTGGTTTTTTTTTTAGATTTTTTATTTTTATTTTTTATTTTATAATAAAATATTTATTTAATTTTTTTTGGTTTCTTTTTTTTTTTTAATTAATATATAAATTAAGTTTTCTTTTTATATTTTTTTTATAAAGTAATAATTTTTTATTTTTATAAAATAATATGAATGATTCATTAGAAGAATCAAATTCTGAAAAAATTGTAGAAAGATTAGATAAATGGGATAAAATTCATTTACCTAAATTAAATAAAAATTCTGATATTATCGAAACAATATCAAAAAAATTAACAAACAAATATGATAATATACAATATGAAAATATTAATTTAAAACAAAGAATGTCAAGAAATATTCCTCAATTTAAAACTTTATCTAGAAATGAAAATATTCAAAAATTTTATAAAACAATACAACAAGAAAAATCAAATGTCTTAGCACAAAATATAAATATGGTAAAACAAAGATTTGATTTTGATGCATTTAATATAGAAAATAAGAGATTAAAAATAAGATATAATTCAGAAGAAGATAAAAATATAACACCATTATTAAATGGAAAAAGTTATTCATCAAGAACAGAAAGTGATGAATTATGGAAAGTTGGTAATGAAATAGGAATAAGAAAAAGAATAAAAATTAATTCAAATACAACAGAAATAAAAGATAAATTAGAAGACTTAGAAGAAATTAAAATTGAAGATAGAACACTTAAATTAAATGATTTAAAATTAGAAGGAAATTATACAAAAGTAACTTCATATGATGTATATAAAAGTATTGTTGAAAAGAAAAAGAAATTAGAATTAAATTTTAGACAACAAATAACAAAATTAATAAAAGAAATTAAAAATAAAGAAAATAAAATTGAAGAATTAAATCAACAAATAATAGAATTAACAGATGATAATGAAAAAAAAAAAACGACATATAATGATAATTTTGATGTAGTTAATATAATAAAACATGAAGTAAATAGAGAAAATTCTACTTTTAGTTTTCAAAAAAAAACTGAAGTTACTAGAAAAATGCAAGATTTAGAACATTTAGTAGAAAAATCTAAAAAAGAATATATTGAACAAAAAGAAATTTCAAATAAAAAAATTCCACTTTTAAAAAATCAAATTCGTTATTATAAAACAGAATTAAATAAACTTCAAGAAATATTAATTAAAGTGAAAAAAGAGAATATTATTTATTTTAAAAATTTATTAAAAGAAGGTGTTGATGTTAGAGATGTTGGTTTATGTTGGATAATTTTTAGATTAAATGAATTAGGAGCTAAAGTAGAATTTAATGATTTTCCTAAATTTTTAGATTATGTTAATGTTAATTATTTATTGATTTATTCAGATAAAATTATAAAAATAAATAAATTAAAAATTTTATTAGATTTAGTGAGAAATGAAAGGAAAAATATAATGAAAAGTATTAATTTTATTGATTCTAATATAAGAAATAAATATGATGAAATTATAGCTAAAAAATATATTTCTATTCCATATGATAATATTGATGAATATATAAGAGAATTATTTCATAAATTTAAAGTTAGAATGGGAAATAAATATATTATATTAGAAAATTTTCATAAAGAAAAAGATGATAATTATTTAAAAAATGCACAAGAAGATATGAGAAAAATGGTACCATCATATCGTTCAATTAATAATAAATCAAAATCAAGGAATCACTTTTTAACAGAAACATATACATTTAATGATTACAATAAATTCCAATTAAATTTAACTCCTAAACAAATAAATACAGTAGATACAATAATAACAATTAAAAATCTATTAAATCAAATAGATAAAGAAATGAGAAATCTAAGAACAAAACATCTAAAATATTTTAAAAGAAAATATGAATCAATGAAATTAAAAGGTACAAGTGAATGTATAAAATATGATTTAATGTTTTGTGCACTTTTTGGAAATTTTGCAGTGTGTTAAATTATATTTAATTATATTTTATTCTATTTTATTAATAATAATCCTAATAATAAATAATTAATACTTAAAAAAAAATAAAAAAAAATATTTTTAATCTCAAATAAAAAAACAATAAAAAAATCAATTTAAAAAACCATCAAAATTAAATTAAAAAATATAAAAAAGTAAAATATATAAATGTCAGGTAAAGCAAAACCAGCTAAGCATACAGCAAAAGAAATAGCAATGAAAGACCATGAAGCAAAAATGAGACAAGGAGGAAGAGGAGGAGGAGCAGAAGGAAAAGAAAAAAGAAAAGCTCCTAAAGAAGGAAAGAAAAATGTTTTTATTACTTGTTCTATTTGTTTTACTCAACAACCTTCTCTTAAATCAATGGAAATTCATTATGAAAATAAACATCCTAAAGAAAATTGGGAAGATGCTAAAGTTGTTTATGAAAAACAAATTGAAGAAAATGTTGAAGCTGCTAAAGAACAAAGAGAAAAAATGAAAAATAAATAAATGGTTTTTTTGTTTTTTATTATTTTTATCCAATGAAATTTTTTTGATTTTTTTTTATTTTATTTTTTTTATTATGTTGTTTGTTTATTTTTTTAATTGATTAATTTTTATATAAAAATTAATGCTTTAATTAATGAAATAAAATAATGGAAATAAAAATCAATTTAAAATAAATAGAAGTTTATTTTATTAAATAATTTTACAAAAAATTTATATTCAAGAAATAAATTTATAATTTTGATTTATATTATTTATAAATTCAAAAATAAAATTACAAAATACATATTAATAATTCAAAAAACTTCAATTATTTTCATATTAGAATTATAAGAGAAACAAATTATTAAAATATATTTAAAATATTATAATCAAAAAAATATATATAATATTTATATATATAAAATAAAAATATTTATAATAAATAAACGTAAATAATAAAAAATGAAATCAAAAAGTTTAAAAAACAATAGCTTAAAGAAACAAAATTTCAAAGAAGAAAAAGAATCAGTCAATATAAATATAAATAAATTAAAAGAAGATTTACAAATTAATAATCATAAAGAAGACAAGAATATTTTTTTTTATGGAAAAACTTATTTAGAAGAATCAGGAGAAGATGATTATTCAAAAATTCAAATACCAATAAAAAAATTATATAGTTTTAAAAAAGATAAAAAAGAAAATAATTTTGTACCAAAACCAAAACCATTAGAAATTCATTTTATTCCTTCGAAATTACAATTAAATCCATGTTCAATAAAAAATAAAAAATATTCTTGTTCTTGTCCGA
>Ga0310695_10014112_pt1 | contig 10854 bp, 10 predicted proteins | sample RumenRJG_04DNA_FD_203882 | JGI IMG/M metagenome (GOLD analysis project Ga0310695, IMG submission 203882) | Bovine rumen microbial communities from Lethbridge, Alberta, Canada - RJG_04 (v2) (version 2) | ecosystem: Host-associated > Mammals > Digestive system > Stomach > Rumen | place: Canada... | reverse complement strand
TTCCGCCCCCCAAAATCTCTGAATCCACTAAATCATAGTAGCCAGAACTACAAACAATAGTTTTCCCGTAAAGTTCACGAATAAATTTATTACAATCATTCAACTCTGAAGATGTAAGGTCTACGGGGAATGTTGATGTAAGGTCAATGGTATACGTCGCCCAGTTTCCATCTGTGCCTGTCTGATGATTCGTCACTCCAGAAGTATCAAGCGCCGTGATAGCGGTATACGTGGTACTGACTGTATGGGGCGATGTAGCCGGAATGGCAGGTTTAGCCGGCTCGTCCACAGTATATCCGTCCGACACATAGCAACTATTGTACACTGCGCCTACGTCTGGTGCTGTTACTGTCATGACCCCATTGGACACCGTAACTCTTAACCCTCCAATAGATGCAACTGCCTCCTTTGCATTTTTACCCACAGTATAAATGCCCGTATCACGATCATAAGAAAAACCACTGCTGCCATTTACAAATTTGAGATATCCTTCATTTCCATATAATCCATGGATAGTAACCCCTGATCCATTCGGTGCAGCAGAGATTTCTTTCTGAAGCGATGCTACCTTGCCCGGCTTCCGTCCTTTATTTCTATCTACATCTATCAGTGGAGCATTAATGTTTATTCCATCTTCCCCACCGGATAAATGAGGATTATCCCCAAAAATTCCCGTCCCTGATACAGTTGCATGAATGGCCGGTTTGGCCGTGCTGCCTGGCGAGCCTGGATATGTAATCGTGTCTGTACCGCCGTTACCCGAAATCCCTTCCACCGTCACACTATTGCTCAATTCTGCAGAACCATTATAGTACGATGTCGTCTGAAATGTTACCTTACTACCGGAAACAGTTGGGGTGACATGGTTGCTATTATTTGCTTGCACAGCCGCCACAATTGCATTAGCAACATCAGCAGTCGAGCCACATCCGCTGATATCGATTTTGGTGACGTTTTTATCCCGGTACAGCCGCGAAGTATCCTTCGTCAGAACGTATTTCTTCCCCGCAATCATAAATCCTACATTATCCAAATCATCTACCGATGAATACACAGACAAGTCAAGATCGATAATATTGGGATCACCATCCGTACCGCCGGAAAAATATTGTGGCGTCCCCGTAAGGCTCAACGAATCAATATCCACGCCCTGCACCGTATAATCACTGAAAAGATCAAAAGGCCCATCTACACCGTCAAGTGTCGGATAAATATCCGGAATCACCCCCATCGCATCACTATCCGGCAATAGTTCAGCTTTGTCCTTCACATCCCATGAGTAGACCGTTTTCCAATAATCATCACCCAGAAGCAACAACTTGCCATTATAATTTGTTTCACAGGCAATATCTTCCATTTCCCGGTAACATTGCGTAATTTCCTTTTGAATCGTAGCCCGGTCTTTATCTGTGTTCGTGTCGTTTGCCGCATTCACCACCCTTTCAAAAACGCTTTTCAGCAGATCTACTTGATTCTGCACACCACCTTCCGCTGCATTGAGCAGTGCGCTACCATTGGTAACATTGACTTCATCCTGATTAAGGGCGCGTAGCCGTATCCGCATCCGCTCACTGATGGCATATCCTGACGCATCGTCCTCCGCTCCTGTAACTCGCTCACCAGTAGAAATCTTTTTGAGCTGCTTTGCCAGCTTATTGTTGTTTTTATTCAGTTCACCCAAAGCCATCATTGCTGCCATATTATTCTTAACAATCATTGCCATAGTAACTTCCCCCTATCATCTCTATTCGCTAGACTCTTCAACCTATCTCATATCCTGAAAGAGTTATAATTCCACATTTCCTTTTCCAGTCCAGTGAACGTTGTCAACAATGACGGGTCAATTTCCAATCCCTCGGCAATGTCGAGCAACATCGCAATAGATATATTTTCCCCATACTTCCCCCGCTCTATCCGACTCAAGGTACTCTGACTAATATGTATCTTATCCGCCAACTGGCTCTGCTCCATGCCGTACAAGGTACGATAATATGCGATTTTTGCGCCGATTTGCCGATAAAAAATATCCCGACGAATGCCCACACCGTTCACCTCTTTATAATCTGTCTACTATTATTATCGCATTTATTAGAGTTATTGTTTCGCATATACACACCGTATTATGTCAAATATATGCTTTTAATATTTTTATATGTCATATATTGAAAACAGATTTATTGTTTGCATTATATAACTTTTCAATTATAATTGCAAATATACTTTTCTTTTTATATTGCTATGCAATATATTTTTTCTTATACTATTAGCAGGGAGTGATTATATGACCATTGGACAACGCCTAAAGACTATAAGAAAAGCCCTGCATATGAAACAGTCCGAGTTTGGCAAGCGTTTAGGCTTAAGCCAGCCCACTATCGGTCAATACGAAAAAGAGACACGCCCCATCACAGAGCGTGTCATTTCTCAGCTAGTTGCTGAATACAATATTAACGAAGAATACCTGCGCCATGGCACAGGCGAAATGTTTGTGAGCCATCGTGCCGACCTTGTAACAGAGCTTGCCGCCAAATTACAACTCACGAGCCGGGAACAGCAGCTTTTACTGGCTTACTCCACCTTTCCTGTCGACAAGCGGGAAAGCTTCCTTAACTTTGCCCAGGATTTATTGAGCAAACTACAAGAATTGGACAAGCAAACGCGTCATTTATCTTGATAATTATGCAAGAATCCCCCGGAAGAGTTACGTTCCTTCTGAGGGATTCCTTTTTTGGTTTTACACCAACGCATCATCTTGTGTTATAATAATTGAGTTGCCACAGCCTTCGTCAAAGGTTAATCCGGCGAGGAAGGAGGTTCAGAACGATGAATGCGATCACCTTCGCGGTCAATGTGCTGGCAAGTGTTATCGGCGGTATAATCGCTGAGATTGTCTTGCACTGGTTGGGTATGTAACCGACATACATTGTGGTAATCCAACCGAATGTTCCCCCTGCTCCGTCAAGCAGAAGAACCTAAGAAAAAAGCCCCTTATGTTGGTTCGTCAGGCCAACGGGGCTTTTTCTTTTGGTTCAGAGATGAACCGATTCACCTTATTGTCAATTATATTATACTATCTCTAAATCTATTTCGCAAGAATAGCCTATGATATTTTTTAAAGCAGCATACACTGCACCAATCCTGCCACCCCAAACACGATAAATATCGCCGCCGACACTTTTTGCATGGTCGGGGGCGATATTTTCTTTTGCAGGTAGTTGCCGGCCACGAGTCCCATGCCGTCGGCAATGAGCATACCGGCTACAGCGCCTACAAAGACCCACAGCCAGCTGCCCATCTCGGAGGCGAGCGCCACGGCAGCGAGCTGGGTTTTATCGCCCATTTCACCGATGATAAAGGTCATGGCTACGGTCATCACCGGGCCGAAGCGGCTGGCCTTGCACTCTTCTTCCTCCTCGGTTTCGCCTTTCAACGACCAAAGACCGAAGCAAATAAAGAGCACGGATGCGGCGATGGTCATTTTTTCGGCAGGGATAAGGCTGCCGATGGTCGCGCCTACGGCAACGGCCAGCCCATGCACGACCAGGATGCCCAAGGTCATGCCAATAAGGACTGCCCGGCTGGTATACCGGCCTGCCAGCGCCATCACGAGAAACTGGGTTTTATCGCCCATTTCCGCAAAAAAAATCAATAAAAATGCTGCCCAAAATGCTTCCATCACTACACTCCTAATTTTACACAATTTCATTCCGTATAACACAACTTTGCTGATTCACGAGCAGGAAACACCCTCTTTTTGTCGAATATGATGTTAGAGGTGATATCATGAGAGCAATTGTGCATTGGAAGAATGGTTCTTCTGTAAATGTTGACGATATTTTAACCATTCGCTACATAGACAAAGATGGGCAAAAATTCCTGCAGAGCAATGATTTGAGTTCCTTTCAATTTCAAGGAATTGATTCTTTTTCATTCTTTACCAAAAAAGGATTGATGCTCTTTTCTGTAGCAGAAGTTCTCTATATCGACTTCCGCGCGCGTTAGGAACTGGCAATAAATAAAATTACCGTCAAATCTAAAATTTATTTATGAACAGTTCCTTAGCCTTCGCCATACGAAAAAATCCTTGTCAAAGCCAATGCCATGACAAGGATTTGTTTTTTGCAAATGGTGCCTTCGAGCGGAATCGAACCACTGACACGGGGATTTTCAGTCCCCTGCTCTACCAACTGAGCTACAAAGGCAAAATGGCGACCCGAAGGGGACTTGAACCCCTGACCTCCGCCGTGACAGGGCGGCATTCTAACCAACTAAACTACCGGGCCATGTGACTGTGTCACTTACAGGACATAATTATACGGATAAAACCGTCTGTTGTCAATAGCTTTTCACAAAAATTGATAAAAAAATAACCTTTCGCAACGAAAGGCTATTTTCCTCTTTAGTTCAAGGCTTCGACAAACTTCTTCAAGTCTTCTGCAGCTTTGGTTACGCGGGACAGGTTCGCCGTGATTTCTTCCGTGGAAGCGGCCTGTTCCTCACTGATGGAACCGGTGGTTTCGATGGTCTTGGAAATGCCCTCAACCGCCTTGTTCATTTCATTCAGCGTGGACTGAATCTTTTCCGTTGCTTCGCGGGACTGTTCGGCAAGTTTACGCACTTCTTCTGCTACGACGGCAAAGCCACGGCCCTGTTCACCAGCGCGGGCTGCTTCGATTGCGGCATTCAGGCCCAACAGATTGGTCTGACCAGCAATGTTGGTGATGAAGTCAATGACCTTGATGGTATCTGCATTCTTTTCCTGCAGAAGTTTTGCCTGCTCTACCGACTCCTGACCTGCCTTGGCCAGCGCACTGGCACTCTTAGCCACCTGTTCAACTGCCTCGTAAACGGTCTGGGTTGAAGTTGCGATTTCTTCGATTGCTGAAGACAAGCGCGCATTGATTTCTTCCCTGTTCTTGATATCCTCTGCCATTTATAATCCTCCCCCATCTTAATAATTACCCTGCAAGGTTAAGGCCTTCATTATATCATGTATTATGTCTTGCTCTTTTTTAATTCCACACACACGGCCAAAAACCTTCTTTTCCGTGAAAAATTTTTAACAGAATTAACAAAAGGATTCTTCGCCCCCAAAACCGAATATTTAGGTAATGGAATCGAACGAACAAGGAAGGAACGAGTTATGGAGAATGGTATTTCCTTATATCCCGGACAGGGCATCCCTTGGGACGAAAGCACCGCCATTATCGAAGCAGCTGCCGCCAGCAATCTGAAGCGGCTCTTTATTTCCCTGCCTGAATACGATTGTGACTTAGGAGACATCAAGAGGGAGTTGTCTGTAATCCTGCAGACTGCCCGGCAGCATAATCTGGAAGTCATTGCCAATGTCACCCCCTATGCGATGGAACGACTTGAACTGCGGGAGTTAAGACCCTCGCTGTTCCGTATGTGGGGCATAAAAAAATTGCGGCTCGCCGAAGGCTTTTCCCCAGAAGAAATTGCCCCCCTATCGCAAAACCGGCAGGGCATCCGCATTGTCCTCAATGCATCTACCGTCACGCATAAACTATTGGCAGCCCTGATTGAATACAAAGCCAATTTTCGGCAAATTGAAGCTCTGCACAGTTTTTATCCCAGGCGTGGTACGGGGCTTAGTGAAGATTTTTTGCTGCAAAAGACCCTGCTTCTGCATAAAGCCGGCATTCGGGTAGGTGCTTTCGTGCCCGGAAAAAACCGCAAACACAGTTTGCGCGCTTCTGGCTATACCACGCTGGAAAATCATCGTGACGAAGATACGTCCCTTGCTGCCCGCCATTTAGTGGCGCTGGGCATTGATACGGTATTTATAGGGAATCTGCCGGATAGTGAAGAATTATCCGCCCTGGCGAGCTTATCGGACCAGGCGGTAACCATTCGCGCCCAATGGCAGACCGATAACCCGGTCGAGCGCCAGCATTTGGCACACGTTTTTACCTCGCGTCAAGATGTTGCCCAAAATGCCGTCCGCGCCATGGAAGGCCAAGCCTTGCTTCAAAAAAGCGGTCTGCATATCGTGCCTCAGGCAGTGCCCCGTCAGCGCCCCTTAGGTGCCATTACCATTGATAATGACAACAATCTGCCCTACACCGGCGAGGTCGAAATCTGTCGTACAGCCCAGGCAGCAGATGATGGGGTAAACGTAGCTGCCCAGATTGATGACAAAGAATGTAATCTCATCGAATACATCAGTCCCGGGCGCAAATTTTCCTTTATCTTCCACGACTGAACCGCCAAAAAACCGCTGCTAAACATTTCAGCTTAGCAGCGGTTTTTCTATTGCAGGTATATTATTTTTTAGTGATGTCCTTACCGAACCATTTTTCGGAAATCTTGCCCATCGTACCATCTGCTTTCATTTCATTCAGTACCTTCTGTACTTCATCACGCAGCTGCTGGTTCTCCTTGGCAAAACCGATACCGAAGGTACCGACTTCCCCGATAGCCACATCCACAGCCTCCAGTGCGTCCGGATGCTTGCTCATATAGTAGCGGCCCGTGATTTCATCGCCGACTACAGCATCAACACGGCCATTTTCCAAATCCATGAATGCAGAAACAAAGTCCGAATACTTTTTGACTTCCTTCACTTTTTCCTTGAAGAAGGCACTGCCATCCATGTATTCTTCAGCAGAGCTGGCACTCTGCGTGCCAATAACCTTGCCGGCCATGGAAGCTTCATCTTTGATGTCACTTCTGCCTTTCTTCACGAAAATAATCTGACGGTTATCCATGTACGGGTCAGAGAACAGCATGTTTTCCTTGCGTTTCTCGGTGATATCCAGACCATTCCAAAGAATATCTACACGGCCACTCTTGAGTTCAGCTTCCTTACTGGACCAGTCAATGGCCTTGAACTCTACCTCACGGCCCAGACGCTTGCTGGCCTCCTTGGCCAGGTCAATATCAAAGCCTACGATTTCATTGCTTTCATTTTTGAACCCCATCGGTGGGAAGTTATCATCGAGCCCCACTACGATTTTCTTACCTGCGTCACCTGCTTTATCCGCAGTACTGCTGCCACAACCAGCCGTTACGGCCATCGTCATTACCGCTGCTAATCCCAGCGCAAAAAGTTTTTGCCATTTCATATTCAAAATCCCCTCTCATAATTACTTTAACACATTAAAGAACTAATACATGATTCATTATACTGTAAATTTGTAAACTCTGTCAAGACTTGGACTTCAATTTCTAGCAAAGAAAAATAAATAAAGGTTTTCGCCTGTAAAAAGCGAATAATAAACATATATCGAATCGTGGACTAACTTTCCACGCAAGGAGGGGTTTACTTTGCGAGCTGTTTCGGTAGAAGATTTGAAACCGGGCATGATTCTCGCCCGCACCATCGTTAATGATGACATGGTCGTGGTTTTGTCTGAAGATACGTTACTGACAAAGGCACATCTCACGCGCCTGACCTTTTTGAATATTCCCGTTGTCTACATCAAAGATGAATACGAATTAAGCAGAAATTATCAAAATGCATCGAGTATCTTTAACCGTGGCAATGCCTTTGTCAAAGAATATGACAGCGTCGTACAGGAAGCGAAAACGATTTTTGAACAGACGAGCAAATCCGGCAACGTTCCCATGTCCGAAACACAGGACATGGTAAAGGAAACCATTGCCCCCTTGGCCCGTAACAGTGGTACCATTGATTATCTCTATGAGCTCAACCATCGCTCCAGCGATATATACAATCATTCCCTGCGCGTTTCTATCTTGACGGGTGTCATCGCCAAGTGGCTGCGCTTTAACCGTGCAAAAACGCGGGAACTGATTTTAGCCGGCTTTCTGCATGATATTGGCAAAAGCAAATTTCCCCAAAGGCTGTTGGATAAAAACATCAACAACCTGCAGGGAGAAGATTATGAAGCCTATATCCAGCATACGGTAGACGGACAACATATCCTGAGCAATATAGAAGGAATATCGGATGGTATAAAGCTGGCCGCCATGCAGCATCATGAGCGTATGGACGGCACGGGTTTCCCCTTCGGCAATACAGGAGAGAGTATCCATGAATTTGCCCGCATCGTTATGATTGCGGATATCTATGACAATATCACCGCCGAACGGCAAGGCTACGTTAAGCAAACGCCCTTTGCCGCCATTGCTCACCTGACTGAAAATATGTATGTATCATTAGATCCGGAAGTCTGTGTACCAGTACTCACCCATATAAAAGATGCATTCCTTGGTTCAAAAATCTCATTGAATAATGGTGATAAGGGATTTATTGCCGCTTATCCCAACGATTTCGCGGCTCACCCGATTGTCAGCATGTCCTCCGGGGAAATGATTAACCTGAATGAACACCCGGAACTGACGATAACAGAGTACAATCCTAAATAAAATGCGCTGAAAAAAATAACCGCCGCTTCCTTTCGGAAGCAACGGTTATTTTTTATTTTACAATTTGAACTTTCCAATTGCTGTCTGCATATCAGAAGCCATATTAGCCAAAGCCTGAGAAGCTGCCGCTATTTCTTCATTCGAAGCCGACTGCTCCTGAGTAGCTGCAGAAATCGTCTGCGTATTTTCTGAGGTCTTGCGGCTGATGGAATCAATAGAATCCACTGCGGTGACAATATTGCCTGCCCCGGCAGCCACGACTTCTACTGAAGTGTTTATCTCGTCCATCTGTGTCTTGATTCCGTTGACCATTGAAAGGATACCTTCAAACTGCTCACCTACTTCGCGGATAGCAGCGGTTCCACGCTTCACCTCATCGGTCCCGGCGTTCATTGCCTTAACCGCCTCATAAGTGTCTGTCTGAATAGACATAATCCGTTCTTTTATCTGCTCTGCAGAATCTTGCGACTCTGCGGCCAGTTTCCGTACCTCTTCAGCTACGACGGCAAACCCCCGGCCATGTTCACCGGCTCTGGCCGCTTCAATAGCCGCATTGAGGGACAAAAGATTTGTCTGTTCGGCAATTGAAGAAATTGCCTCGACAATCTGCCCAATCTGACTGCTGTTTTCGCCCAATTTCTGTACCACATCTGCTGAAGCCAGCACACTCTTTTCGATATTCCCCATGCGTTTCACCGCATTTTCCATCAGAGACGCGCCCTGCTGTGCAGCTTCGGCAGTGCGTCCCGATGTTTCCGTAACCATACGGGCTTTTTCTGCCATAGCGGTAACATCATCATAAACATTATCAACATTGGATTTGGCATTATCGATGTTCTGCAGCTGATCTTCCATATTCATGGAAACCTGGCCCACAGTTTCAGCCACATGCACCGATGCTTCCGCCGACTGCTGGGCATTGGCCGTAAGTTCTTCCGAGGAAGCGGCCACCTGCTCACTGGTTGCCGCCATCTTGGAAATCAAATTGCGCAAATTGCCGCTCATGGTGTTAAAGGCATTCGTCAGCGAGCCAATTTCATCACTGGACGTTACCGGCAGATTCTCAATCGTCAAATTGCCATTAGCCAGCTGCGTTGCATGCGACTCGAGCCCTTCAATCGGCGTCGTAATCCGATTGGCAAAAGTCAGGCAGATAAATCCGGCCAGCAAAAGTCCGACTACCGTCAGAACCGCAAACACGATTTTCAAATGCGTAAGGGAAGCAAATACAAAATCACTCGGAACCGAGATACCCATAAGCCAGCCGGTTTCCGGCACCGTCGTATAGGCAAACAGCTTGTCCTGCCCATCAATGGTTACTTCAAAATAACCTTCTTTATTCTTGAGCATTTCATCGAAATGACTGCCCAGACCATCAATTTCCTTAAAATTCTTCATCGGTTCACCGGCACCAGAGGTTGCCAGAATATTGCCGTTTGCCTCGGCGATAATGCCTGCGCCTTCACCATGATACTTCATGTGATTGGTCTGTTCGGTAAGCACATCCAGTGCGATATCCAAGCAGGTCGCCCCCGACAAACTGCCCATTGGCTTTAATCGGCGCAGCGACGGATACGACCAGTTTATTGGTGTTCGTATCAATATAGGCATCCGTAAAGACCGGCTTATCCTTTGCCTTGGCGTCTTTGTACCAAGGGCGCTCCCGCGGGTCTTTCTTGCCCGTGTTATCACCGGAATTGAAACCGAAGAACCAGCCATCCTCAGTTCCGGCGGTCATCTCCAGGATTTCCTTATCGGAAATCGTCGTGCCCAGAGTTTCCTTTGTCTGCATGATTTCCATATTGCCATTCAGACTGGTCATATGGTTGGTGGTTGCTACACCGAAAGCTTTTTTCTCCTGTAGCCACCCATTCAGCTCATTGGCCTCACTGGAAATCGTAGTCCGCAGTTCACTGTCCACGCTTTCCCGCAACGCCGAGCTGGCCATAAAATAGCCCACGATGGATACGATTGCCAAGAGCAATCCCATCAGACCAGATAAGGCCATAAACTTCTGTTTTAATCCCATAAATATTCCTCCCTAACATCATTATCCTAATCCTTTTTCTTGCTTCATCATAGATAATTCCACTTCGAGAGAAAAATTCCTGCTAACTACCGACTTTAAGTTGGATAAATAAATATACGAAAAAAAGCACCCCGCAGGGTGCTCATCATTTAACTGGCAACGCCCTATCCTCCCAGTCCGTCTCCAGACAAGTACTTTCGGCGTATGAGTGCTTAACTACTGTGTTCGGTATGGGAACAGGTGGAACCACTCAGCTATCGTCACCAGATATTCTTTTGAATGTTATGCACATTCAAAACTATACAGAAGAAATTTCTATGTCGAACATTTTAGCTTTAGAAAGATAAGCCCTCGATTTATTAGTATTGGTCCGCTGCATGCCTTACGGCACTTCCACTTCCAACCTATCTACCTTGTCTTCTTCAAGGAATCTTACTGGATTACTCCATGAGATACTTCATCTCGGGACA
>Ga0310695_10014111_pt1 | contig 10854 bp, 3 predicted proteins | sample RumenRJG_04DNA_FD_203882 | JGI IMG/M metagenome (GOLD analysis project Ga0310695, IMG submission 203882) | Bovine rumen microbial communities from Lethbridge, Alberta, Canada - RJG_04 (v2) (version 2) | ecosystem: Host-associated > Mammals > Digestive system > Stomach > Rumen | place: Canada... | reverse complement strand
TGTCTCTGATGAGAAGACCATCCCTACGACTGATGAGCATTCTCAAATCGGACAGGAAATTACCTACACCCTGACAGTTAATGTACCTGCTACAGCTACTGAACAGATTGTTCTTACCGATACTATGAGCAAGGGCTTGACTTTTAAGGAAGTAAAGTCTCAGAAGATTGGTGAAACTGTTGCTAGCGATGCTCAAAAAGGTGCTGTATCTGATGTTGCTTCGGCTGACAACGATGCTACCAAATTCACCATCACTTGGGCAGCAGATCAGGTAAAAGCGATTGTTGGAGATCCTGCTGCTGCTAAAGTTATCACGGTTGAAGTCACGGTCATCGTTAACGGCGAAGCCGCCATTGACACCGAAATTCCCAACACACTGGATCTGAAGTATGGGAACAACTATGATGCAAAGCCTTCAACTGTTAATACTCGGACTACAAAGTTTGAGTTCGACAAGGTTGACGGTACTGACAAAACGACAAAATTGACCGGGGCTGAATTCCAGTTGCTCCAGAATAATTCTGTCGTTAAGCTGATCAAGGTCGAGGAAGGCAAAACCTATAGGGTTGCTACTGCTGCGGAAATCACTGCTGCTGGAGATGCCCTGGTAGATACGATTGTAACTAACGGTAACACTGTAACTATTAACGGCCTTGATGGTGATCTGACCTATCAGTTGAAGGAAACCAAAGCACCCACGGGGTATAACAAGATGGAACCCGATACAATCGATGTTACACCTACAAGTGGCAAGATTTTCGCCCATCGGGACGTAGAGAACAACAAAGGACCTCAGCTTCCCTCCACCGGTGGTATCGGTACCACGATCTTCTACATCATCGGCGGTCTGCTCGCCGTTGGCGCTGGCGTGGTCCTCGTCACCAAGAAGAGAATGGGCAAGGAAGAGAACTGATTGCATTCTGAACCCGAACCCATCAATTGAGTAATCAATCCCGTCAGAGCAAGCTGAGATCAAACCCCTCGGCTTGCCCGGCGGGGAGAGGGCTGAATCCGTCCCCTGTTCCAGCCGCGATCCGCGCCGTGAGGAGGAGGGAAGTCAGTCCTGTCCCCGTCGAAAGATGTACATCAACACTTGTCCGTCAAAACAGTCTCCGACTTCAAACCACGAATCGGGTCGGCGCAGTTCTGCGGACGAAGGAAATTAATTATGAAGAAAAAGCTACTGGCGATGATACTAGCTGCTTTGCTCACCCTTGCTTTAGGGAGCACTGTTGCTTTTGCCGCCGCGGGCGATCCGAACGCAGAGGGGCACGACCCCTGTGTCCTGCGTGTCGAGACACCTCTCAGCAGAATTCCCGTATACATCTGGAAGATCGCAGATGTAAGCGGAACGGGCTCTAGCCTGTCCTACACGGTGTCGGAGCGGTTTCAGCCGTACTTTGAGAACTACATGAATGAGCATCTCGAAGAGCTGAACAAGACGAACAAGACATACGACAGCCCGATTGGATCCACGGAAGGTTGGACCTCCTGGGATCGTTTCGCGGAGACGTTTATCAAGTCTGATTCCAGAGAGATTAATATTCTCATCGATGAGAATTCGATTCCCGCGGATATGGCAGTGAATACGAACTCGAATGGTGTGGCTGTGTTCACTGTGGATGCAGAAGGCGTTCCGCTCACCACTGGCCTGTATCTTGTGCGGATTCCGAGAGTTGAATATTCTACCGCCACCTACCGCTTCCAAACTGCGTTTGTCCTCGTTCCGGGTGGGTATCTCGAGAACGGAACGATCAAGGATGACTGGGATTGGGAGTACGACGTTACAATGAAGCCGAAGATGAGCGTGGAGGAAGTGCCTCCGGATGACAATCCGCCTCCAGATGACAACCCGCCTCCGGACGACAACCCGCCTCCGGACGACAACCCACCTCCGGATGACAATCCACCTCCGGACGACAACCCACCCCCGGACGACAACCCGCCTCCGGACGACAACCCGCCTCCGGATGACAACCCGCCTCCGGACGACAACCCGCCTCCGGACGAACCCATCCCCGACGAGGACATTCCGCTGATCTACCCGCCAGATGAGGAGATCCCCGAGGAACCGACTCCTCTCGTTCCTCCGGACGAGGAAATCCCTGAGGATGATATTCCGAAGACCGGGCAACTTTGGTGGCCTGTTCCTGCGATGGGAGCAGGTGGCATTGCCTGTGTGGGAATCGGATCCCTTCTGAGCAAGAAGAAGGATGATGAGGACGATCAATAACGTATCCTCGGTCCGACACATCAGATTGTAAATACGAAAAGATTGAACACTAAGGTCATATACCGCCGGACGATCGGCGTCTGTATCGCAATTTTAGGCTTGCTGCTCATGACGGGTGCCGTGGGCTTAACGGTCTGGAATATCCGGACAGACGTCGATGCCGGTGAGGTAAACGAAGAAGTTCTGGATCGCGTGATATGAAGGGGAAGGTTTTTGAGTACAAAGTAGTCGGGCAGGAGATCCTTGAAGCAAATCAGGGGGAACTGCTCCGGGACAAGGAATGGGCATTGAGCCTGTTCACCTGTACGCTGTCAGGGAACCGGAGAATCGTCGTGCGGTGTCTGAAAGCGGACAGCTGACCACTCATTCATCCTTTTGGAGTAACCTTATAACGGGTGAGAATAAGTTGCGGAATAGCAGAGAGGACGCGGGACAGCATTGAAAAACCGAATAGTCAATCTCGTTCTCGTTGTTTTGCTTCTCGTAGGGCTTGGCTTGGTCCTGTACCCTTCCTTCTCCGACTATTGGAACTCATTCCACCAGTCTCAGGTCATTGCACACTATGCTGAAGACATCGCCAACAGTGAGGATGACAAGTATAACGCCCTAATCGAAGAAGCAAACGATTGGAACAGACGTCTTGCCGCAGGCGAAATCATTGAAAGAAAGACCCTAACGGACGAGGAGATCGAAGAATATAACGCAGTTCTCGATCCCCTTGGCACCGGGATGATCGGATATATAGAAATCCCTACACTCGGGTGTTTCTTGGGAATCTACCATGGAACATCTGAGGCTGTGCTTCAGATTGCGACCGGTCATCTGGAGTGGAGCAGTCTTCCGGTTGGAGGCCAATCCACACACTCTGTCATCAGCGGACACCGTGGTCTTCCTAGCGCCAAGCTCTTTACGGATCTGGATAAACTGAAGATTGGAGACTATTTCGAAGTCTTCGTCCTGAACGAAACATACCGATATGAAGTAGATCTCATCAACATCGTTGAGCCGACGGACATGAGCACACTCAGCGTCATCCCGGGCGAAGACTATATGACGCTCGTAACCTGCACGCCTTACGGCATCAACACACACCGACTGCTGGTAAGAGGGAGAAGAGTGGAGAATGTAATCGACAGGACCCTGCATTTCACCTCTGAGGCTACGCAGATCGACACGGTCATCGTCTCCGCTGTGCTGAGCATACCGATCCTGCTGTTTCTGGTTATCTGGATCTTCCTTTCCGGCGGCCGGAGCGCTGCACGGGACCGGGAGAAGATCAAGAGGAAAGCGCTGGAGAAAATCCGGCAGAATCATTCCGTGCTGAGCGAGGATGAATCCGTACCGGCGGCGTACAAGCCGGAGAAGAAACGGAAGACAAACACAAGGAAAAAGAATTCCGTTGATGAAGAAGAGTTCATTGACGAGTGACCACTGCCCTGCCAAAGGGTGCTTCTATATTTCGCAATTCATGCTCTATAAGAAGAGTTCAACATAAATCATTTCGCTTATCTCTACCTCTTCAATCCTTTCCGGATGACGAGGAGATAGACAAGGAGGACACTATGTTCTACGGCATTCAGCATCCTGTGAGAAGAAAGCTTCTGGCGCTTCTTTTGTCGGTGCTCATGATATGCTCCACGGCAGCTCCGGCTTTCGCGGATCTGTTTGCGTTTGAGACGGTCTTTCCGCCTGAACAGGAGCCGGTCTTTAAGGACGGTGAGGTCAAGGCGTGGTCCGGGGACTACAGCGCTACGGTGACATACGGTGCCGACGCAGAGCTTTCGGAAGGCACACAGCTCGTCATGCAGGAGATACCGAAGGGGACGACTCAGTATGATAAGTATCTCGCCGCCGCAACGGCGACAGTCGGAGAGGATGAGAAGGCCGTTTTCGTTCGCTTCTTCGATATAGAGCTTCAGGACAAGGATGGGAATCCTGTTGAGCCTGAGGCGCGCGTGGCCGTGAACATTTCTTCCGCAGAACTGTCGAACGCAGATAAGATCACGGTTGTACATTTCCCGGCAATCACCGGCACCGAAGAAAACGGTGTGGAAGATATCGTTCGCGGAATGATCGACGCTCCTCTCGGCGATACGAAGGGGGCACTGTCTCTGCGCGGCGGAAAGAAACTGGCTGCGGACATTCCTATGGAAGGCGTGGCCAGAAAGTCTGCCGATGGGATCAATTCGGTGGAATTGGAGGATGCCGTCGAGACGCCTATTCCGAACAATTCGGTCGAAGCGCAGGACGGACAGTTTACCCCCGCGATAGAAGTGATCGATGCCGAGACCTCCAGCGGAGTGATCTCGTTCTTTGCCGACGGTTTTTCGGTATATGGGATTATATATACGGTCAGTAATGATCTGGACGGGAAGACCTATACCTCCGCATCCATGCCCGGTGCGGAATCCATGCCTCTCGCTGAAGTGATCCGCGGTCTCGGCATCGTCTCAGCGGAAGAGGTCGACGCCTTTGTCTCCAGAATTTCCACAGTCGTTAGCGCAAATGAGGACGTCGCGGTGGTAGAAACGATAGAGGATATTCTGAATGTCCGCGTCCTGAAGGAGGGCGACGCGCAGATCGTCATCACCATGCAGGACGGCGCGACATTCCGGGTTGACGTGATGGCAGAAGGCGAAACCACAGCCGGAGACGAAACCGCGACCATCAGCACCGTGGGCGATTTGTATCTTCCCACCGATGCCAAAGTGGAAGTCAAGGTTCTGAATGAAGAGCAGGGAGAGGAAGCCATTGCAGCCGTGCAGGCTGTGGAAGAGACCGCAGACAGCGCTTCCGAGGCGAAGACTGCCTATCAGGTGTTCGATATCAGCCTGGATAATGTGGAAGCGGATCGGTACGACGGCTTCCAGGTTGAAGTAAACCTTCCCGAAAATGTAGTGGGCAAAGATTTTCACCTGTACCACATCCATGACGGAGAGACAACCGAAATTGGATTGAATACCGTGAGTAAACCGGCGGACGAAACCGGTCTTGAAGTTGTGTCCGGATTCACATTTGAGACGAAGGACTTCTCCGAGTTCGTGCTGAAGTACACGGTGGACTTCTCCTATAACGGCTATGCGTTCAGCATCCGCGGCGGCGACATGGTGTGCCTGAAGGAGGTGGCCCTGCGCCTGGGTCTGACCGAGGACGCCGACGCGTTCATCCAGGACGTGGCGACAGTGGAATTCAGCGCCCCCGAGCTGATCTGGGTGGGGAAGGTCAAAGTCGACACCACCCTGGACGCGTTGAAAGAAGAAAAGGGGCTGGAATGCCAGTATTCCGACGAACTGACCGATGAGGAAATCGAAGAAATAAACGCCCAAACTCTGGTTGCCGGAGATTGGGTTCTGATCAGCCTGCAACCGTTTACGAGCGTTGAAAGCCTGACCATCGCCATGACGGATGGGACGAAGTATGTGGTGCAGGTAACGGATGCGGTATCTGAAGACGATGCCCTTGATGCACTGAACAACAATGGCTATATCGACCTCACAAATGATGAGAATACACTGTTTCTGCATGTTTCTGCAGAATCCTCGGTAACTGAGAATGAACAGGAAAGAGACGTTGCATTCAAGCTGACCTTCACATACTCGCTGGAAGAGAACGTGGTAAAGGCAATTGACCAGTACAATCAGCCGTTCTCACTCAAGTATGATCTGAGTTCGACCATCGACAGTTCTCCACTTGAGATCCGAAACAATTCCAACGGTGTCATCTCAATTGGATCGAGAAGGCTCGGTACCTACACCATCGTAAACGGCGTTGTGACCCTGACCTTCACGGATCCTTCCTACTTTGACGGACGCACCTCCTTCACCGGATACTTTACTTTGACGGCAGAAACCAATGAGACGGAGTTGGGGTCGAATGACGAGTGGACATACGAATTCCCCGGCACGGGAGATACGATCCCCATCCATTATAAAAAGACGGTCGAGGACGGTTCCAAGAGCGTCAATTCCACCAAAAACGCGGATGGCAGCTATACTCTCCACTATACCGCCAACATCAATGTGAATTCCGATTTGGATTCCATGACCTTCAACGATACACTCAGCGGCCTTCAGACGCTGGAAGCCTCAAGCGTCAAGATCAATGGTACGTCTGTCAGCATCAGTCAGACCGGAGATGGGTTTACCTTTGATGTCGCTTCAGCGCTGGGTACCACCGGTGTCGCCAAGGGCAGCTATCAGGTGACCTATGATACAAAGGTGACAGCGGCACAGCTCGAGGCCATGACGGCGGATAAGACGATCGAGAAGAATACGGCTTCCTGGAAGGTCAACGGCAACAAGGATGTTCCGGGCGGAGAAACAACGGTTGAGATCAACAAACCGGTACCGCCGATCCCTGTTGAGAAGACCTCGAGCAGTTCCGGTGCAAATCAGCCGGGGGATACAATTACATATAATGTCTCCTACGGTGACGCAAACACGGCACTTGCGGGCTTCCATATTTCCGATTCGATCACTGACGTTGTGATCCCTCAAGGTACAGATGTCACATTGAACTACGGGAATGGTCAGACGGTTACCGTTCCTTTCAACAGTCAGGCTACGGATTCCAGCTATGGTAAGGGCACAGTTACGCTCTTCGATTATACCTTCCCGGCGGGCACGGAGGGGAACGGACCAGTTACAGTTACATATTCCGTCAAACTGATCGATGCGGACACGGCGAAGGAGAACGGCGTGTTTGATTCCACGTCTGTCGTTAATACCGCTATCGAGCATCGCCAAAACACATCGGATACGGAAACGACGACCGTTACATACGAGAAAGAGCCATCCTACACAGTCGAAAAAACCGCCAGCGCAAACCCGACGGACGAGGACGGACATTGGCTTCCGGGCTCTACGATCACCTATACGCTGACAATCGGTGATGCGGACACCAATATGGCCGGCGTCAACATTAAGGATGTGATGACGGATCTGCAGGTTCTGCAGGGCGATATCATGATTCAGGTCGGAAACGGAAGCCAGATGAGACTGTCCAATTATGTTTCCGATGCCATCAAATGGACCGATGACGGACAGTACAGCGCCAACGATGTTGAGCTGTTCAATTTCAACATGCCTTCCAACGCCGGTAATGGTCCGGTGGTAATCACCTATACCACGAAAGTGATCAGTCAGGAGCAGGCAACTGCAAACGGGATCTATGGAGACGTGACCATCAAGAACACAGGTTATGGCGGCAAGCAGTCTGACGGCACCAATGGAACCGGTTCGTTCAATCCTTATCCAATTGAAAAAACTGTCACAAAGAGCAATGCTGACGTAAACGGTCAGACTGTGGAGATGGGTGACACAGTACACTACACTCTTACCTTCGGTGATTCCACCATGAACATGGGCGGGGTTACCATCTTGGATGAGATGACAGACTTGCAGAAGCTGGTATCTGATGTGACGATCCGAAAACCGGACGGGACAACAGTTACTATGCCGATGGGTTCCGGACAGTGGTCGGATAATGGTGTCGTTTGGAATTACTTTGATGACGGGAAATACAGCACACAGATGGTTCGAGTCTTCAGCTATAAACTGCCGTCTGATTTTGGTAATGGACCGATTACAGTTGAGTATGATACGCAGATCATCAGCGAGGATGAAGCAAATGAATCTGGAATAAAAGATACAAAAGACGCATACAATATCTTCACAGTCAATAATCATCAGGCACAGACTGATGTAAAGATTGAATTCCCAACTGATCCAAAACATGAACCACAAATAAGTAAAAAATTTGACAAGTGGGACATTGATAATAACAAGGTTTACTGGACGATCACTGTGGAAAAAACAGCGGATTCTGCTTATCCATTGGAGAATATCAAAGTAAGCGAGGGCTCTTATGGGGGAATTACCATTACAGAGAGCAAAGTCGCTGGATGGAACAATCATGGTATTTCAGAAGATGAGTATAAGTTGTTTGATGTTGTCAATGCAGTGGTCACGACCGATGACGGAACTGTTTTAACGCCGGGAGTGGATTATACAATTGATAAAGACGAAGCAAGCTTTACATTTCCGATTTTAAATGAGAAGGTGCATATTAATTTCGCCTTCACAAGCCCTATAAAAATAATCGATGGCTTCAAAATGCACAATAAGGCGCATGTTACTTGGGTGAATGATTGGACGCGTAAAGTAGCTGAAGCAGATGCTGAATATAATAAACCTGGCATCACTATAGTAAAAAATGGAGCATATACAGAGGATGATCGTTTAATAAAATGGGAAGTGAGCTTGAATCCCTCTAAAAATGCTTTTGTAGATTCTGATCCGATCCGTGTTTGGTTTGAAGATCAATTGCCAAGTGGAATGACACTTGTGAACTACTCTACAAAATCAGAGGATAATCCATCTATAAGCGTATATTACAAGGGTAATTGGTGGTATGATCCTTTCGAAGTTAATGTCAGTGTTGATGAGAATAATGCCATTAGACAGACAGATATAGCGGCGCATACTCCATATAATGGGGAGCATGGTCTGGATGGCAACAACATTGTTGTCACTTATTTCACAAAACTATCCGATGTCGAGTGGGATCGCATCACCAGTTCTGCCTCCGGCTCGGAGACTTTTGAGAACAAGGTGACAGTCACTGCCGGGAATGGAGAAAAGTTCAGCGACTCCGATGACGTCACCGTCACGACGGACGGCTATCTGAAGAAATACGATACCACGCACGATCCAGGCGGCATTGTTATTGATCCGGATACCAACGCGAATTCCAAGAACATTACTTATGCCGTGGAAGTCAACCCCAACGGCTATGTTCTGAACTCTCACGATCCTCTCTCGTTGACGGATTATATCAGCACCAATATGGATCTGGACACTGCAAGTGTTCAAATCTACAACGCCCATAAAGGAGCCGATGGCCGTCTGGTGGCGGATAGCACGGTTCCCGCCGGGCTGCAAGTATCCTATAACGATGACTCGCGACTCCTTTCGATTCAGAACATCCCGGATGAGACGCCGCTGCTGCTGACCTACACCTGCGTTGCGCGTGCCCAGGGAGAAGATACCTTCCGAAATACTGCCACACTGATCGGCGGAGGCAGCCACAGCTCCTCTACATCGGAGAAGCATACGATCCAGACCAACGATGCCGGCACGAAGATCGACGGTATCATGCTCTCGATCCACAAGATCGATGAGAACAACATCTCCCAAAATCTATCCGGAGCAAAGTTCCAGCTTTACGAATGCCAGTTGGTAATCGGAGAGCTTACGAACCCGGAAACTTATAGTCAAAGTTGGTGGGAGGATTTGCTGGCAAAGGTCGACAGAATGACGGCGGGGACCGCCACACAGGATGAGATTGACTATGTAAAGGAGAATTTTAAGATCACCGATTATGTACCGGTAGGAGACGCCGTTGAAACGGGAAGTACGGGCTATACGCAGTTGACGAGTTTGAATGAGCATAAGCTGTATGCCTGGGTGGAGACCGAGGCTCCGGAGGGTTACAGCGGTTATGCGCCGGATGACTATCACTATTTCGTCGGCTATCAGCACATCGACGTGAACTCCGACGTTTTACCACAGCCTTTGCTTTCAGCCGAGGAGCAGCTTGCCCGTAAGCATGCCGCCTGGGCACTGGATGACGCCTGTCAGTTTGCCAATGATATCCGCGTGGCATCCATGTCGAATCTGACCACCTGGACCGCAACAAATGTGGAGACACATTATACCTCCATTACTGCCGGTAAAGTGTGGGAGGGTGACAGTGACAACCTGTTTGAGACACGTCCGACGGACGGCATCCAGCTCCAGCTGTGGGTGATCAAGGCCGACGGAACCCGCGAGACGGTCGGCGAACCCGTTTCTGTCAATGTCAATGAGGATACTGGCGAGTGGCCGACTTATATCTGGAACCGTCTGCCTTCTGAGGATGACGACGGAAACACTCTCAAGTATACCGTGACGGAAAAGCGTGTTGAGAACTACTCAACCACGTACTCTGACAACGGCGCAGGGCAGAGCTCCGGTACCATCACCGTGACGAACAGGATGATTCCGAAGAGCACGGACATCTATGTGGAAAAGGTTTTCGCGGAAGGAACCGAAAAGCCCGCTTCTATCAAGGTCACTTTGTACGTGATCAAGACGGACAAGAACGACGTTGTCAGCGATCCTGAGGAAACGAGTTATGAAGCCATTCTGTCGGAGACCAATAGCTGGAAATGGCATTGGGATAGACTGCCTACGACCCAAGTCATTGATGGGAAGGCTTATTATCTCTCCTATACTGTCATGGAGGACACCGCTGCGCTTGAACGGCAGGGCTTCTGTTATACAGTCAGCTATTCAGATAATGGCGAAGGGGTAATTGAGACAACAGAAAACGAACCGCTGGTAATCACGAACACCAAAGAAACTGGCAAAATTACCGTAAAGAAGATCTTCTCCGGCGTCACAGATGAAACCGATCTCACGGCGCTTCAGAATGGCCTGACAGTTACGGTAAGAGGTAAAGATGTGGGCGGTAAAGGGGTTGATATTCTAACCCTTTCGTGGAATGATGTGAAAGATGGTGGCTATGAGATCACACATCTTCCGATTGATGAAACCTATACAGTAACAGAGGAGATTTCT
>Ga0310695_10014109_pt1 | contig 10855 bp, 9 predicted proteins | sample RumenRJG_04DNA_FD_203882 | JGI IMG/M metagenome (GOLD analysis project Ga0310695, IMG submission 203882) | Bovine rumen microbial communities from Lethbridge, Alberta, Canada - RJG_04 (v2) (version 2) | ecosystem: Host-associated > Mammals > Digestive system > Stomach > Rumen | place: Canada... | reverse complement strand
TTCCTAAATATCGAGCACTCTGTCGAGTTTTCAAATGCTCCCTCAAGTTTCTTTCTGTGCCATTTAGCTGTAAACGGTCTAATAACTTGATTTAACACAATGATTGCAATTTTAGTGAAGTTTTCTGCTTTTTTACCTTTGTTTTTCAGTATTTCTCGAGTAATCCCAAATATACTGTATACACTTTCTAACGCAGTAGCTTCATCACCTTCATTTTGAGCTAATGGCTGAGTAGTTATACGAGTTATTAATTCAACATACATATCCCAAGCAGCTGTTTGATCATCTTCAGTAGGAGAAAATTCAAGTTCAGCAAATTTGATATTTAGCTTGATGCTATTTAAGTCCCATTTTCTGAAAAAATCGCCAAATTTCATAATCCGTACCTTATTTCCTTTCAATTCCGATTATCCGCTGTATTGTTCAGCAGAGCTAATGTTTTGTAATCTTTATCATAAAACCACTTGTCGTTCAACTCGGTTACATCATAATTTTCTTTTTCTATGTCAGATATGTTAATCTGAAAAATTGGTCTACCTGTCTCCGAGAAATAATTAAGTTCATATTTGCACCAAATTGATTCTATCGAATAGTTTGAATTAACAAACAATACTGATTTTGACTGTTCTAATCTTTTTTCAATGACCTTTAAAGTCGCTTCCCTAACCAAATCCCGCTTTAGGTAATCAGAATCACTTATCCAATCGCAATACACATTTTTGCCTTTTGAGTTCAAGTGAAGAATTAAATTCTGAACCAATTTACTGTCCTTACTACTATGAGAAATAAAATAGTCATAGTTCTTAAAATTTTGATCGAGTGAATTTTTAATACGATACTCAAGTTCATCAGGATTCAGTGGAATTTCGAAAGTTTGAAAAGCGTAATCTTTTTTTAGATATTCTTTTATATTCTTGTTCTGTGTATGAACCTGAATATATTTTTGCCGCCTAAGTCTAGGCTGATAATTAAAACTTTGCAAATGGTAAAATGCTGTCTCTCGTAATTGTCTGTTTATTTCTGTATCGTTCAATTTGAAAAAGAATTTTATGATATTGGGATTATAGTATTTTTTTAATTCTAAAAGAATATACATTTTATCTTTTTGAGTGGTATTTTTACGTTCGTAAAGACCAATTAATTTGTCCAAAAAATTAGGAGTAACTTGTTGCGTTTTTAGTTTTGCTTTTTCAATTTTTACATTAATCTTTTCAATTTTAGACTCTCTTTTTTTCCAAAGTTGCTGATACTCTCTATCAACAGTATCCTGATTGAAACTTTGAGAATGTGTTTTTTTAAATACTGATGAAGAAATCTTCTTAAACACTTGAGATTGCTTTATGAGTTTTTCAGGTATTTCCATGTTGTATCGAGTCTTACCTTTTATTCTTTTCAGATGTTTATCTTTGGTTGTATAATATTCATATTTCACTTGAACGGAGTACCATTCGTGAGGATAAAAATTCTTTAATAGAGATATTATATCCTCACTCGAATAGTATTGTGGAAGAACTTTTTCAATAGTTTTTAGTTGTTTATTCCACATTTTACATATATCAATTATATCTCGTTCATAGATTCTTTTGGCTATACCTGGCATATCTTTCACCTACGTTATTGATCATATTCCATTTATGTTTTATTTGCGAATATCCATAAAACAAATATCCAAGTAAAATAACTTTACTGTGATACAAAATCTATAATTCTTGCAATCCCATCCAGTTTTTTAATAAAATCCTTGACATTAAGAGTTACAATATCAACATTATACTGGAACTTAGAAAATTTTGCCATATAAATTGTATCAGCATGAAGTACAGGTGCTATGAAAAGTGTAAACACCTTTGTATTAGGATACTTCTCAATAGCTTCAATCAGATGTCTTGTAATTGCAGGCATTTCATTTGTAGCTTGTGTTCTTGCTTGCATAAGCGTTACTTCCACAAGAGGATTACAGTCCTTATCAAAGCATTCAATATCTGCCATACCGCCTGCTGCAGTGAAAGTGGGAATACCCTCATCGTCAGATTTATAGTTAGGTCTTATGATAAGGTCTTTAAAATGTTGTTTCAGAGCTATACTGGTAAGAAATTCAAATCTCGTAGGCTTGTCAATGATACGAAGTATTGGATCATGACTTTCGTTACGAGAACAAGCGATACTAAGTTCGTTGTATATGAAATCCTTATCATGTTTTTCTGCCCAATAACTGATAGTTCTTTCTTTGACGGCTGATATATCTGTTGGCTCTTGGTGCTGAATATTGAATATATAGGAATCAATGTTGCCCATATACTTGAAATAATCTTTTTTAGAGCTAAAAGAATCAAAAACTGTATAATTTCTGATAATATAATCTATTCTCTCGGTTTCAAATGAATTGAAATCTACAAAGCGACCATTACCCCTCAGAGAAATAAGCCCTGTTATACGCATTTTACGAATAAATTCATCAACGGCTTCACCTGTTATCTGACTGATTTTAAATCTATTTTTCTTTGAAGAGTCTGCATTTAATATCTGTAAACAACGACTATATATGACTTCATCGCTGTAGGTAAAATGATACTTCTTTCTAAAAGCTTTTATTTCTTTATACAATGTTTCAGCATTATTATCAGACCAACAGATTATCATCGATAATTCCTTGATAAAGATTCCTGAATCTCTCTCTTCAGGATCATCTTTGAGCTTTTTTATTACATTCAGAAGGAGCGGTAACGGTGCATTATCGTTAGAATTTTTGCGGAAAGGATTGTTGGTTTGATACTTCATCATTGCATTAAGAAATACATTCTGTATCTTATCATCGTTCTTAGGTACTTCTCTGACAGCATCAATGAGCATATGTCCAGTTGTAGATATTTCAATTGGAGCGTTCATAGCATAATATACAAAGCCAAATTCCATAGATAACTTATACCAAGTATCAAATCTTGAAGACCATCCTGCTTCAAATCCAGCTTCCTTATGTTTCTGAGGACTGTTTTGGATTATGTATTCAGTATCTTCAAACGAAAAGTTATCTTCACTGTTGTATATGTTTTTAAGTCGAGAATCTTTGCCAATAAACGTAGGCTTATACAGCTTCTTTGAAATCAATTTAACTGCTATTTCATGAATAACTTGATCAGTTAATATCTGCCCTTCAAAAGGAAGAATACAATCCAAAAAATCTACTATTCTTGCAGGATTTCTCATTGTCGTCGAAAATGACAATGGTTTATATTCTTTCTGACGTTCCTTTGCCATACATTAATCTCCTAACTCAATAATTTGTCACTAAGACCTCATAAGAACCTTTTTGCGTATTATCATGAAAACTTATATAATTGCTTGTAATGCCAATAATGTTGTATTTTTTCGTCCATGTATCAAATATTCCATTGTACATATTCTTATGCCTAATGACATTTGATACAGCAAATCGAATATGTTTACTATCAAGGTCATCGAGAAAACTAAGTAAACGGAGTTCCGTTTCCGAATTCCACATTTTGTTATACTCACTGAATGAAATAAGATAAGGCGGATCAAGATATATAAAATCATCGACTGTCGGTTCTGTTTTCACGATAAATTCTTCAAAGTCCATATTAAACAATTTTATGTCTTTTTCAGATACATACTCAAAATATGCATTAAGAGCATTTACAACATTCTGATTAAAATCAACATTTCCTACGGGAAGATTAAAATCCCCATTATTATTAAATCTAAGCATACGGTTAAATCCGTATATGAGTAAAACATACAGCTTTAACAGGTCGGACTTATCATTGTTGAAATCAGCTCTGAGCTTCATATATGCTTCTTTATTATACTTAGCATAATAAGTTTTTACAAAGTTGATCTTATATTCGTCAGGAACAGTCCTACCCAAGAAAGATGCTGAAAGACCGTAGCCATTTATAATATCGGTCAATTTGCTCCAGAAGCTGTCAACATCGTTACTGTAATCAAATAATAGTTTATGCAGAGCTATCATATAGCTGTCTATATCATTAACAAGATAGCTTTCAGCCTCAACATTAAGGAAAACACTACCACCGCCGCAGAAAGGTTCAATAAACCTATCAATATCAGTTGGGAAATGTTCTTTAAGCTGCGGAACGAGCTTGAACTTATCTCCCACATAGAAGAAAGGCGATCTTCTGAAAGAAGTAGCTATCTGAGTTTTCATATTAATCACTTCACTTTAACAATAAAAATCAGTTCTTTATGGTCGTTAAAATCGGTTTTTCCTGCATTGAAGAAGTTATGTGATGTTTCAAATCTCTGAACTTCTCCTCTTGCAGATAAAGCAGCTTCAATATCTTCAAGTGTCATTTTATTCTTTGAAGAACTGCTCTTTGATTCATAGGTGTTATTATACGAAACAACGATATATTTACAATCAAGGCTGTAAATAAGCTCCTTGAATACTATTTTCGCTTTGTTACGACAATAGTCGCTCATGTTTTCGGGATCAGGCTTTAATGCTACACCGTGAAGTTCAGGCTTTCGCCAACAGGTGATATTTTCCAAAACATGATAAAAACGGCTGTACTGTCTTGAATTGTACGGAGGATCAATATAAACTATATCACATTTCAGCTTATGAGCAAATTCGTTTGAATCCTCTCTTGATATAGCTATTTGTGACTTCTTTGTTTTATATGGCGTAATAAGCTCAAATGTAAATGTATCAGAAATATCGTGTCCTTTTATATACGCATCATAGTGCCCTACGGTATTAGCACTTCTATCTGCTGAATACAGTAACGATGCAAGTAATATCGAAAACTCTTTTTCAGATAAATTCTCTTTATCGGCTTCTATGACTTCTCTTATGTATCCGATTTTTTTTGCATCCGAATAAGAAAAGAATTTTCCGCCGAAGTTTTCGGAAATATAATTATCATCTATGCTATCAGCATTCAAAGCCTGAAAACAACTACAGTAAGCAGAGATTAGTTTCTTGTCATAAGTCGCAGACTCAAAAAACGCTTTGTATATTACTTCATTTGAGTAAAGAAAATCATTGATGTAGATTTTCTTCATCTTGTCAAGCATTGTATATGAAATAATACCTGTTCCTGCAAAAATATCACAAAACGAGCTACCATTGCAGTTCTCAGCTATAAGCGAGCTTATCCATAAGGAGAGCTTATACTTACTACCCGTGTATCTCCTGTTCCATATATCAAACATAGAATTCTCCGTTCTAAAACACATTTCCTCATCATATTGTAACATAACAACAAAAAAAATGCAATGTTAATGATTATCAAACGAACTAACAACCCAACCAACAAGCGGAACAGGGAAAAAAATAAAATTTATTCTTTCATTTCTAATTGCTCATCATTGTAAAGCATAACAGAACATTTTACGAATGACAAAATTCCAATCTCAATCATATCCACAATATTAGAAAAAGATACCCATATTGGAATTGATGATAATGATGCTAAACGTTCAGTAAATTGTTACGTGTTACGTGTTGTAACACTATATATTTTTATGTGTTACACAACCTAAATTCTTGTGTTGCATACGTGTTGTACGTGTTTTAATGTGTGACATACAATTATCTTCTTCTACGACCTTGACTCTGCGAGTGATTTTGCGAATTTTTAGCTTTTTCAATAGCTATTGCCAAATATTTTTTTTCAGATCTTGGGAATTTCAGAATGTAATTATCGTTATCTTGATTTTTCTTCGATTGAAAAGGTATTCCATGTTCTTTTGCCCTTGTAAATAGTTCTTTAAATACTTGAGGAGTAACCTCCACATAGCCATATCTTTCATCTTCTTCCGTTTCACGAAGTATCTTTTCATATTCCTCTATCTCACTTTGTAAATCCGCTTTTCTCTTTTCGGCTATTGCTATTTGTTTTTGTAATTCATCAATAGCTCTCTTTACTTGTTCTTCTTGTTGTTTTGCCTGAACTTGTTCATCTTTTTTCTCTGAAATAATCTTTTCGGCATTGGATATGTCGTTTTTCTTTTGTTCCAATCGTTTATCCAATTCAGCTAAATCTGTTATTCTTTTTCCGATAGTTCTTTTTAACTGATTGTTACGCTGTGTCGCACCCGAAATAATCATATCCGCCTGTTGCGTTGCTTCCGATTTAGCACTGTTAATAATACTTTCTGCAACAGCATGAGCATTAGAGATAATATCTTTTCTCTGTTGAATAATTTGTTCTGCTTTTGCTATCACTTCATTTGTATTAGAAATAATTGCATTTGCCTGTTGTTCAGCACTATTTATAATATTTTCCGCAACAGTATGGGCATTAGAAATAATATCTTCTTTCTGCTGAATAATCCGTTCAGATTTTTCTTGTTTTTCTTGTGTATCAGCTTGTATTTTATCGATATATTCAGCAGTTTTTTTTAGGCTTAAATATTCCTCATACGAAATTCCTTTTAATGCTCCTGTAATACTCTTTTTGCCTTGTATAGCGTTCACTTTTTCTGTAGTTAATATTTGTCCTTGCAGGTAATTAAACTTTTCTTCTGCTGATTTAACAGCTGAATCTGCGATTATCAACTCTTGTTGCAGTTTGTAGATTTTAGTACTAAGATGTTTTCTGCCCTCAATCAATGGGTGTTCCACTTCAATATTTACCAAATTACATAATCTTTCAAGTTCTATATTTTCACGTTTTTCCCATTGAATTTGTGCCGTTGCTTTTCCCTCTTTCTTAAAGCCTTGCTGTTCAAGAGCTTTTACCAGTGCAGATTGAGTATTCATGCCGTTGATATAGCCTGTTGCAACTGGAACATAGTCTATATGAACGTGTGGAACACCATCTTCATCAGCATGATAGTATGCACCAATCAATTCTAAGTTGGGATTTCTTTCTTTCCAACCGTTGTAAAATTCACGAAGAATGGAATATCCTGTTTCTTCATCAATCGAATTGTTACGGCTACCAATAGCTACAATCATTTCATAGACAGGGTGTTTCACCTTGTCATCGCAGATATGGCGATAATAATCTTTTATCTTTCTATCGGCTCTTTTCTGCTTGTTGTTGTATTCTTCCAAAGCCTGACCGAAAAGGCGATTGTAAGCGTTACGAGGTTTTTCATCATGCCATATCTCAAATTTGCCATTAGGCTTGATGTGTGCCTCCTTGCTGACGACTTTGGGATTTCGTATGTTATGCTCCCTTGCGACAGCCGAGCCATTGTGCGTACTAATCGTTACTCCCATTGACTTCACTCCTTACTTGTTGGTGTGGTGTTGTGTTGTGTTGTGCGTGGCAACTCCATGATACTATCATACACCAACAAGGCGAGCTTGTCAAATGAGAGTAACTCAATACTACTTCCGACACTTTGTATCGGAAGGTATTGAGCAAGGGGGACACCCCCTTGACCCCCGTTGTGACCGCCACCTTGTTTTTCTCTATTATGGAGCAGAAAAAAACAAGCTTGTGGCGGTTTGTATCATACCGTCAAGCAGTATTGACAAACTGCTACCGATATGATATATTTTATATAACACGTGTGTAACACGGCGTGTTTCAACACATAACACATAAAATATAGGAGGGCGAACTACTATGGACGAATTAAAGACAAGATCGTTTAGAGTATCGGAAGAAGTATCGACTAAGTTAAAAGAACTTTGCGAGAACTTTGACAATCAGAATTCCGCATTATCTGCACTTATTAACGCTTATGAGGTGCAGAATGCAAGAGCAACGTTAATTGACAGACAAACCGAAGTAACCGACTATGACACGCATATACAGGCTATTCAGAGTGCTTTTTTGAGGTCTTTGGAACTTAACGAAAATGCCGAAAAACGTATCAGAACAGAGTTTAAGAACTTACTGTCCTCTAAAGATGAAACTATCATGCAGTTACAAACAGAGAAAGCCCAGTCTGACGAACAGACAGAAAAATATAAAACAGCATACAATAATCTTCTCACATCTACCGAAGAAAAGATACAGACTATGCAGACACAAGTATCAGAAAGCGAAAAAACCTTACAGAGTGAGAAAGAAAGAGCAAATACAGAACAGAAAGCAAGAGAGCAATCTGAAACCATATCAGCTATGTTATCTGAACAGGTGGAACAGCTCAAAAAGCAAGTTTCTGATTTAACCGAAAAAGCACACCAAGCCGATGAATTTTTCAATCAGTTGATAAAATTACAATCTGCGTATTCAGAAAAGGAAAAAGAGCTTGCTAACGCCGAAATTGCAAAAGAAACAGCCGTAAAGTATGCCATAGCTGATACAGCAGGTAAATATCAACGCAAAATAGACGAAATGCAACTTAGAATTGATGATATGCAGACAAAACAGGCGGAGCAGCTTGCAATACTCTTTCAGTCAACGGGAAAGGATAGTAAAAGATGAAGATTGAAGTTATTTCAAACATAGAGCAGATTTGGCAGAAATAAATGATGTCGTTTCTATGTTGTGTTGTTTAAATAATCTTATTAGAAAACTTACAGAAACAGAACATAAAGAAATATTGGCACAGCTTGATAATGTTGGAAATGGTCACAAAGTATTATTTGCAGTAACCGAAACACCAACAAAACCTGATCCATATCCGTGGATATAGAAAAGAGTTTTGAAGTTTCGATATTAACATCTTTAAGTCCTAAAAAAGTGGTTATTATATAAAGCATTATCGGAATTTGATTGAATAGTAAAACCGCCTTGATACTTCTCAGGGCGGTTTTACATATTTTTTTATTTTTTTCCCTGCTCCGCAATTTTACCTTTTTTTGTTAGAGCGGCACAGGAAAATAAAACCCTAGTTCTATTTTTCAAATCTACTGCACTCTGGAGGGCAGTAAGAAAATAAAAGAAGAAAAAAAAAGTCAAAACTCCCAGTTTTTCCAGTAATCAAGCGGTTTTTTAAGGTTTTAGGCATTCTATATTTTTATGGGGGGACATTCTATATTTTTATGGGGGAACATTCTATATTTTTATGGGGTATAACCCTACTTTACAGGTAGAATGTTTTTTTAAATTTTGTATTGACTTCACTCTACTTATCAGCTATAATGAAATTATCATAAAAAGATAGGAAATAATACAAGCTATATCATAGAAAAGTTTACTATTGAAAGGATGTTAATTATGAGTAAAAACAACCACAAGAAGGTCTATTATGAGCACGCAGAACAAACTATAATCGCAGATCAAACCACAGGCGAGGTTATAAGTCAAAACAAAAAACAAATCACCTCATCAAAATTGCCTGATGAACCGCCATTTGTAAAACTCTACCTTGATTGTTTATGTAAATTCAAAGATATGCAAATTAGTTTTAATCCTATTCTTATTGAATTTTTGAAAAATGCCAGTTATGCAGACATAGATAACGACAATGGCGGTCAAGTAATCTACATGAACAAAATGCTCAAAGAAAACATAGCCAAAAAGTGTAATGTCAGCTTAAAAAGAGTTGAACAGGCAATAACGGAATTCGTAAAAAAGGGCATAATGCGTAGGATTGGTGTAGGTACCTATCAATTTAACCCTAACTTGTTTGGTTTCGGAAGATGGTCTGACATATACAACATTAGAGCAGTTTTCGATTTTGGTACAGGACAAGCCGTTGCACAAATTGTCAAGAATGAAGAAGAACAGATGAACGAAGCAACAGAAAAAATTGATACACAAAGCAAAGAGCTACTTGAAAAATTTCAAATCATCTCGAATATAGCAAACGGAGCTTAAAGATGATTGATCAGGAACTTATAAGAAAAGCAAGACAAACAAATTTGGTAGCATATTTGACTGCCAAAGGCGAGAATTTACAACGTATCGGAAAAAACTACATCATCCAAGAGCATGATAGTCTATACATTAAGGGAAATATGTTTATTTGGTATTCCCAAAATAAGCAAGGGAACCCGATTGACTTTCTAATGTGCTATTATGGTATGACATTTCAACAAGCTGTCGAAGAATTGACAAGCAAAGCATTAACAGACACTCAGACACCACTATACAAGCCGTCAGAGCCACTACAAGCCACTACAAGAGCAACAGATGAGAAAAGAGTAATAGCATATCTATGCAAGCGTAGAGGGCTTAAAAACAGCATTATATTTGACTTGATAAAACAAGGCAAACTATTCCAAGATACTAATGGGAACTGTAATTTTGTCATTTGCGATTGGAATGAAAAACCGATAGGAGAAGAAAAAGTTGGAACAGGTAATACTCGGTATAAACTAATATCAACACACAGCGGATACGGCTTTCATACAACTTATGGTAGTCCAAGTGATATTCTGTATTTTGAGAGTGCTATTGACCTCTTATCATGCTACCAAATCTATCAAGATAAACTGACACATCATCTTCTTGTCAGTTTAGGGGGCTTGAATAGTAGTATTATTCAAGAGTTGCATAAACTGAAACCAAATTTAAAGCATTGGTTATGTGTAGACAACGACCAAGCAGGCTTCGACTTCATTAGCAAAATGAAACTCAAATTTGCAGAGTTACGTACATTTCAACCACCGCAGAATTTCAAGGATTGGAATGACTATTTATGCGGAGCAGAGAAAAAAATAAATACTACTGGATGAAATATTAAAAAGCACCTGAAAACTTAAAGCTTTCGGGTGCTTGCTTTATTTTGTATCATAAGTTATCTCCCATTATCTCAGTCAAATCTTCAACCATTGCTAACTCTGCCAACAATTTTGTATATCTTGTAAGTTTAGTTTGCAAATCACTTAATTCGTTCCTAAATATCGAGCACTCTGTCGAGTTTTCAAATGCTCCCTCAAGTTTCTTTCTGTGCCATTTAGCTGTAAACGGTCTAATAACTTGATTTAACACAATGATTGCAATTTTAGTGAAGTTTTCTG
>Ga0310695_10014108_pt1 | contig 10855 bp, 5 predicted proteins | sample RumenRJG_04DNA_FD_203882 | JGI IMG/M metagenome (GOLD analysis project Ga0310695, IMG submission 203882) | Bovine rumen microbial communities from Lethbridge, Alberta, Canada - RJG_04 (v2) (version 2) | ecosystem: Host-associated > Mammals > Digestive system > Stomach > Rumen | place: Canada... | reverse complement strand
GAGCAGATGCGCCTGTCGCGAAGCGATCAGGTTGGGTGAGCGCGACGCGCGAACTGCGAAGCAGCCGCAAGGCCCCGCGCCCGCATACCTCTCTCGAAGTTGTTTTTTCCAGTTGTTCCGGTTGTTTTCAATCTCAAACCGCATGGGTGAAAAACACAGATGCGCCCGTCGCGCGCCGGCCTCCGCCCTCCGATTGACATGCAGGCGCGGAGATTTGCTAAACTTCCCGCCATGGAGACAACAGACCGCCAGACAATGGAAACCGACATCGCCGTGGCAGGCTTCGGGCCTGCGGCGGCGGGCTTTCTCGCGACTCTCGCGCCGGAGCTCGCGAAAACGAAAGAGGACGGCACGCCGCTTTTGCAGTCGTCCGCCATGCCGGGGATGCCGCTGCAGGTGCTTTGCTACGAGCGCGCCGACGACACGGGCTTCGGCGTTTCCGGCATAGTGACGCGCGCGGAATCGATCAGGAAATCGTTCCCGGATCTCGACCTCGCGAAGGAAATACCCAATTCCGTCGAGGTGAAAAAAGAGAAGCTCGCGTATCTTTTCGACCACCTGGGATGTTCGCGGCGGACGTCCGGCACGAAGTTCATGGACGCGTGTTTCCGCATGGGCGGGCTTTTCATGCGCCGCGGGCCTTCCGCGCGCGAACTGCCGTTCATCCCGCGCTTCATGGAAAAACGCCCCGGGCTGGTTTTGAACATGGGCGCTTTCATGGGCTGGTGCGCGGAGAGGCTGATGGCCTCCGGCACGGTTCAGATATGGCCGGGGCAGCCTGTCGCCGGGCCGATTTTCGAAGACGGAAGGGTCGCTGGGATAAGACTCGCCGACCAGGGCGTGGACAAGGAAGGAAACCCCGTCGAAGGGATGTTCATGCCGGGCATGGACGTCAAAGCCGCGCTGACCGTTGTCGCGGACGGACCCGTCGGAGCCGTCGGGCGCGCGATAGAGGCGCGTTTCGGCCTGCCGCCCGGACGCGTCCGCCACGACTGGGCCGTCGGGATGAAGGCCGTGGTGCAGCTGCCTGAATCGTGCACGCTCGAGCCGGGGACTGTTTTGCACACGCTTGGATTCCCCGAGCCGGAGATATTCGGCTTCTTCTATGTCGGGCCGCGGCGGACGGCGTCGATGGGCATATTCGTCCCTTCGTGGATGGACACTCCGGTGCGCACCTCCTACAGATACCTCCAGCACTGGATGATGCACCCGTACATCTGGCGCCACATCGAAGGCGGCACCCTGCTGTCCTGGGGCGCAAAGTCCCTCCAGGAGTCCGGACTGGACGGAGAACCTTTCCTCGCGGGCGACGGCTACGCGCGCATCGGCGAAGGTTCCGGATCGACGAACTGTCTTACAAACTCCGGCGTGGACGAAGCGTGGGAGACCGGCGTGATGCTCGCGAAAGCGGTGATTTCGCTCGCCATGGCCGGCAAGCCGTTCACGAAGGAAAACCTCGAAGAGGAATACGTAAAGCCGCGAAACGCCTCGGCGCTGCGCAAAAACCTCGAAAAAGCCCGCAACGCGCGCCGCGGATTCAACAAATCCTTCTTCCGCGGCATGATCGGCGAAGGACTCTGCGGCTACACGGGCGGCAGGCTCCACTTGAACACCGGATCGAAGCCGCCGGCGGCGCGCATACCGAAGCTCGAAAAGGCGATATTCCACAGAGTGCGCGACGAAAAGGCGCTCGCCGCCGCGATCGACGAGGCGAAAAAGGCGCGCCGCCCGCTGCACGACGCGGTGATGGACGCCGAAGGATGGCCGCAGATTCCGTTCGACGGCAAGCTTCTGATGTCGCACCAGGACGTGCTTCTCAAAGGCGGAAAGGTGCAGGCCGCGGCGGGATTCGCCGACCACGTGCGCTTCCGCGATTCCGCGGTCTGCGCTTCCTGCACGGAGCGCACATGCATCGAAATGTGCTCCGCCCAGGCGCTCATGCCGCCGGAGAATCCGCAGGATCCGCCGGCGTTCGACCGCGAAAAATGCGTACACTGCGGCGCGTGCATCTGGAACTGCTCCCGCTCCATGCCGGACGATCCGGAGAAGTCGAACATAGATTTCCGCGCCGGCTCCGGCGGTCTCCACTCCAACGAGAACTGAGGAGCCCCCCGCAATGCGATTCCTCTTCGCAATTCCCCTTGCAGCCGCGTTCATCGCGTGCGGATGCGCTTCGGCGAAGCGCACGTCCATCGACTACGTGGACGACGACGGGCGGCGCGCCACCGTCGAATTCGCGTACGGCGACGGCGACACCGTGAAAACGCGTTTCAAGAACGCGCGCGGGGAAGAACAGGATTTCGTCTCGGACAAACGCATCAGCGTGACGCTTTCGACCGGCGAATCGTTCTCCGCGCACCAGACGATGAGCGAAGTCGGCACCATGTACGTCTCGCGCGACGGCGAATGGATGTGCGTCTCGCTGGGGCTTTTCTGCTACATTTCGCGCATGCTCCCGGACAAAAGCGGACACGCGATGTATTTCGCCGGACAGGCCGTGGAAGGAGCGCGCGAAAAGTCCTCGCGCGAAGGCTCGCATTTCCACTGGGGCGACGGCTCCGGAACCTCGAACGCCCCGCGCAGGAACGCGACATTGAAATGAATCCGCTCGACAACATACGCATAGTGCTGGTTGGAACGCTGTACTCGGGCAATGTAGGCTCGTGCTGCCGCGCCATGGCGAACATGGGGATCTCGAAACTGCGCCTCGCCGCGCCGGACATACAGGATCCCGACTTCCGCGAAGCGGTGAAACTCGCCGTGCACGCGACGGACATACTCGACGCGCGCGAAACGTTTGCAACGTTCGAAGAGGCCGTCGCGGACTGCGTGGCCGTCGCCGGGACGACCGCCCGCGGCGGACTTTACAGGCAGCATGTGAAGACGCCGCGCGAAACCGCGCCTGAACTCCTGGAACTGGCCGCGCAAGGCCCGGTGGCGATAGTCTTCGGCAGGGAGGACAAAGGACTCCTCAACGAGGAGGTCGCGCAATGCACGCACCTTGTCCGCATCCCTGTGGCGGAAGGCTACACTTCCATAAACCTTTCGCAGGCCGTGATGATAACCGCGTACGAACTTTTCGCGGCGTCGGGAGTCTACGTTCCGCCGCACGAAAAGGCGCCTCTCGCGCCGCAGGGCCAGAAAGAGCAGATGTACGCGCAGTGGCGCGACATGCTCCAGACGATCGGCTTCATGGACGACAAGCAGTCCGACCACATGATGCAAGGCATCCACCGGGTGTTTTCGCGCGGCGTCCGCACGCGCGACGACGCGGCGATAATGCTAGGCGTGGCGCGCCAGGCGCGCTGGGCGGCGGCAAACATGCCCGCCGCGCCGCGGGAATCCTGAACTATTTCTCGGGAACGGACTGGATCCCGGCACAAAGCTCCCGGCTCTCGCCCGGCTTTATCTCCACCGCGTCTTCGCGGAAGAGCGTAGCCGGCTCCACGCACACGAAACTCTTCCAGTCGTCCGGCGCGAGATTCTCGAACCTGCCTTCTTCGACCGGGCCGGGATTCCACACCACGAGTTTCCCGTTGCCGCGCGACACCACGGCTATCGCCCGGCGCAGACCGGGATCTATCAAAGCAAATTCGTTCTTGGACGGTTTGAACACATGGTTCACGTCTTCCGTCACTGCCAGATCGCCGGTCTGGACGTGCTCCGACATGTCGCGCGCGTCCACGTAGTCGCATCCGGCCACCCCGCGGACGGTCGTCGCATCGCGGTCTTTCACCAGGAAATACGGATGCAGGCCTTCGGTGATCTTGAACGGCGCGTCCCCGGTGTTCGTGGTTTTCAGCGACAGGTTCAATTTCATCGTCACGGAAATCCTGAACTCCAGATCGAAACCGTGCGGCCAGATGCGGCGGGTGGCTTCGCTGTCGCGCAACCCCAGGACGAGCGCCGACTCGTCTTCGCTGTATTCGCTGGATCTGACGCTCCACACGCTCGTCCGCGCAAAACCGTGGGCTTTCGAACCCGGCTCTCCGCAGGCCCCGAACCACGGCCAGCAGACGGGGATGCCGCCGCGTATCGCCGTTCCGGGGCGGTAGTCGGTCAGTTTCGACATGAACAGCACCGGCAGGTTCCCGGTGGGCCTGTACGCGAGCGTGTGCGCGCCGTAAAGCGAAATTTCGGCAGTCCCGTATTTGTTCGCGAGCGCCACGAACGGATGCCCGGTCGGCGACGGGCGGAATACTATCCGGCCCGGCGCTCCGTAGCGTCTGTTCAGTTCTTCAACGTCGGCGTTGACAGGGACTTCTGGAATTCCGGACATGGCGCGTTCCTCCCTTGGCGGTTCAGTTTGCGGACGCCGGCTGCGCAGGCGCGGGTTGCGCCGGCGGGGTCTGCGGCTGCGCAGGCTCCTGCCCGCACGATTCTTCTTCCGGATTGCAAACCTGCCGCAAGGGGCAGGCGGGCTTTCCGGGCGTTTCGCGCACGAAACAGTTCCTCTTCAGGCGGCAGGGCAGGATGGAATCCGCGGCTCCGGTGGACCACACGTACCAGAGCGCGCCGGCGATTGCCGCAAGCAGAACAAGGATCTTCGCCGTCTTCGCGTATTTCGGCGCATACGGGTCGACCGCGCATTTTGCCGACGGCGGAACCGCGAGTTCGCGCGTGAAAACGCGAGAAAGGCGCATCGGGAAGCGCAACGGCCTGTTCACCGCCCATCCGCACGCGTTGAGAATCGCGCCAATGTCGCGCTTGCGCAGTTTAAGCCACGCTATCAGAACGCTCGGCAGCGACACAGCAAGGACCACGCACGCCACGGCGGCGGCCGCCTTCCACCACGGCATTCCGGCGAAGAATCCGGCGATGCCGGCGAAAGCCGCGCCGAGCATGCCCACCCCGATGCCGATCGCCGCCACGCTTGAAGCCATCGCCGCGCCGCCGGCCCCTCCGTCGGAGGCGGCGGGCTTTTTGCCGGCCGACGCCTTCTGCGCGGTCTCGGCGGCAAGCGCATCGGCCTTGGCCAGCGCTTCGCTTTCGCGCGCCGCGAGGATCTTGTTGACCTGCCCGGAAACCATCTCGCCTATCTTGCGCCAGGGCGACCAGAAGGCCTCGCGCAGCGAAACCTGCGCGTCCGCTATCTGTATGACTGTCGCGTCCCAGTCTTTACCGTCGCGATCGTAGAACACGCCGTTGCGCCCCGTCCAGAGCGTCGCGGCGAACCCCGCCGTCACGGCCGCGCATATCGTGCGCTCTTTCACATCGCCCGAAGGCCGCGTCAGCTTCAGATAGAGGATGTGGCAGCCGGACTTCGCCGCCTGCGCGGAATGCGCGGCGGGATTGTCCACGTGGAAGCACAGCGAGCAGGCGCGCGAATCGATGTAAAGCGTCCCGGTCTGGTAAATTGCAACGCGGTCGGGCCTGTAGAGGCTGGACTGGTTCACGAAGTTGCCGAGGAATTCCGCGAAATTCGAAACGTAGCGCACGGCCCGCTCTGCGTCGATTATCCCGTCGTATTCGGCGGCGAACCCCGCATCCTTGGCGACGAGCGCTTCAAGCGCGGAGCGCGAACCGTCCTTGAGCATCGCGCGGAGCGCGTCTTCCGGGATTCCGGCGACGGCGCCGCCCGCTTCCGACGCGCGCCATGCGGCCTTCGGCGCAAGTGCCGCCTTTATCTGCGCCCACTGCTCGGCGGAAATCGAATCGGCGGCGTCCAGCCCGAGCGCCGGAGCGGCGCAATCGCGGGCGAACGCGGCCATTGTCTCCGCCCACCACGGGTTCACGCCTTCGGCAAGCGGAAGCTCCGCCCCGGGAGCGACGGACGCGAGCGGGAACGCCGCGAGTTCCTCCGGCACGGACGACAGATCGCGCCCGGCGAGCGAAGCGATTCCGCCGGCGTCTCCGTTCAGGGATTCCGCGTAGCGCGGATCGAACTGCGACATCCTGCAGCGGTTGAAGAAATCGTCGATCTTGGCGGCGGCGGCGCCGTACGCGGCCGCTGCGGCGTCGCTCGGGCCGCCGGCAGGCTTGGCGTCCAGCCACGCAATGCGCGCCTCCGCGTCTGCGTAGAACGCGTCGATCTTCGCCTTGTCGATTCCGTCCTCGCCGGAACGGTCGGCAAGCGTCCCTTCAGAAGCGGCGACGGCAGCGAAAGCCGCTTCCGCCTTCTTGTCGCCGGCGCACGACTTTGCCGTTATCACGCCGTCTCCGTTGAACGCGGTCGCGGCGAAAGCGTTCTCCGCGGCGGTCACGTCCGCAAGAGCGACTTCGCCCTGCGCGGCGGCGCCGGAAGCCTCGGCTATCAGTTTGAACTCGGCGGCGAGTTTCCCGCCTTCGGGAGTGGATTCGTCGATGTCGCCGATGGAAATCGAATCCGCCCCGGCCTTCGAGAACAAAACGTCGAAAGACTTTATGCGGGGCCGGAGCCACTCTACCGCGCCGAGAACTTCGGGTGCGCGGATGCGTCCGTCGCCGTCCGCGTCCAGCAGCTGCAGCGTGCGCGCGTCAAAACGCAGTCCGGTCACGGGCGCCGCGAGGGCGGTCCAGAATTTCTGGTCGAGGAAGGGGAGGTTCGCCACGTCGTCGCCGGTTTCGATTTTAACCTGGACGAGTTTGGCGGATTTGAAGAAAGACCACTTGTGCTGTTTTTTCATGCGCGTATTTTAGCAAATACCGCGCGCGGCGGCGAGTGCGCGCCGGGCGCATCTGCGTTTTTCACCCATGCGGTTTGAGATTGGAAACAACCGGAACAACTGGAAAAAACAACGAGCGCGCACCAAAGGAAAGTTGTTTCAAATAGTTTTTCCCATAATCAAAAAGCCAGACGGTGAATTACGCAGATGCGCCCAATCCGTCAATTGCCGTGGACGCGAGACGGGAGACGGGAGACGGGAGACGGGAGACGTGAAACATCTCGTGTATGACGTCAAACCATCTCTCGTCCCGCGCCTGACGTCTCATGCCCAACCCAAACACCCAAACCCTGTCTCAATTCTGTCAATTCTGTAAATTCTGTCTAAAAACCAAACAGCCAAACACTTGTAAAATGTTGCCAATGTGAAAATATCCAATTCCAATACCAATTCTCAATTGGAAATTGGCAACACTGGTACTGGCAACACTTCCACACTGGCAACATTCAACAACTCAAACACTTTCTTCCGGGCCGGTCTAATCGCCTGTCGAATCAGGCGAAAAGCCGACCCTTATGCGAAAAAATTCAGACCGCTTTCAACGGACGGCTCGAACACGACCTTGCCTGATTCAACCACTTTGCCTTCTGCGTCATTATTCCAGGCGACCCCGTCTGTGCTGCTGTCAAGATACGCCGTCACCTTCACGCCCGAAAGGCCCTCGGGGACGTTCAGGTTTCCCGCCGCAATGCCGATCTTCCCGCCAGACGGCTGATTCGGAGCAGGAGCGCAGAGCACCACGCTCTGCGCATCCTGCGGCTTCAGCCCCAGGCAGTACGACTGCCACAGCGGCAATCCGTTCGCGCCGGGAGATGCAAGCGTACCTTCGCCGCACGTCTCCAGCCCGGCGTCTCCGGTCAGCCACTCGCCCGGCACTTTCACGTCGAAATCACCGCCCGCATCAACGATGCGGATGATGAAATACTTCGGCGCGTCGTACACGAGATTGCCGCCCTCGATCTTGAACTCGCCGTTGTCGCCTTCAGGGAAGGTGAACTTCGCGAGGTCTTCAGGCTGGAGGCCCGCCCCGGATATGAGCGTGTAGGTCTTGCCGGGGGCGTAGACCGATTCGGGCGCAAGCGTGACCGCGACAGTTCCTTCTTCGGGAAGCGTCAGCGTCTTGTCCGTGACATCGAGCGTCGTATCGGTTTTCCCAAGCGTGTAGGCGATGGTCGTTCCGGCGGCGAGCGTCAGGTCGCCGTCCATCGTGACGGTGCCCGTCTGCGGGAGGGCGAGCATCGTCCCCGCCTCGAACGAGATCGCACCGGTCGTGAGCTGCTTCCCGGCGTTGATGGCGAGAGTCGCCGTGTCCTTGACCGTCACCGGGCCGGAGTAGGCATTCTTGCCGCCGAACGACTTCGTGACATGGTTCACCACGACCTTGCCCGTGCCGGTCACGTAGAGCGGCGCGGTCTTGTCGGAGAATCCGGCGTCGAGCGTAATCGTGTGACCCAAACTGTCAAGACCGGTCGTGTTGTAGGTAAAGCTCTTCGCGCTCTCGCGCAGAACCGTCCAGAGCGAAACCGTGAAATCGTTCGTGTTCGGCCGAAACACCGGGTTCACCTTGTTGTTGGAATAGACCCACAAGCCGACGCTGGTGGCCGTCCCGGAGATTCCGCCGGGGCCGATCGCCCAGTACTGCGTCGTGGCGTTGTTGTCGTGCGCCACATATATCGACTTGGTGCTATCGTTGACAAGGCTTCCGGCCACGATGATGCCGGTACCGGGGTTGTCTTGCGCCACGAGATCGCACGACGACCCCGACGCCTGTCCGACCTTGCCAGTCACAATGAACTTGCCGCCGGCATCCACCTTATAGACGACATACTTTGTTCCGCTTCCTGTGAACATCAAGTCGCCGTCGACCGTGACGGTAGAATTCGCGCCCACCGCCACTTTCGACGTGTCGCTGAACGACATCGCCGTGAGCGTGCCGTTGAACGTGACGACACCCGAACCCATCGTGACCGCGCCGAATGCCGCATCAACATCATTGACGTTGACGGTCTTCGCCGCGCCTATGCGCGAGAAGTCGAGCGCATCGCCGGCGCGCGGCACAAGCCCGTTCTTCCAGTTCGCCGGCGAGGAGAAGTTCGCGTCCATGCCGCCCATCCACACGCCGTAAGGATACGCCTCGGCGCGGTTGCCCACATAGAGCTTCATGCTCGCGCCGTCGCGGAAAACCGTCGCCGTCTTGCCGCCCGATACGGCCGAGGCGTCGAGCGTGAACTTCGAGAGGATGTCGTCCGCCAAACCCGAGGAAGCGGTAAAGAGCGTGTATTCGCCGACGTCAAGAGCGGAGTCGCCCGCCGCCTTCAGCGTGACCGTGCCGGAACCCGTGAACGCGAGCGTTCCGAGGAGCGCCGCGTCGCCGGAAGCGACAGGCTTGACTTCGAGCGTCGTCCCTGCCGCGAATGTGGTCTTGCCCGTCGTAAGGCGCTTCCCGGGGTTGATCGCCAAGGTCGCCGTACCGTTCACCTTCACCTCGCCGGAGTATGGCGCATAGCTGCCGTAGTTGGCGGTTCCGTAGAAGTTCGCCACGACTTTGCCGGTTCCCGAAATGTTCAGCGGTTCGCCATTGTTGTAGATGCCGGAGCTGAGCGTGATCTTATGAGGCTCGCCGTCGCCCCAGCCCGTCGTGTTGAACGTGAGATAGTCGGCGTTCTCGCGGAACACTATCGGCAATGCCACCTCGAAGTCGTTGGTGTTCGCCTGGAATTCGGCGGACGCCGCCGTGTTCGAGTATAGCCAAAGTCCGCCGGTCGCCGTGGTGCCGCCGATTCCGCCCGGGCCTACAACCCACTTCTGGTAGCTGCCGTTGGTCATCACGTATATCCAGCGACCATCGACATTGTTTTCAAGACGGTTGACGACGAATACGCCGCTGCCGACAGAAGTCTGCGGGTTCACCCCATCGTTTGCACCGCTGCCGAGCGCGAACGTACCGGCGAAGACGAGCTTTCCGCCTGCACCGATGGAGTAGACCATGTCCTCTCTCACGGAAAGAGGCGTCTGCGTGTAGTCCTCCGTTATGGTGACGGTCGAATTCGCGCCGACCACGACTTTCGACATGTCGCTGAAGGACGCCGCCTTCATATAGTCGTTCGTGAAGGTGACGCGCTGAGAGCCCATCGTGACCGCGCCGAATGCGGCATCGACATTAGCGTTGATCGTCGCCTCAGCCGTAAGGAGGCTGAAGTCCAGATTGTCGCCCGCGACAGGAACCTGGCCGTCCTCCCAGTTCTTGGGGTCGTCGAAGTCGCCGCTCGCGCCCGACCAGAAGCCATGGCGCGGCTCGCCTACAAGCTCCGCCCAGATTTCGAGCCTGACCACCTGGTAGCCCGCCGCCGACAGCGTATCCGCCGCGCCGTCCGTCGCACCCTTCGTGAACGTGTAGTCCATCGAATTGCCGCTGCCGCCCAAAGCCTGCGAGTAGAAGAACGAGCCTATGCCGAGTTCGTCGTTATTGGACGTATTCGACGATCCCCACGCGTTCCACGCAAAGAGGACTTCGCCGCCGTGCCAGTGCTCGCCCTCGCCGAAGATGCGGTGCGCCTGGAAGCCGGCGTAGCCGCCGGAAGAACCAAGCGTGTCGTTCCAGCCGTAATTACCCGCCGTGACATCCCCCGGGACGGTCTCGCTGTCGTCGGCGCCCGAATAGTTCCAGTACGTGCCTTCGATCGCACCCGTCACCGTGTCGTCATTCGCCGCGACATTGTGTATCGAGCCGTCGTTCGAGAAGACGTGCAGCTTCTCCGCGACGAAGTCGAGGTTCTCGCCGTTCCACGGGAAGTCGATCTCGTCGAGCGTCTTGCCCGTCGCGTCGAAGTCGACCCACACGTAGCGGTGGTGCCTCGTCCCCTTCCTCACGAGTTCCATGAAGTAGCCCGCCTTCTTGACGTTCCTGTCGAGACCCGCGGGAGTGACGATCTCCGTGTAGGGCGAAGAGCCGTAGAGACTGTTGTTCGTCGCCGTCGTCTCTATCGTGAATATGTGGCTCATGCCGTTCGTGTAGGCGGCAAGCCCCGCGCCCTCGACCGTGGCCGCGATGCCCGCCACACCAAGCGCGGCCTCCGGCTCGTCAGTCGCCTCCGTCTCGATCGGCCCCGCGTATGTCGCGAACGGGAGCGCGTTCATGATACCCGCCGCGAAACCTTCCGCGATCGCAGAGCAGCCGACCCAGTGCGGATGGAGAAGGTCGTCGAAGAAGT
>Ga0310695_10014106_pt1 | contig 10855 bp, 18 predicted proteins | sample RumenRJG_04DNA_FD_203882 | JGI IMG/M metagenome (GOLD analysis project Ga0310695, IMG submission 203882) | Bovine rumen microbial communities from Lethbridge, Alberta, Canada - RJG_04 (v2) (version 2) | ecosystem: Host-associated > Mammals > Digestive system > Stomach > Rumen | place: Canada... | reverse complement strand
CTTCTTCGGCTGGGTCATAGACGGGATTCGTGGTGTCGAACAATCCTAATGACGGTATTCCTATTGACGGCTCGTTATGCTTTTGTGGCTCTGAATAAGTCTCTTCTCTTGGCTGTTCTGCCTGGATCGTTCTCTGGATTTTCAGTCCAGCGCATACACCAAGTCTGCCAAGGCTCCTTTTGCCGTTGCCCCAGATGGATTCGAACCACCACTTGCAGATCCAGAATCTGCCGTGCTAACCGTTACACCATAGGGCAATAACTGTGACTCGTGAGAGACTCGAACTCCCGACCCCGACGTTCGTAGCGTCGTGCTCTAATCCGACTGAGCTAACGAGCCAGTTGGCGGAAGCAGGAGGATTCGAACCTCCGGAACCAGGATGGTTCAACACGTTAGCAGTGTGCCGCTTTCGACCTCTCAGCCATACTTCCATCAGCTTTCGGGTGCAAAGGTATGACAGGCAGATGAAGCCTTTTTTCGTAGCAGGAAAAAAGTTCGTGATTTTATAAAAAAAGCAGTAAATAAATAATCAAGATCTGCATGGAGTCCTGTTTATTGTTCAAAATCCATGTAAAAAGTGAATCTTGTCCCTTTCGGCCCACACCCGTCGTAATCGGCAGTAATGGGGAACTGACAGCATAGGTCGCTGACAGTGTCCTCGTCAAGTGAAAGAGTCAGTTCAAGAACAATAGCCCTACGCCTTTCATCGTAGGAGAGATTCCATATACACTCTCCCAGAACGGCGTTCACCACCGTCCTGATCTCATCCTGCGTGCGCCAGATAGAATCAAAATCAATCATAGTACTCGATCTTCAGTTCCTCACTGACATTGAAATCATCATGAAAGCCGTCATCATATACATAGACGATACGCATACCACGATAGGCGGACGGTACTTTCAGCTCCTCCAACAGATGCCACTTGGGACGGCCGAAGTCGTAGGATTCCCTGTTAAGGATGATACGGTTAGAAACAAAGTCAAAGTGATAGTACCCGCCACCGATACATTGATCTCCCGGCTTCAGCAAATCCTTATGCTGATTGACCATAGCCAGGCGGAACACGCCTTTCAATGTGATGATAAACTTGGGGAGTGTCATAATTCTGAAAATCGGTTGATGTTGAATTCTAATTCTTCCAAGTCAATGAACTGAGAACCGCGATATACTTCCTTGCCGTCCATCAACAGCAATACTGTCGGCCCTGAATAAACCAGGAACCGGCCAGCAATCAAAGGCTCTTCTGTAATATCAGTATAGAATGAAGTCAGAGACGGGAACTGGTCTGCCAGTCTTTCCACTTTTCCAAGCATGACATTGCACACTCCGCAATCGGGAGCCTTTATGTAGAAAAGACAAAGGCGGTTGTCAGCTATGGTCTGTTCTATGTCTTTAATGCTTGTCAGATGCTTCATGTCCAAAGGCTTGTGATGAACATCAGATTTTTCCTGAATTCGTGAATGTCTTTGTATGTTATCTCCATTATCTGATAATCTTTGCTTTCTGTAAGTTCGTCATTTCAGCCCAAAAGTCTGACTGGTCTGTTTCATTGAAACCCTCCGTGGACATTTCTCGTAGGATGGCATCAAGGAGCTGAATCTTAGACACCTTCAGTTCCGGGTCAACATCTATCCGATAGGTGATGATGTCCCCATGGGACCCCACATGGACATTGGTCACAATTATATTCCTATCCACCAGTTTCACCTCGATAGATCTGTTTGACCCATACTCAGGCTTCACCTTCAGCAGCTCCTGGTATAGCTGGGAGTCTGCATATTGCTCTGCATCCACCGACAATAAGAGCTCACGTAGTGTCATGGCTCCAGATATTTGACAGTCTTGCCTGTTTTCTCGGCATAGGCAATTTCACGTTTGGTACTTTCGCCAATATAGCCACCAACATTGATAACGAATATCTCATCAGCCAGATCAATCTTGCGAAGGTGCATGTCATCAAGCATTTCCTTCGTGCCTGGTTGCCAAACCTCATTGTCACCGGAATGTCCGAACAGGCCAACGCTAATGACAATGTATCCTTCGAGCGTCATGCGTTTCTGGACTTCCATGAACTGCTCCTTGAAGCGGGTGCTGCCACAGAGCGTTACTATCTTGTAATTCTGTATCATTTTATCCAAGTCTTGACATAAATCTCTCCCGGTTAACAACGAATCTCAGATGTGTGCCCTCACCCAGTAGCGTCTTGTCACAATAGGCAGAAATCCTAAACTCAATTTTCTTGCCATCCACTTTAGTCACCTCGGCCTCTGCTCTTACGACATCACCTGTCTTTGAGGGCTTGAGGTGTGACGATTCTATATGACCTCCTACTGTTGTCTGGCCTTCAGGCAGATAATCCTTGACGGCAAGCATGGCTGCATTCTCCATAAGTGCCATCATCATGGGGGTTGCAAGGACAGGCATGTCACCGGAACCTATCACTATGGCAGTTAAATCTTCCGTAACTGTCAGTTCGCTCGTATGTTTCAGTCCAACCTCTATCATCTTTCCACAGGAGTATATTCTATCTTTGCGTCCTCATCCGTTGCCTCCAGCTTCATAATGACCGGTCGGAGACCATCGTTGCAGCTGACGATGGCCACACCAGGTTCCTTGATCCAGTCACCATAATAGAAAAGCCCTTTGTCTGCACCATGAGCCAGGGCAAACACATACTGGTAGATGGCCTTCCATGCTTCATCACAGAAACCCTTAGGCTTTGCATAGTCAGCATAGAAGACATCACCTACCTTCATCATCGGACAGGCTTTCAAACCGGGGATGCCATATTCCTTCGCCAAGTCCTCATTGAGCATCGTTTTGAGGACAGTGATCTTCACTTTCTTCATAAACATATTTAATTTATGGTGCAAAGTTAACGAAAAAACTGAGTAAGTGAGAATCAAAAAAAGTATTTGTTTGATCGAGCGTGAAGATTTTATCCAATAATCCTAAGAATTCATTCGAATTGAGTATCTTTGTACCCAAAAGAATGAATATGGAAACAAGAAAGCATATTGCAGCAGAGAAGAAGCGGTGCAACAGCCACAACTGTGCTCAGGCCGTTCTTCATACTTATGCTGATATGGCAGGCATTAGTGAGCAAGAAGCCATGAATATTGCCGGTGCCTTTGGCGGCGGCATGGGAAACATGGAAGGAACATGTGGCGCATTGGTGGGTGCTGGCCTTGTCCTTGGGCTTGTCAATAAAGACAAGGTGAAGTCAATGAAGCAGATGCGCCAGATCATGTCCATGTTCCAGGAAAGAAACGGGGCAACCCAATGCAAGCTATTGAAAGGCATCGGAACCAAGGTGGTGTTGCGTGAATGTCCCCTTTGCGTTTCAGACGCGGCTGAGTTTTTGGAATCACAACTAAAAGAAGGTATATGGAAGTAATTGACGACAAACTACTTTCACAAGTGGCAGACGAGGCTAGGAAATCCCCGAGGCTGAGGATGAACTACAACTTTCATCAAAGCCTGCAGGACAAATGCCACCGTTTCCTCAATGCCTTGGAACCAGGCACGCAGATACCAGTTCACCATCACCCCACCAAGGCAGAGACCTTTGTGATACTGAAAGGAAAAGTACGGGTCACCACCTATAACGATGACGGTGAGATCCTGGAATCATGTGTCATCAGTCAGGAAAGCGGTACATACGGCGTTGACATCCCCAAGAATGTCTGGCACGGAGTGGAATGTCTGGAACCAAGCATTCTCCTGGAATGCAAGGAAGGTCCGTTTATAGAACACGAAGTCGACGGAATACTGGAGATAAAGAAACCTTCCTTTGGTTCCACGAACAAAGAAACAGACAGATGAAACAGTTGTTTTATATCTTCATGGCGGTGCTCCTGATGGGCTGTGCCGGCGGGAGCAGAAAATCCGACACTGCTGCCGCCACACCACACGACAGCGTCATGCAGGCAAATGGCTACGATCTCGTTCCGTTTTTCAAGACTCGGACTGGCCATATTACCGTAACCCTTCAGGTGAACGGGAAGCCCTGCGTATTCCTCGTTGACACAGGAGGCGGAGCCACGCTGATAGACATTTCCAAGAAAGACTGGTACCAACTCTCTCCTCAGGCCGTCAGAGACTATGCCGCAGGCATCGGCTCGGCCACCCCATTGGTCAGGACGACGGGCATATTCAGTATCAACGGAACGGAGTTCAGGAACGACAGCTTGTTCCTCATGGATATATCCTACGTCAATGCCGAATTCAAGAAGACACGTTCCCGTCAGGTTGACGGCGTGTTGGGAACAGACTTCTTAGAGAAGCACAAAGCCATCATTGATTATTCCCGCTCCGCACTCTATTTGAAAACCAATCCCGATGGAAAAGATTAAGTGTACTATAGAAACGAACAGTTTGGAGAATATGACACCACTTGAAGATCGAAATCAGAAATTAGCGGAGCAGATGATTAAGAATTTGAACCGCCGTAAAATGGAAGCCTTCTACTGCCCTATAGACTAAGATGCAGTGAAGAAGGTCATTTCATATGATTTCGCCCCTACTTTTGGATAAGACAGGTCGAAAATTGCACCGAATTTTGGTTTTGGGTGGTATTTTGGATAATTTTTAGAGTTTTTTGCCCCTACTTTTGGAAAAATATTGTATCTTTGCATAAAAAAGAAGGATATGACATATTACAGAAGACACATAGATGGACAGCTGCGAGAATGGAAAGATTCTCCACGAAGGAAACCGCTCCTGATTCGCGGCGCCCGACAAGTGGGCAAGTCCACCGCAGTCAGGGAACTAGCAAAACAGTTCCGTTATTTTGTGGAGATCAACCTGGAAAAGCAGCCTGACCTGCTCCAGATGTTTCCGGAGAACATTGACGTAAGGAGAACCTGCGAGAAACTGAGCGGTACGCTGGGCATCCCCATCGTGCCTGGCGAGACACTCCTTTTCATCGACGAGATACAGATTTCGAAGGAGGCTATCATGTCGCTGCGATACTTTAAGGAAGACTACCCCGAGTTACATGTCATAGCCGCGGGCTCCCTGCTGGAATTCGCCCTGGAAGAACTGCCGTCTTTCGGTGTAGGCAGAATACGCTCACTTTATATGTACCCATTCTCTTTCGATGAATTCCTGACGGCCCAGGGGCTCGACCTGACCCTCGACTACAAGAAGAAAGCCACCAGCGAGGAACCGTTGACAGATAAGGCACATAAGGATCTGACAGAACAGATACGCACATTCTATCTTGTCGGGGGAATGCCAGCAGCCGTGACAGAGTGGATTGAGTCGCACAGCTACATCGAGGTGTCGCATATCCATACGGACATCATACAGACCTACGAGGATGACTTCAGCAAATACAAGAAGCGTGTGTCCCCCGTCATGCTCCGGCAGGTGCTCCGTTCGGTGGCACTTCAGGCTGGCAACAAGTTCGTGTACGCCGCTGCTGCCAGGGATGTACATTCCTCAGTCGTAAGAGAAGCCCTGCACTTGCTGACTCTTGCAGGCCTGATAACGCCAGTGAAGCATACGGATGGCACAGGTGTCCCCCTGGGGGCAGAGGAGAACAACAGTTACGTGAAATACCTGTTCTTCGACCTGGGAGTGATGCTGACCATGCTTGACATCCCCGCAGCCGATTTCCTTACCGCTTCCGACGTGGACCTGGTGAACAAGGGTGGCACTTCCGAGATGTTCGCAGGATTGGAAATGAAGAAATACCGCGACTGCTTTCTGAAGCCAGAGATGCACTATTGGCAGAACACGGCAAAAGGGAGCAATGCTGAAGTTGACTATCTGAGGGCTCGTGACGGAAAGGTTCTCCCCGTAGAGGTAAAAGCCAACACGCAGGGAAGCATGCAGAGCCTGTGGATCTTTATGAGAAAACGTAAGCTGCATAAAGCCGTCAGGGCATCGCTGGAGAATTTCGGTCAGTTCGACCACTATGACCCAGAGGACGATTTCGAGCAGCGGCACGTGGACATCGTACCTCTTTATGCATTGAGTAATCTGGAACTGTAAAAGAAACGCTATAATGGAAGAATTTGAAGAAAAGCTGCATCAGGACCTGCATCAGTTTCTTCTCTCGATGAAGGAAGTGGACGAGCGGATGCCTGAATGCCCTGACGTGGAAGGAAAATGGGAAGAGATAGCCAAGGCGTACATCCCCGACGGTATCAGGGAGTTTCAGGACTTTCCGTCCGCCTCCCTTGGCTGGATGATGTATATCGGCATGGCCGTGGCCAAGTATTGGGACACGGAATGGGAGATCTATTCCAGGCTGGAAAACCTGTATGCCTATATCAGGGACAAGCGGGGCTATGACAGCATGGATGAATATATCCGTGAGGAAGTCCTTTTGCTGAAGGGCGTTGACTATACGGTATTGGAGAAAGTGGTTGGCGAATGTGCCTCACGTGTCTATAACGCCCTGATGCACCAGCGGTTTGAGCCGGGCACCAGGGAAGCCTTCAAAGGCTATGTTGCCTGCCTGCACCAGCTCTATCAGATGGGAGCCGCCATGCAGCTCAAACGAATGGGCTATCACATGACAAAGATAAACTGACATGAACAAGCGTCTGCTATTTCAGGCAACGGCCAAATTCCTTCTGGGACTGCTGCTCGTGGCATTACTGCTGTTCCTGCCGGCAGGAACCGTCTGCTATTGGCAAGCATGGCTGTTCATAGGAGTCCTCTTCGTGCCGATGCTCATCATGGGAACAGTCCTGATGTGCAGGAATCCGGAACTCCTGCGCCACCGGCTTGACGCAAGGGAGAAGGAAGGGGAACAGAAGACCGCCGTCATCTTGGGAGGCCTGCTCTTCGTGGCCGTATTCATCATGGCAGGACTCAACTTCCGCTACCGATGGTGGCTGGTTCCCGACAGTCTTGTGATGACATCGGCAGTGGCTTTCCTGCTTGGCTACCTGATGTATGCAGAGGTGATGCGTGAAAACGTATGGCTGTCCCGTACCATTGAAGTGCAGGAGCATCAGCAGGTAGTAGACAAAGGGTTGTACGGCGTAGTACGTCATCCCATGTACACAGCCACCCTTATCCTGTTCCTTACGACTCCCATTATCCTTGCATCGGTATGGTCGTTTCTCATCATGCTGCTGTATTTCCCCATCATCCTGAAACGGATCAGGAATGAGGAAAAGCTGCTAGAGCGGGAATTGAACGGGTACCTGGAATACGAGCAGCGTGTCCGCTGGCGTCTGATACCTTGGATTTGGTAGTGCAGCAAAAGAGGAACTGTGTGAAACGGGGCAACTGTCCGCTGTTCATTAAAAATAATATTAGGGAGCATTTGTAATATGAAATCTACAATTATAATATACGGTAGTAAATACGGCTCTACAAAGCTATATGCAGAGCAATTATCAGCCATTACGGGAATCAAATGCGTGAGTTATAAAGAAGCAGAGGGCATTCAGGAGTACGGGCGCATTATTTATATGGGAGCGCTATTTGCTGGCAATGTTTTGGGATTGAAGAAGTTTGCAGCGACTATCACCACGCAAGAACTGATAGTTGTGACAGTCGGCTTGGTTGATCCGCAAGATGAAGAAAATATCAGATATATCCGCAATAATATCAAGTCTCAGATTCATGCACATCTGTACGATGAAGACAAGATATTCCATCTTCGTGGGGCAATCGACTACAGCACTATGGGAATGAAGCATAAGTTGATGATGAAGTTTATACATGGTAGATTGTCAAAAACGCCAGAAGAAGAACTCAATTCAGAGGCAAAAATCATACTGGAGACATACGGGAAAAAGGTTGACTTCGTAGATTACGATTCTTTAAAAGTAATAGTTGGTTTTTTACAGAAATGAAACATCAGCCGATAATCCTCCCATCGCTCCGAATGATATTGCCGTTGACCTTTGGAAGAATGAAGCGACCCATATGCAAAGAAATAAACAGAAAGAAGAGTAAATGAGTTTCATTAAGTACATAGCAGACGAGAACCACTACAAGGAAGTCCTTTCACTGGTAGCCAAAGCCAAAAGGACTGTGTGGGTTGGGACGGCAGACATCAAAGACCTGTATGTCGGTGATAAGCCATTCCTCGCTATGCTGGCAGGACTTTTGAAGAAAGGCGTAGAGGTCAGGCTGATTCATGCAAAAGAACCAGGGACTGCATGGAGAGAGGATCATGAGAAGCATCCTATCCTTTACGAAGGCATGGAACGTGTGCTATGTCCGCGAGTCCATTTTAAGCTCATTATCATCGACAGTTCCATTGCCTACATTGGATCAGCGAACCTGACAGGTGCAGGCATGGGAATGAAATCACCCCGGAAAAGGAACTTCGAGGCCGGCATCCTGACCGATGACCCGGAAATGCTTGAAGCTACCATCGGGCAGTTTGATGACGTGTGGATAGGCAGTTTCTGTAAGGATTGTGGAAGAAGAGAATATTGTTCAGACCCGATAAAATAGTACTCATATGAGAAAAGCAAGCAGAGAAATGGATTCGGCCTTCGCCATGGAAGTGTTAGACAAAGCCCCGTATATTACCGTCAGTTTCACCAAGCCAGACGGAAACCCTTATGGTGTTCCCTTGTCATTGGCGCGAAAAGATGAAAAGACCTTCTATTTCCATGGAGCCATGGAAGGTGAGAAGATGGACTGCATATGCAAGAATCCCAAGGTGGCATTGTCAGCCGTAACCAAGTGTGCCCCTACAGTTGGCCCGAAAGACAATAGTTTTACACTCCAGTACAAATCGGCAATGGCGGTAGGTACAGCTGAAGTTGTCACGGATAGAACAGAGAAAATAGAGGCTCTTAGGCTTATCTGCCAGCGTTTTCTTCCTCACCATATGGATGCTTTCGATGCTGCAATAGAACGCAGTCTGGAGCGGACGGCGGTTGTTAAGATAACGTTAATTGAGCCACCCACAGGCAAGCGTAAGCAGTATGACAAGCAAGGGGAAGAAATGAAATGGCAACGAACGGAATAAATAATTGTTGAAAGCATATTTAGTATCAACGGCACGGAGTTCAGGAACAACAGCCTGTTCCTCATGGATATATCCTACGTCAATGCCAAGTTCAAGAAGACCCGTTCCCATCAGGTTGACGGACTACTGCTTTATGGTGAAAATGACTGATTCAAAGAATTATTTTGTTAAAAAAGAAACTTTTTCCCGGCTACGCAAAAAGATTTCGTTCTTATTTCGTATTTTTGCACCCACATTTGACAGAATCAGTTTATAACAGATTAGAATCCTATACGGAATGAAATCGTTTGCTAACATAACATCACAAGCTTTTGTCCGGGGCTATCGACGCTTCGAACAGACAAGTTATGTGCATCCATTTGGCACACCGTGCACAGCCGGTATAGGATTACCACATTATCAGGAACATAGTTATTTCTATCGGGCATCATAAGTATGCCATGGTGACAGAGACTATAAGCCAATAGTTGGAAAATCCTTACCGGAGATTTCCAACTTTTTTTTTACGCATTAAATGAAGAAACAACTATGCCTGCGAATAAGAATGCCTTAATAAGGTACAAGACAATAGACAACTGTCTGAGAAACAGATACAGAAGATGGACGCTTGACGACCTCGTTGACGCCTGTTGCGAGGCCCTGTACGACATGGAGGGAATCACCAAGGGTGTCTGCTCCAGAACCGTACAGATGGACATACAGATCATGAGGTCTGACAAGCTGGGCTACAATGCCCCTATAGAAGTGTACGACAGGATATACTACAGATATGCAGATCCTGACTATTCCATCACCGAGATGCCCCTTTCCACCGATGACTGCAAGCTTATCAAGGAGGCCATCACCCTGCTCGGCAACAAGGAGAATCCTGATGCCGACAAGACCCGGAAAGTGCTTGCAAAGGTTCAGGACAGGCTCATGGCCCTGCTGAACTTCGTATGACAAAGAGACTTCTTTTCCTGCCTTGTGCCTGAAAAGAAGCCTCTTTCTGTCTGGATAGCGAGACTCGAACTCACTCCGCAAACTCCCAAAGTTCGCATGCTGCCATTAAACACCATATCCAGAAATCATAATCAAGTGACTCGTGAGAGATTCGAACTCCCGACAACGACATTCGGACTGTCGTGCTCTTGTCCTGCTGAGCTAACGAGCCGTCTGGAGCTTCAAGTAGGATTCGAACCTACGACCTGCTCATTACAAGTGAGCTGCACTGCCGCTGTGCTATTGAAGCAAATTGTAGTCGGTACGAGGTTCGAACTCGTGTGGGCAGAATGAAAATCTGCAATCCTAGCCAATTAGATGAACCGACCGAGCAGCGAGAGCCAACAAGTGTACTTGTATGGCCGAGTCGCGAGGAAGGAAGAGCAAAGCTCAACCGACCATCTTGGGGAGTTTGACAGGTTTCGAACCTGCGACCATCAGATCCACATTCTGACGCTCTACCCACTGAGCTACAAACTCCATGTAATATGTTCCAGATGGATTCGAACCACCACCTGCAGACCCGAAATCTGCCGTGCTACCATTCTTCGCACGGAGTGCTCAGGCGCAAGCTGAGTCCACCATGGAACTATCTCCTGTTGCCCCAGAAGGAGTCGAACCTTCTCTAACAGAGCCAAAACCTGTTGTACTGCCGTTATACCATAGGGCTGTCTTACGTTCGGGAGGTAGGACTCGAACCTACGGAGTCAAAAGACAGCGGATTTACAGTCCGCCCTCGTTGCCGCTGGAGCACTCCCGATTATATGGTGGGGCCTCATGGAATTGAACCACGTTCTCTGGATTTTCAGTCCAGCGCATACACCAAGTCTGCCAAGGCTCCTTTTGCCGTTGCCCCAGATGGATTCGAACCACCACTTGCAGATCCAGAATCTGCCGTGCTAACCGTTACACCATAG
>Ga0310695_10014105_pt1 | contig 10855 bp, 8 predicted proteins | sample RumenRJG_04DNA_FD_203882 | JGI IMG/M metagenome (GOLD analysis project Ga0310695, IMG submission 203882) | Bovine rumen microbial communities from Lethbridge, Alberta, Canada - RJG_04 (v2) (version 2) | ecosystem: Host-associated > Mammals > Digestive system > Stomach > Rumen | place: Canada... | reverse complement strand
GCGGGTGCAAAGGTAGGGAAAATATTCGAAACTACCAAATATTTGGCATACTTTTTTTAAAAAACCAGTAAAAACAATATCCCCACGGCAATGATGCCATGGGGATAGAGATTGTAATAGGGAACTAATGTCTTGTTAGTTTGCGGGCTTTGCAGGTGCTTCTGCAGCGGGAGCAGCTTCCTTGGCAGGTGCTTCTGCAGCTGGAGCAGCGGCGTCCTTGGCGGGAGCAGCAGCGTCCTTCTGCTGGCTGGCTCCGAAGCCAGGCAGGTTGTTGGGGTTGGTGACGGGGTTCTCGATGTTCTCCATCACTGAACGGTCTGCGGTGGCTGTGGGAGCTACCCATGCACAGACGACGCTGATGATGACCATTGCGGCAGCGAGGCCCCATGTGGCCTTCTCGATGAAGTCAGTGGTCTTGCGGACACCGGCAACTTGGTTATAACCTGCGAAGCTTGATGACAGGCCGCCACCCTTCGACTCTTGAATCAGCACAATACCAATCATCAGTATGGCTGCAATCACGATAAGAATTACAAATAATGTGTACATGTTAATTTTGTTTTTTATTGTTGTTTATTATTAATTTCTCCAGGAAACGTATCTGGTCGGTGAAGTAGGCGTTCTTGTGAGGAAACTGCTCGTTGAGGCGTCCGATGATGTCCAGGGCTTTCTGGTATCGGCCCTGCTTGATGTAGATGCGGGCAAGGGTTTCTGTGAAATATTCCTCGTCGCTGGATTCCTCGTCGCTGTTTTCTTTCTGCTGTGTGGTGCCGGCTGGTGTGACTTCGGGTAGTTCTGCCAACTGGATGCGCCCCTGCTCCTGTTCAAGGAAGGTGTCGATGAGGTCCTGTCCTTTGAGTTGTGGGGTGTCGTTGTCGGTGTTGCCGGCTTCTGTTTCCAACAGGTAGGCTACGTAGTCGACTGCTGCGTCGGCGGGTGTAGGCTTCCTTTTGGCGGGGGACTGCTCGTCGGTGTCAGGCATGGCGTCAAGGAAGCTGTCGATGAGTGTTACGGTGCGACTCTCGGAACTTTGTGCTTTGTGCTTTGTGCTTTCCTGATTGGTAGCAGCCTGGACAATCTGGTAGTGGGCGGCTTCTATCATCTGGAAGATGACGCGTCGGTCGGTGATGTAGATGGCAGCCCGTCGCAGTTCTTCGTCGAAGGCGGGGTCGTGAAGCAGATAGAGGTTCTGCAGCATGAGCAGCCTTGCTGTCTGGTAGTATGGGTGAAGTGCCAGCAGGGAGCGGAGCTCATAGAGCGTGTCGCGGTCCATGAGTTCGGGATGCTTGATGAGTCCTGCTATCTCCACCATAGTTGTTTTTTCTGTTGTTATTATACGATGTTGTTACCAGTTGGCCACAGCTGCGTTGAATATCTGGTCGCAGAGGTCTTTGACCATGAGTGTGACGAGTTCTTCCTGTACGGAACTTAACGAAACGGTGGTCTCGTAGGTCTGGCTGGCCGTGAACTGCCGTTCGAAGTCTTCGCTGTGGTTGGTATTGTTTGTAAAGCGCACATTGACGGTCATGGAGAGTTCGGTTTGTGCCGAATAGCCCTCGGCCGACACGGACTTGTTGCGTTGGGTGTACTGCGTGATTTCGCCCTCGAGCTTCAGGTCGCCGTTGCGCTTGACTTGCTGTAGCTTGGTGTGGCTGGCAAACTGGTCCTTGAGCTGGTTGTTGAACATGGGTCCCATGGGTCCCCACACGTATGCCGTGCGCAGCGGGAACTCTGCAATCTGTATGCTCTTGACCTTGGAGTAGTCGATACTTGCACCGTTGAACTTGTAGCTGACGGAGCATGCTGACAGCATCATGACGAAGGTCAGACAGAGGGTTATGCGAATTTTATTTGTCCAGTCCATATTGTTTAAGTCTGCGATATAGTGTACGGTCGCTGATGCCCAGTTCAAGGGCAGCTTTCTTGCGGTTGCCTCCATTGCGCTGGAGTGCTTTCTCGAGTGCCTGGCGGCTCCAGTCGTTGACGTTGAGGTTTTCAAGCTCAGGCGAAGGCTCGATGTATTCTTCAGCCTCGGCATCCTCGGTAAGAGGTGACAGCTGGGGGTTGATAGCCGGTAGGGTAGTCGGCAGCGGCGAAATGGCAGTTGACAACTGTTGTGAGGGTTGGGCTGCAATGCCTCCTTGTACGTCCTCAATCTGCTTTTTCAGGGTGCTCATCTCGCGTCGCATGTCGTTGACATTGGAGCGTAGTTCGAAGAGTATCTTGTATAGAATCTCGCGTTCGTTCTCGAATGTGTGGTCGCCGTTGGTGCGAATGGTGGCCAGCTGGGTGCTTTCCTGGTCTTGCGGAATGAAGCGTGCCAGCACGTCGGCAGTAATCTGTCGCTCAGGGCTGAGGATGCTGATCTGCTCGGTGATGTTCTTGAGCTGTCGCACGTTGCCTGGCCACTTGTAGCGCATGAGCAGTTGTTTGGCCTCGTCGGTGAGTACCACTTTGTCCATGCGGTATTTTTCTGCCATCTGCATGGCGAAGAGACGGAACAGCAGCACGATGTCCTCGCCGCGTTCGCGTAGGGGAGGCATCTGGATGGGAATGGAGTTCAGCCGATAGTAAAGGTCTTCGCGGAAGCGTCCCTCGCTGATGGCCTGTTGTATGTTGACATTGGTGGCAGCGACGATACGTACATCCGTCTTGCGTACCTCGGTGGCTCCAACGGGTATGTATTCTCCGGTCTCGAGTACGCGCAGCAGTCGGGCTTGTGTGGCCAGCGGCAGTTCGCCTACTTCGTCGAGGAACAGGGTTCCCTTGTTGGCAACGCCGAAGTAGCCGGGTGAGTCGTTGATGGCACCTGTGAAGGAGCCCTTAACGTGTCCGAAGAGTTCGGAGTCGATGGTTCCTTCAGGTATGGAGCCGCAGTTGATGGCGAAATACTTTTCGCGGCGGCGTGGTGAGTTGTCGTGAATGACGCGTGGAATAATCTCCTTTCCAACACCACTTTCGCCGACGATGAGTACGGACAGGTCAGTAGGCGCTACCTGCAAGGCAACGTCCAGCGCATGATTCAAAGCCTCGCAGTTGCCTACGATGCTGTATCGCTGCTTGATAGTCTGTAACTCTGAACTCTTCATTTCTGCCGACTACACATTTGGGGCACAAAGGTACAAAGAAAATCTGACATTATGGCATACTTTGGCAGAAATTTAACTTTCAGCCTCAGTTTTCCTGGTTGGCTTGAACACGGAGAAACGTGCCTTGTCACCGTCTTCGCGCTTCTCATGGAAGAGCTTAGGCAGCGGATTTTCCAGTGGCTCGTCATAGTTCTGGCGGTTGCGGAATACGTCGATGGCGGTGTAGATGGCCTGACGCATGGAGTTCTCGTCAGCCTTGCCTTGTCCGGCGATGTCGAAGGCTGTTCCGTGATCGGGTGAAGTACGCACGATGGGCAGTCCTGCTGTGTAGTTGACGCCGTCGCTGACGGCAATGGTCTTGAAAGGAGCCAGTCCCTGGTCGTGATACATCGCCAACACACCGTCGAAATGTATATAGGTAGCAGCGCCGAAGAATCCGTCAGCAGGGTAGGGGCCAAAGGCCTGGATTCCATTAGCTGCCAGTTCGTCGATGGCGGGTTTGATGATGGTCTGCTCTTCGTCGCCCAGCACGCCTTCGTCGCCGGCATGAGGATTCAATGCGAGTACGGCGATGCGAGGATTTGAGACGCGGAAGTCGCGTTTCAGGCTCTGATGGAAGATGGCGGCTTTCTCGATGATAGTCTCCTTGGTGATGGCCTGTGCCACGTTTTTAATAGGCAGGTGGGTGGTGACCAGTGCCACGCGCAGGTTCTCGTTCATGAGTATCATAAGCGCCTTTTTGCCTTCGCCTACGCTGGTCTCAATGTACTCGGTGTGTCCAGGGAACTTAAATCCAGGACTCTGTATAGTAGCCTTGTTGATAGGTGCTGTCACCAGTACGTCATAAAGTCCGCTGCGGAAGTCGGTCATAGCTCTGTCGAGTGCCATGAGGGCTGCCTGTCCAGCCTCCTGCGAGGGCTGTCCGAGTTCTACCTTCACCTCGTCGTCGAAACATGTCAGCAGGTTCAGTCGTCCGTCGCGTGCCTCCTCGGCAGAGTTGATGATGCTGAAGTTGGTCTCCAGGTCCATTGCCTTGCGATGGTATGCAGCTATCTTGGGCGAGCCGTAGACGATAGGGGTGCAGAGCTCGAACATGGCAGGGTCGGCAAAAGCCTTGAGTATGACTTCATAGCCTACGCCATTGGTATCTCCTTGCGTGATAGCCACGCGTATTTTTCTTTCTTGTTCCATTGCTTTGTCTTTTGCGTTATTATGATAACGGTATGTCGTTATTGATTCTGATTGTCGTTATTGTTTCTGGTTTTTGCTGTCGACAGCAGTCCACAGGCTGCAAAGATGTCTTGTCCGCGGCTGGCACGGATGGTGGTAAACACGCCGTGGGCCGTCAGGTAGTCGCGCAGCGACTCCATGCGTTTCTCGTCGGATGCCGGTAGGTCAACGCCAGGAATTTCGTGGAAGCGGATAAGGTTGACGCGGCACTCCAAACCCTGTAGCAGACGGGCAATCTCGCGTCCGTAGGTTGGTGTATCGTTCAGTCCGCCAAAGCAGATGTACTCGAACGAGCATCTGCGTTGGTGTGTGAAGTCGTATTGACGCAGCAGTTCGAGGGTTTCCTCCAGCGGCATGGCTTTTTCGGCTGGCATCAGTTTCAGTCGCTGTTCATGCAGTGGTGAGTGCATGGAGATTGCTATATGACACTCGCTCTCGTCAAGGAACCGTTTCAGCTTACCCCTGACGCCTACGCTGCTGACGGTGATGCGCTTGGGGCTCCAGGCGAACCCCCAGTCGGCTGTCAGTATCTTGGTGGCTTGCAGTACTGCATCGAGGTTGTCCATCGGTTCTCCCTGGCCCATGAAGACGATGTTGGTCAGCCTGTCACGTTCAGGTAGTGCCAGTATCTGGTTCAGAATGTCGGCAGTAGTCAGATTGCCTTGCCATCCCTGCTTGCCCGTCTGGCAGAACAGACAGTTCATCTTGCATCCCACCTGGCACGATACGCATAGCGTGGCTCGGTCGTGGTCCGGTATGAATACCGTTTCGACGAAGCGCTCAGTTTCGTTTGCTGCTGTATTGCCGCAAGTTACAGGGAAGAGATACTTGATGGTACCGTCTTTGGAGCGCTGGCAGTCGATGGGTGCCATCAGCCCCACCTCGTATTGTTCGTCTATCCGCTGGCGGTTCTGCTTCGAGATGTTGGTCATCTCGTCTACCGAGGAAACCTGCTTCTCATAGAGCCACTGAGCCAGTTGCCTGGCTGTGAAGGCAGGCATGCCCAAAGCTCCGACTACGCTTTTCAGTTCAGCCGGAGTCATTCCAATGAGTCGTTTTTTCGAATTCACGCTGCAAAGGTACAACTTTTAATTGAAAATTGACAAATGATAAATGATAATTTTGGCAGATTCAATAAAAAGTATTACCTTTGTGCCACTTATACCTAAATCATGATACAAAGATGAAACAGAAGATAGATTGCTTCCTGGCCTGTCATCAGGCTGGAGAGGTGTCACATACTGTCCGTCAGTTGGAAGGCAGCACAGCTGTGAGTCGTGTGATTTTGCTGGAAGGACAACCGCTTCAGAGTAGTGCTATGATGATGTTAGTCGCTGAGAAAGCCGTTGCTCCCTATGTGCTGATAGTGATGAAACCCGTTCCACTGACTATTGGCGAAGGAGCCTTGGAGCGTCTGCTGCTGGCAGCCAGCGATACTGGTGCAGCGATGGTCTATGCCGACCGCTATGCGATGGAGAACGGACAGCGTAAGGCGCACCCTGTGATAGATTATCAGGAAGGTTCGTTGCGCGACGATTTTGATTTTGGATCGCTGTTGCTCATTCGCACCTCTCTGTTGCATAAATATGCCACCAGCGATCATGAGCATGACTACCAGTATGCCGGCTTCTACGACCTGCGCCTGTTCTTGAGTCGCGAGGGTTGTTTATTCCACTTGAATGAGTATCTTTATACGGAAGAAGAGCTGGACCTGCGTGCCTCGGGCGAGAAGCAGTTTGACTATGTGAACCCTGCCAACAGAGCCGTCCAGATAGAGATGGAGCAGGCATGCACCCAACATCTTCGTGAAGTCGGGGCGTTGGTTGATACCACTCAGTATCAGAAGATAGACTTTCAGGAACAGGAATTTAAGTTTGAGGCCTCGGTGGTGATTCCAGTCTTCAATCGAGTCAAGACCATCCGTGACGCTGTGGAGAGTGCACTGTCTCAGGAAACCTCCTTCCCCTATAACGTTATCGTGGTGGACAATCACTCTACGGACGGCACCTCGGATATACTGGAAGAACTGTCGTCGAAGTATGGTGACAAGCTTCGTGTCATAGTGCCCGATCGTAACGATTTGGGCATCGGTGGCTGTTGGAACGAGGCAGTGTTCAGTACAGTATGTGGACGTTTTGCCGTTCAGTTGGATTCTGATGACCTTTATTCATCGCCTCAGACGCTGCAGACTGTTGTCGATGCTTTCTACCAGCAGCAGGCCGCTATGGTGATAGGTTCCTATCGCATGTGCGACTTCGATTTGAATACCCTGCCTCCCGGGCTCATTGCCCATCAGGAGTGGACGGACGAGAACGGGCCCAACAATGCTCTGCGCATCAACGGCTTGGGTGCTCCCCGCGCTTTCTTCACTCCCGTGCTGCGCAGCATCGGTTTCCCCAATACGTCCTATGGTGAGGACTATGCCTTGGGACTGATGTTCTCGCGTCGCTTCCGTATTGGACGCATCTTTACAGAACTCTATCTGTGCCGTCGTTGGGGAGGCAACTCTGACGCAGCCCTCTCTGTTGAGAAGATTAATGCCAATAACCTATATAAAGATCGCCTGCGAACGATGGAGCTGAAAGCCCGCCAGCGGATGGCCCAAGGTGGGGAAGACGCGCTGAGCCTGTCGCCCCTGATGCGTTTCTTCCTGCGCCAGTTACAGACGTGGGATGACGTACGACAACGCTATCGTGACCTGGGGCAGGTAGAAACCCGCGAATTGGTAGCAGAGGGTTTCACACTGAACGTTCAGTGGAATCCGGCTCGTATCCGATCGACAGGTGCCAAAATTGACGCTCGCTCTATTGCCGAACGCCCCTGTTTCTTGTGCCATCAGAATCGTCCTCAGGAGCAGATGCGCCGCGTCATAGACAAAGACTATGAGCTGTTGGTCAATCCGTACCCCATACTGCCCGTTCATCTGACGCTGCCTACGCTGAAACATCAGCGTCAGAGCATTCTGCCCATGTATGGCGAACTGCTTCGTTTGGCTAAGCGCAACAGCGACCTTACCTTATTATATAATGGTCCCCATTGTGGAGCTTCTGCACCAGACCACGCTCATCTGCAGGCCGTCAGCAGTGGCATTCTGCCCTTGCAGACTTCCTGGCAGCGCTTGAGCCGCAATCTGGTGGAGATCGTCAAAAACGACGACGATGAGGGCATTTGGCACGTTGTCGACTATCCTGCAGCGGCCTTGTTGGTGAAGAGCCACACGGTGGAGGAAGGTGTGCGTCTGTTCCGCCGTCTCTACGACAGCCTGCCACCCTCTGTCCATGCTGACGAGGAACCCATGATGAATATCATAGCCTGGCATCAAGGTGGCGACTTGTTGAGTGTGGTGCTGCCACGCAGAAAGCATCGCCCTGACTGCTACGAGCAGTGCATGATAAGTCCGGGTGCCGTCGATATGGGTGGACTCTTGATAACTCCCCGTGAGGAAGATTTCCGCAAGCTTACTCCTGAACAAGCACTGGGTATTCTCCATGAGGTGTCGCTGACTTCTGAACAGGTGGCACAGGTCGCTGAAGAGTTGAAACAGCGCCTGAACAAAGAACGCAGCCCCAAGAGTCAGGAGCAGCCAACGGTCAAGGTGGGTATTGTCAGCGGTCAGGAGATACACTTCGCCCTCAATGGTCCTTACATGGCCAAAGGCGAGAGTATACAAGGCCTGCAGACGGTGGCCTTCTCGGAAGGCGGCATCCTGTGGAATGGCAACCAGTATCGTGAGCTGACGTTTACCCCCCAGCGTGCCGATGCCTCGTTCTCGCTGTCTGACGTTACCATCGGCGTCAATTTCCATTGGGAGCGCAAAGAAACTCAGACCTTCCTGGGTACGTTGCGCCTGGTGGTGGAGGCCGACAAGATTACCGCCATCAACGAACTGCCCGTCGAACAGTATCTGGCTTCCGTTATCTCCAGCGAGATGAAGGCCACGGCAGGGCTCGAACTGCTGAAGGCTCATGCCGTCATAAGCCGTTCGTGGCTGTTGGCACAGATGAAACGCAGGGAGGACAGTCAGGAGCAGAAGAACGGATTCTTCTCATTTCAGAAGAAAGATGACGAGATGATACGCTGGTACGACCGCGAGGACCATACCATCTTCGACGTCTGCGCCGACGACCACTGTCAGCGCTATCAGGGCATTACCAAGCAAACCAGCCACAATGTGGAACAGGCCCTGAGGGCTACCCGCGGCCAGATACTCTGCTATGGCGACGACATCTGCGATGCCCGTTTCTCCAAATGTTGTGGAGGCCGCACCGAGGAGTTCCAGTACTGCTGGGAAGACACCCCGAAACCTTATCTGGTCAGCGTTGAGGATCCCTTCTGTAACACTAACGATAAAACCGTGCTCTCACAAGTGCTCAACGACTATGACTTGGAAACCAACGACTTCTACCGCTGGACCGTGGAGTACACTACGGAGGAGATTTCCAATCTCATCAATACCAAGCTAAAGGATGATTTTGGCATCGTCACCGACCTCATTCCCTTAGAACGAGGCAAGAGTGGGCGCATCTGGAAGCTGAAGATTGTGGGTACGAAGAAGACCTTCACCATCGGCAAGGAGCTGGAGATTCGCCGTGCGCTCAGCGAGAGCCATCTCTACAGTTCTGCCTTCGACGTGGAAAAGACGCAAGAGGGTTTCCGCCTTCACGGCAAGGGCTGGGGCCACGGGGTAGGCTTGTGCCAGATTGGTGCAGCGGTGATGGGTCAGCAGGGATACGGCTACAAACAAATACTGCTACACTATTACCGTGGTGCCGAGATCAAGAAAATTTATTAATTTTATCGCAACAAATATCACTTTATGAAACACAGAAATCCGTGGTCGTGGATACCGACCCTTTATATCGCCGAAGGACTGCCCAACGTGGTTGTGATGACGGTGGCCGTAGTCATGTATATGCAGTTGGGGCTGACAGACACAGACATAGCCCTCTATACCGGCTGGCTGGGACTGCCGTGGGTCATCAAACCGCTGTGGAGCCCCTTCGTCGACCTCTATCGCACCAAACGATGGTGGGTGCTGGCCATGCAGCTGCTGTTGGGCTCGTCGCTGGCGGGTGTGGCCTTTACGTTGAACACTCCCTTCTGGTTTCAGGGCACAATGGCCTTCTTCTTCCTGATGGCTTTCTCCAGTGCAACGCACGACATTGCCGCCGACGGCTACTACATGCTTGAACTGGACGACCATCAGCAGGTGTGGTTTGTGGGCATCCGTAACACGTTCTATCGCCTGGCTGTCATTTTCGGCAACGGCGTGCTGATTCCCGTGGCAGGTGTGCTGCAGGTGATGTTCCGCTATCAGATGGCTTACACCTGGTGTCTGGTATTCTACGGACTGGCAGCCCTCTTCATTGCCATCTGGCTCTACCATAGCTATATCATGCCGCGTGCCGCGAAGGATGTCCCTCACAACACCAATGCCCGCGAGGTGATGAACGGTGTGGTGAGCGCTTTCAAGACGTTCTTCCAGAAGCTGCCGCCGCGCGAGATGATGTATGCCATGCTCTTCCTTTTGTTCTATCGTTTCCCTGAGGCGCTGCTCACCAAGATGAGCGTTACCTTCCTCATGCGCCCTCATTCTGCAGGCGGTCTGGGGCTGTCGCCTCAGGAGTTCGGACTGGCCAGCGGCACGGTGGGCGTCATCGGGCTTACCCTGGGAGGCATCCTGGGTGGCATGCTCGCAGGTCGCGACGGTTTCAAGCGATGGCTGTGGCCCATGGTGTGTGCCATCACGCTGCCCGACATTGTTTATGTGTATATGAGCTATGCGCTGCCAGACAATTTGTTTGTCATCAGTAGCTGCCTGTTCATTGAACAGCTGGGCTACGGCATCGGCTTTACGGCGCTGACGCTTTACATGCTCTACTTCAGCAAGGGCAACTACCAGACCTCTCACTATGCCTTCTGTACCGCCATCTCCTATCTGGGACTCATGCTGCCTGGTATGGTGTCTGGCTGGATGAAGGATGCGCTGGGCTATCGTTCGTTCTTCATCATCGTCATGGCGCTGTGTGTCATTACCTTTGCCGTGACCGCCTTTATCAAGGTCGATCCGGAGTTTGGCAAGAAGACCGAAACAAGTGCTGCAAGCGAGGAGTAGGCTACGCGGGAATAACGGATTAGAGCGGCGGGGTTTCACAACCGCGCCGCTCTTTTTTTCTAATGATAGTATTAATAATGGAAAAGAAATCTTTTTCTCTTTGAGTTGTTAGTTAGTTTTGCGTTGTAAAGTTATGCATTATTTTCGGATTGACAATGTTTTTCTTCGGAAATCTTTACTTTTTTGAAACTTATTCAACATAAATAGGAAATTCCCTATTGCTAAATAGGAATTTTCACTTGCTCATTGGGAAAACATTCCTTACCTTTGCACCATCAAAAGTTAAATCAAATAAAATCCATACAGCTATGAAGAAGATCTTTACACTTATCACGATGGCCGTCCTGGCTCTCACGTTTGCAGCTTGTGACAACCGGTATTATGACGATTATTACCGCGGCAGCGACTATTACGACTCCGA
>Ga0310695_10014104_pt1 | contig 10856 bp, 8 predicted proteins | sample RumenRJG_04DNA_FD_203882 | JGI IMG/M metagenome (GOLD analysis project Ga0310695, IMG submission 203882) | Bovine rumen microbial communities from Lethbridge, Alberta, Canada - RJG_04 (v2) (version 2) | ecosystem: Host-associated > Mammals > Digestive system > Stomach > Rumen | place: Canada... | reverse complement strand
GAGGGGGAGGGGCAATTTTCAGAGGGGGAGGTGTCATTTTCAGAGGAGGAGGTGTCATTTTCAGAGGGGGAGGTGTCATTTTTTCTTCTGTCAATAATGTGAGTGTTTTTCAAATCTTCTTTTTGTGAAAAATACAATTTCATTATATTCACTTCACGGTTTAACTCACAGCATATGTATCTTTGTTCCTCCAAGCCTTTTATTGCTCTCTGTACCGTTCTCTCGCTCTTGCCTGATGCCTCTATGAGAAGTTTCTGGGGGAAAATTGTATATATCCCTTTTTCATCACGAAACAGCACATTGCTTTTCAGCAGTTCATAAATTTTTTCTTCCGACTTATTCATAAAAACATACTTCCTTTCTTGGACATTTGACAAAACGAAAGAAGTATGTTATGATACTCTCAGAGTAAATACTAATACTTCTTTGTTTTTATTCGGAGTGTATGGCGGTTCCGTGCCCTACACTCTTTTTTTGTCCTGATTTAATTGTATCACAGTTATCGAGAGCTTTCAATCAAATTGCTCTTTTTCTATCAAGTTTTTAATATCTTCGTAAAAATCGCCATATCCTGCATTAAATCCCCTTTGGAATGCAACAGCATATATTTTGCTGAAAAGATATTCATAATCGTCTTTTTTCATATTTTCTGCTATTGTTGCGAAATATGTATCTTTCAGGAGTATTTCTTCATCGTTGCCGACATCAACCGAAATGGACTTTTTCTCAAAGGTGGTAGTGCGTTCATTCAGCATATCTAATATGGCAGATTTCAAACGATTATCTTTATCGGTTATGGAAGAATTGATTTTTTCTACTGCCAACATCTTTTTTACATCCTGCTCATTGATAAGGAAGTTTCTGCCGATTTTTACAGCTTTCAATTTTCCCAAACGTACCCATCTTCTGACGCTCTGAACGTCAACACCAACCAGAGCAGCCATTTCTTGTGATTCGTAGAATAAGTTACCGCCGATTTCTCTCATTGTTAATCCCTCATTTTATTAAAATATTTTCTTCTTGATGTACCTTTCGGAAATTCATATGTGTTGGGAGGTCGCAAGCGTAGAATCCGTACACCCATTAGGTGTACAAATTCGCTTGGCGGTGAAATTCCCACACCTTTTCATAATCGCCATAGGCTCACAAAAATACTAAAAAGGATAAAGGTTATGTTTGCTTTTTAAATTTTATTATATAGAATTATCTCAAATTTGTCAATATAATTTATAATTTATTGTAATGTATTTTGAATTATTGAAATTTTTATTTTGAGGGTATAAATTTTTTTAGCATGAAGAAAGAAAAAAATACTTCACTTTTGGGATGATTGGGAGTAGAATTGATTTGTGAGCAGGACTAAAAAAATCAGGTATAGAGGTTGATGGCAAAATGGAGATGACGATAAAACAGCTTGCAAGTGAACTTGGTGTGAGCAAGCCTACTGTTAGAAGTGTTATAGCAGAGTTGGGCTTTCATGATAAGCTTCGTAAAGTGGGAAACAGATATATGCTTTCTGATATGCAAATTTCTGAAATAAAATTAAAGATGTCAAACAAATCGAAAAATGAAATACAGCCAGAATCGGAAAAAATAGAAAAATCGAAAAATGAAATACAGCCAAAATCGGAAAAAAATAGAAAAATCAGAAAATGAAATACAGCCAAAATCGGAAAAAACGGAAAATAATATTTTTATCGAACAATTATTGAATAAACAGTTAGCTGTAAAAGATGAACAAATAACAATGCTTCAAGATCAGCTTACTATTAAGGACAAACAAATCAATTTGTTGCAAGAGCAAATCAGTCAACTTACTGCTGCAATGGAAAATCTGACAGCGTCCTTGAATGCGGAACAAGCTCTCCATGCTGGGACTATTCAAAAGCAGCTTACCGAGCATTCCGTCATGGATCAGCCATCTGATGAAGAACAGCCCAAGCAAAGACAAGGATTTTTTTCAAGATTGTTCGGCAAAAATTAAAATGCTATGCAAAACAAAAGCAACAAGACCGTAATCGCTTGCTGTTTTTGTTTTTAGCCCGTAAAGGGTATAGTTTGTATGCTCGTCTAATTGAATACAAAATAATCCGCCCGAAATTTTTACGTTTTGGGCGGATTTTGATACCGTTTCAAATATATTTATTTTGATACTAATGATATGATTTTGCAATTTTTTTTCAAAATGGGAATAAAACATTGACAAAAACATATAATTAAATTATAATTTATATTGAGAATATGTAAAATGGAGGTAAGATTATGCTCCTTGAGTTTAAATTTGGAAATTACAAATCATTTCGGGAGATCAATAGCTTCCAGATGATTGCAGCACCCAAGCAAAAGGGTCTTGATTACAGTATATACAAAAAAAAGATAGATAAAAAAACTGTCAGAATTCTTAGTTCATCAGTTATTTACGGTGCTAATGCGTCAGGCAAAACTAATATCATAGGTGCTATGGACGTATTGCGTTCTATCATTTTGCGTGGACATATTCGTAATACGGAAGAACCAGTAATATCTCCCAACACCGCCGCCTATTTACTTGAATTGATTCCTAACAGTAAGTTAAAAATGGCTGAGCCTGTTGTTTTTGAAATCAGTTTTCTTGATAAAAACAGAAAAATAGACTATCATCTTTCGATAGATTTGGGTACTTTCTTGAATGAAAAACACAAACGAAAAATAGTGTCTGAGGAGTTATATGTCGATAACAGGATGATTTTTTCAAGGAATGATGGCATAAAATATGGATTATTAAATCGTTATATTCCAGATGTTAGTTCAAAAAATCTGGACGGTTTGAAAGTTGTAGCAGATAATTCTCTTGAGCCTACTGAATTGTTTCTCACTAATGGTTTTAAAAATATATTTTCTCCGAGCCTTGCAAAACAAATTGTTGAATGGTTTGATAAAAAGTTTATGGTGATTTACAGGGCAGATTCTATAAAACTTATAAAACGTTTTGTTGACCCTCAGAAAAGTAGTATGTATGTTGAACGGACGGTAAATGAGGCTGCTAAAATGTTTGGTGTAGTTTCAAACGATCTTGGCTATTTTGTTTCTGACAAAGATTCAGATGCAAGTCTTTGTTCGGTAATCGAAAACAATCTGAATTCAAATACACTCATTCCTGCTGAAATATTTGAATCTTACGGAACTATACGTTTTGTCAACATGTTTCCGTTAGTTATTAGTGCATTACAGACAGGAGCAACCTTGATTGTAGATGAGTTTGATGCTTCTATTCACCCGATGGCTCTTATGAATATCATCAATATTTTTCACAATGATGATATAAATAAAAACCATGCACAGCTTATATTCAATACCCATAACCCGATTTTTTTGAATTCCAACTTATTTCGCAGAGATGAAATCAAGTTTGTGGAACGTAGTGATGATACCAGTTATAGTGAGATATATGCTCTTTCTGATTTTGGTACATCAACAGAAAAAGGAGTTCGTAAGCGTGAGGACTACATGAAAAATTACTTTGTATGTAAATACGGTGCTATCAAAGATATTGATTTTTCGCCGCTTTTTGAAAATATAAGCGGTGAACAAGAGGTGTAACAGATGTCAAAACAAAAAGCAAGGAAGAAATACTATTTCAGTGTGGAAGGAGAAACTGAGGAACTGTATTTCAAATGGCTTCAAGACCAAATCAATCAATGTGCTAATGCCTCTTGTTATGTTTCTTTTGATTGTCGGGTAGAACCTGATCCGATAAAAAGAGTAAAAAAGATGAACATTGTAGGAAAAATCGAAATATGGCATATATACGACTATGAAAGTAATAGATCGGAACATAAGAAACGCTTTTTGGACACGATTGACAAAATGACAAAAGCTGAGCGGATGGGCAAACAAGTAAAATATCTGCTTGGGTATAGCAATCTCACGTTTGATTTGTGGATGATACTGCATAAAACAGACTGTTACAGCTCAAAACCTTACAATACAGCATATTTAAAGGACATTAACAAAGCCTATGATGAAAATTTTCAAAGTATGGACGAATATAAAGAAAAAGACAATTTTACTCGCTGTCTTTCAAAAATAAGCCTGAATGATGTGATACAGGCTATAAGCAGAGCCAAACATATAGAACAAATGAATTTGCAGAATGGTTATACGAAACAGGTATATAAAAAATTTGCATACTATGCGGAAAATCCATCGTTGGATATTTGGCTGGTCATCAAAAAGATTTTGGAAGATTGTCAGCTGATAAAAAGATAACATTAGCGTGAGTTCGATGGAACTCACGTATATCAACAGGGAGATGATGACTGATGTACGGAATAGCAGAACTGATAGAGTACCCCAACTCCGAAGATCCGAAACTTCAAAGAATAGAACTGTTTGACAGTTTAGAAGAAGCGATAAATAGAGCCAACCGCTTGATTGACGTTTTTTTTGAAGAGTTCGGCGGAGATTACTGCTTGGAAGCGACCGAAAAAAATATGTTTGCCTTTGCAACTAATGATGAAGTTATATGGAGAACATACATCACCAAAATTAAAGAATAAATCAAAGCCATCCGTTTAACGGGTGGCTTTGATTATGTAATAATTTGTCAGCTATACAGTTCATTGAGCAGTGCCTGCAAATTTCCCTCTTTTGCGGCAGGTAAAGTATCGGCTTGTCTGAAATTATGCCTGAAAGTGTCTGTTTCATCGGTAAAGCCGAGAATGAAATTGATGGCAATTCTGTATATTATCTCTGTTGGTGCAAGTCCATAAACTTGTTTTTCAAAGATATGTTTCAGTCTTTCTTCCGTATCGGGATATTTTTCTTTCATTCCGTTACTGTTATACAGCCTTTTCACAATTTCAGCTATGTAAAGTCCCGATTTCATGTAAAGGTCGATAAAAGTCTTGTCGGGATCGTCAAAACAGTTCGGATTTTCTTCTTCGAGCATATCAACCATCTTTTTCACTATCTTTTTGGGAGTAAAAATTTGATTGGTCTTTTGCGGTGGGATATAGTCAAAAATATCTTCTTCGTTGCTTTCGTCAAAATAGTTGGCAAGTTTTTGTTTCAAGTGGATAAATTCTTTCACCGAGTCATCGAATACAACAGGTTCAAAGAGGTGTCCGTTAAAGAATTTTACTTCTCCTGTTGCAGTATCGGTATATTCTCCGCCATCTCTCAAAAAGCGGAATTGTTCAAGCGTTATGCTTGTGACTTCCAGAAAGACCTTATCGGGAATGATTGTATCGAAATTTGCCAACGTGACATTTTCATCACCGTAAGCCATCAAAAATGACGGAATTGTCCTTGAAAAGCCTCTCAAATGGTCTTTGATAGTATCTTCGGCAGTCTTTTTTTCATTTTCGGCTTTTGCCGTTTCAATGTGTTCAACGGTCTTTTCTTCCGATTGCTCGACAAATTTTTGCATTTCTTCGTTGAATTTCTTTGTCATCTGTTCAACAGCCTGCTGTCTTTTTGCGTCATATTCCCTGTTTATTTCTTCGGCGGTCTTGTCGCTGAGGGGATTTTCAAGAGCCGTTTTTCTTTCTTCTTCTCGCTGCTTTTCCTCAATGGCAAAATTCCCCATAAGGTCATTAACGGTTTTTTCGGCATTTTTAGTGAGTTCTTTTTCAATTTTCTTGACTTGTGAGCCTTTTATTTCATCACCGTAATGTTTTTTGGTTTCGTCAATGATAGGTGCTACTACCTGTCCGATAAGGGTATCTGTGAGAGTTTTTGTGATTTGCGGTATATAGTCCTCTTTTTTGCCTGTTTCAGCTTGTTCAACGGTATTTTCAATCTGCTGTTCAACGCTTTCGGGGATCGTTCCGTAAATTTTATCGCCGAAAATGCCTTTTGAAAGTCCGACAACAGTTTCCTGCGGAATGTCTATTTCTCCGTCATCATCAACAGGTATTTCGCTCAAATCGTCTTGGGATAATTTATTGGGGGAACTTTCCGTAACTGTCGGGAGTTTTTCAAGTATATCAAGTATTTCCTGCGGTGCGTGGAATACGTTGGAAATATTCTGAAACAGGAAATTACTCATAAATCCTCGTCTGACAACCTCTTTTGAACGTATCTTTCGGGGAATTGACAATACTTTCTCTGCATCAAGTTCGATCATCTCTCCGTTGTCATCTTCACCGATAACGGGAAAGAAATTCAATAATTCTGTTATGTGTTCTCTGCGTTTTTGTGTATCGCCTTTACCGCCTGATGTGTCTTTGGACAAGTCATTTGCAAATTCTTCAAAAATTGTCAGCGTTCTTGCAGGGTCAAAGTCAAATACATAAGCGTTCTCTTTGCGGTAGAATTGCCCGTTTTTATAGTATTTATGCGGATTTTGTGAACGGAATGCCGCCTGCATATAGAAAGCAGGACTTGAAACATTACTCAGCATCAGCACACCAGACCATTCGGGAATGGTTACGCCTGTTGTAAGCTGTCCAACGGATAATGTGATTGTCTTTTCATTTTCGGAAATGGCTTTCACAACTCTGTCATAGGATTTTTTGGTATCGTCAACGTTGATATTGCCAACAGCAGGAATTATTTTATATTCGCCGAAAACAGCGTGTTTTTCAAGTTTCTTTTGAAGTGCCAGAGCACTGTCAACCCTGTTCAAAAGCCAAAAAGTATGTTTCAATTCATCTCTCAATTCGGGAGTGGAAAACGGATATTTTGTCTGAGTGGTGAGAGCGTCAAGAAATTTGTCAATTTCCTTATCGTGAATGAATTTACCGTTGTTTGTGGCGAAAAACTCGTTTAAATCAAATGCAAATTCTTCTGTATTGCCGTCAATTTCAATGCCCTGTTTGATTTCATCAAGAATTATTTCGGACATTTGATAGGTGTACAAATTCAGCTTTGGGAGAGATATATACGGATTTTCAAGGGACTGATTTTCAATCAGTTCTCTTTTTTTGCGTTGTTCGTCCGCATAAGTCCAGTTAAAAATGGCATTTTCGGGGAATTTATCATTTGCAAGAGCCTTGAAAGGCGTACCCGACAAATGAAGTGTGAAATTTCTTGAAATTCTGTTAAAGGCAATGTCTGTTTTTTGGGTGTCGACAGCCTCGTGAGCCTCGTCTATAACAAGAATATCCCAGTTAGTTCGGCTGATATGCTTTAATTTGGAGTAATCTCCGCCGAAATCTATTGCTCCCTTGAGGTCTTGCAGGCTGACAAAGTTAATCATACCCATTTGTACGGCTGAGGGGTCTTTCTGACGGGATTTCAAGTCATCTTCATATTTTTCATAGCCGAGTACTCCGTCACGGTCTTTTACACCGTCAACATTACTCACGAAAAAATATCCCGACTGCCTGTTAATGAATTTGATATAGTCATCATACCAAGAGTTGGCAATAGCAGGGCGATTTGTGACAATCAGCACTCTTTTGGCGTTCATCTGCTTGATAAGGTCATAAGTGGCAAGTGTTTTTCCGAAACGTGGCTTTGCATTCCAGAGAAATTCACCGTTTTTGTGATTTTTGAAATAGTCCAAAGTCATATTTACAGCGTTTTTCTGTTCATCTCTGAGAGTGTAGGGGAAAATTTCATCGTCAAAGAAGTGCATATCACGCCTGCTTTTAAAGTCATAAAATTTATATCTTGCGTCATCGGGGGCAATTCTGAGCCATTCGGTAAATTTTTTTGTATCGGGGTCAATGCCCTGTTCAAAGCCTTTTTTGCGTAGATAAGCCTGAAAATCCTTGTCTGTAAAGGTCTTGCCCGAACCGTCGTCAAAGATAGCTGTACCGTACCATTCGAGATGATAGAGAACATCAGCAGTTCTTGTCTGCTGTCTGATACGGGTATGAACGTCCTGTTCGGTGTAGCCGATTTTGAGCCAGCCGTTGTGTCTTGCGATTTCTGGGGTAGTGTAGGCATAAATCGTAGGCAAAAAGTCCCGAAAAGTCTTAATATTTGGTGCTTTCAATTAGTTCATCTCCTTAACCTTTGTTTCGATAAAGTCAATTTCCTGTTGTGTAAGTCCAAGCAATTTATACATCTGACTATCAATATCTTTGTGAAAGTTTATTAAAACTTGATTATCAGAATAATCATTGAAATCAGGAACTTTTTTTGCTACCGAACTTAACGCCTCATCAGTCATCAAAAAAGCATATTTTACAAAATTGCTTTTGATATAAATAAAGAAATTTTCAGCTTCCTGTTTTGTTTTAAAAGATCGTAGAGCAACCCTTGCTCTACCAAAGGCACTCATATTGTCTATAATAGCAAGTTGATTATCACGTCCATCTTGTCCCCCAGGATGTGCACTTGAAACTACAACTTGCCATTCTGATATATATTTTTGATTTTGCTTGATAACATCTCTATCAGCAATAAACCACATACTTCTACCGCCTGCCCCTGATTTATCATTTGTGAATAATTTTATCTCTTTTTGCGGATTTATTTTTTCACCATCTTTGAGAAGATGAACTTTATCGGGATTCTGTTCTGCAAATGTGCTTTCAATAGCGAATAATGAACGAGGTAAAATAGCATCATGCAAGTATGTCAAGCTGTTATCGTCTACGAAATCACTAATTTTCTTGATAATAGAGCCATCTTTGGGATTTAAAGGCATAAGTTCATCACCTGGATTATTTCTTTTTACAATTTCTTCCTTGCCCGAATAAACATAAACGTATTCAAAACCCGAAGATGTTTTATTTTTATTTTTTAATACGATTGATATTCCATCAGGAATATCAACAGCAGGAAAAACTTCTTTCGATTTTGGATAAAATACTATTCTTACTAAATGGCTATCGTTAATTTGAGATTTTCCAAAATTTTTTAAACCTTTCCCTGACTGATGTATCCATCTTCCACCTGGATATATCATGCAAGAGTTTCCACACACAACATCAGCCTGTTCTTGAAAATACTGAAAAATATTAGTGCGTGGCTTTTGGGCATTACTTTTAGAATTGGGACTTTCAGCTTCTTCTTGATAGGGCGGATTTCCAATAACAAAGTCAAATTTCATTTTCTTGCCTTCTTTCGTATCGTTGAATTTTATTTTTTCTTTCACTCTCCAGTTATAAATATAACAGGGGATTTCTTCTTTTTGCGGTTCTTCCTCCGTAAGAGAAAATATTGTCATTTGTTCATAATTATCAAGTCCATATATGGGCAAATTGCCGTTTATGCCGTTCATCTGGAAAATGTTCCACGAAATTATATTAACAATCTTGTTCAATTCGCTGATTTTCGGCTTTCTGTTCCACTTGTATTGCATATAGTCGCAAAACGTCATCAACAAATTTATTCGGGCTATCAAAAGGCTGTCCCCCTGATATTCATAGCCGTAGGTGCTTTGATAGGCTCTTGTCACCCATTTCAGCCATTCTTCTTCATTGTCCGTATTTTCGCCCACCACTCTCAATTTGCGGTCAAGAATGCCTATTCTCTCACTTATCGGGATTTCATCGCCTGTTGATGTGTCGTATCTCGATACAAGATACGGACATTCTCCGCACGTTATCTCCAAAAACCGCAAATCAACGTATTTTTGCCATGTATTTTTTTCAACGAACCTGATTTTTTCGGGATTGGCAGTCCATTTTGTGCCGTTTTCGCTGTTGAATATATTTTTCTCTCCAAACCACTCCTCATCACAAAAATTATTCATTCTGTTGCATATCCAAGAGGGTGTGAAAACTTCGGCTTTATTTTTCGTTCTGATAGCCTGCTGTTCAAGAGCCTTGCAGATACGGGGCTGTATTTCACATTCGGCAATACCGAGAATTTCCGTTTCGGTGATATAGCTGTCCTCTGCAAAGTTGATCCCGTAATCGGCATAGCTGTTTGTTGCAAAAGTAATGTTTTTGCCTGATGTTTTGTCCGTCAGAAGTGTTTTCAGCATATCTTTGACGGGAAACTTCCTCAGCTGAATGTAATCTTTCACTTTTTTATCCCTCTCATATCTTTTCTTAAATTATTATACTCTTTCAAACCGAAAAAAGCAAATATTTTCATGCCGCAAAACAGGCTTTGGAAAGTCAGCTTTTAAAATCGCTCAGAACCCCTCTAAAACGCCCCAGATTTGACAGAAAAGGGGGTAGGAGTATAATTATACCCCCTCGTCCTAAAAACGCCGTAAAACGCAAATATGAGCAATCTGGAGCAAGCACGATTTTTCGTGTATATTTTATTCCGTTAAAGAATATTTTTTCACCTGTTTGCAGACACTTTTCAAGCCATGTTTTAAAATCGCTCAGAACCCCTCTAAAACGCCCCAGATTTGACAGAAAAGGGGGTAGGAGTATAATTATACTCCCTCGTCCTAAAAACGCCGTAAAACGCAAATATGAGCAATCTGGAGCAAGCACGATTTTTCGTGTATATTTTATTCCGTTAAAGAATATTATTTCGCCTGTTTGCAGGCACTTGACAAAGCACCCTCTACAATGCCCCGTATGCCCTCTCAGAACGCTCTCAGCAGCGTTTAAAGGGGTCAGGAGTATAAATTACCCTCTCTCCCTAAAAACGCCGTAGAACGCAAATATGAGCGTCTGAGAGCAAGCACGATTTTTCGTGTATATTTTATTCCGAAAAAGAATATTATTTCACCTGTTTGCAGACACTCGACAAAGCACCCTCTACAATGCCCCGTATTTCAACGTAGGACGCTCTCAGCAGCGTTTAAAGGGGTCAGGAGTATAAATTATATCCCCTCGCCTTAAAACCCCCGTAAAACGCAAATATGAGCGTCTGAGAGCAAGCACGATTTTCCGTGCATATTTTATTCCGTTAAAGAATATTATTTCACCTGTTTGCAGACATTTGACAAAGCACCCTCTACAATGCCCCGTATCGCCTCTCAGAACGCTCTCAGCAGCGTTTTAAGGGGT
>Ga0310695_10014098_pt1 | contig 10859 bp, 10 predicted proteins | sample RumenRJG_04DNA_FD_203882 | JGI IMG/M metagenome (GOLD analysis project Ga0310695, IMG submission 203882) | Bovine rumen microbial communities from Lethbridge, Alberta, Canada - RJG_04 (v2) (version 2) | ecosystem: Host-associated > Mammals > Digestive system > Stomach > Rumen | place: Canada... | reverse complement strand
AAACGCAGACTGGCAAAGCATCGCGGCCACGCCGGGCACACTTACCTGTCAGAGAACTTAGTAATTCTCTGCATGAACCTCGAAGTAACTCTGCGGATGTGCACAGGCCGGGCAAATCTGCGGGGCCTTAGTCCCCACCACGATGTGTCCGCAGTTACGGCATTCCCAAACTTTTACTTCACTCTTTTGGAACACTTCCTGCGCCTCCACATTTTTCAGCAGGGCACGATAGCGTTCCTCATGGTGTTTTTCAATTTCGGCCACCAGACGGAATTTAGCGGCCAATTCCTTGAAGCCTTCTTCTTCGGCAGTCTTGGCAAAGCCGGCATACATATCCGTCCATTCGTAGTTCTCTCCCTCAGCGGCATCTTTAAGATTCGTCGCCGTATCGGGTACCGCACCATCATGGAGTTCCTTGAACCACATCTTGGCATGTTCTTTTTCGTTGTCGGCAGTTTTCAAAAACAGGGCAGCAATCTGCTCAAAGCCATCTTTCTTGGCTCTTGAAGCATAATAAGTGTACTTGTTGCGCGCCTGGCTTTCCCCAGCAAAGGCGGCTTCCAGATTCTTCTCAGTCTGAGTTCCAGCATATTTGCTCATACGTTACTACCTCCTAAAATCGAATTGTTTACACATGAATATCTTACCATAGAATAACCGCCCTCGTAAACGGGGCGGCTATTCCGATTTATGAACTTAATTACACTTTGAACTTCTGCACTTCATCCTGCAGCATACCGGCCATCTTCGCCAGCTGCTCACTGTTGGTATTCATTTCATGAACAGATGCCGACTGCTCCTCGGTCGCCGCCGATACGGTTTCGGAATTGGACACCACACTGCGGCTCATTTCCTCAATATCGCGAATAGCCGACTGACAGGATTCCGCATTGTCCGTTGCTTCCTTGGAGGCAGAAGCAATCTGCTGGGAACGGTTGGAAATCTTTTCGACCAGTTCCACAATAGCGGAGAATTCCCGACCGGTTTCCTCAACGCTGTCTTTCGCCGTAGCCAGATTTTCCGTACCTTCGTTCATGCTGCTGACCGCCTGCTGGGTTTCATTCTGAATCTGCCCGATAAGACCGGCAATCTGGCTGGCCGCTTCTTCGGACTGGGCAGCCAGTTTACGGATTTCGTCAGCAACTACGGCAAAGCCGCGGCCTGCATCACCAGCGCGTGCAGCTTCGATAGCGGCATTAAGAGCCAGGAGGTTCGTCTGTTCCGCAATGCCGGAAATGGTATCGGTAATACGCCCGATGGTATCGGAACGTTCGCCCAGACTGTTGACCACGCGAGCAGATTCGCCCACGACTTTGGAAAGTCTTGCCATATCTTTGACGGTACGGGTAACTACCTGATTGCCGTTCTGCGCTTTTTCTGTCGCCTGCTGGGTTTCCACTGCAGCCCGGCGGGCATTGTGTGCCATGCCGCCAATGCGTTCCATCAGGGTATCCATTGACTGCGAAGCATCGTCGATAGCGGAGAGCTGTTTGTTGGTTGCTCCGGCCACATCGGTGATGGATTCGGCCACCTGCTGACTGGCTGCCGCCGACTGCGTGGTCATTTCATTGAGCTGTGCCGCGTCATTGGCTACCTGTTCAGCTGATTCTCTGATGGACCCCATAAGCTGACGCATATTGCCGCCCAAGACCTTGAGGATTTCCACCATCTCGCCGATTTCATCTTCGCGTGCCGTATATTCCGGTTTAACGGGTTCTGCCCGATAATCTCCATGCGCAAATTTCTGCAACCTGCCCGTCACAAAGCTGATTGGATCACCGAAACTTTGGGCAATCTTTACCCCCAAAGCAGCCATGATTGCCGATACAATCACAATGATAATAGACGAAATCATGATTTTCTTATAGAGCGCTTCCTGATTTTCCTTCATGTATTTAGCAGCTTCTGCATCAATGTAGTCAATCCAGGAGCCGGTACCGACAATCCAGCCATAGGGCTTAAATTCCATAACGTAGTTACGTTTGGGCAGAGGCTGGCTTTCGCCCGGTTTCGGGTAGGAAAAGTCGACAAAACCGCCGCCATCCTTCTGGCCTTCTTTTAACATATTTTCCATATAGGGAACACCGTTGGGGTCTTTTTCCCCCCGGCGCATTTTACCTTCAGCACTGCGGTTGCCGGCATGAGCCACGCAGATACCCGTGTTCTTTTCATCAGCAAAGAAATAACCCTTGCCCTCATCATAGCGCACGGCACGCAGGACATCGAGGCACAATGCCTTGGCCTGCGCTTCGGTTAATTCCCCGGACTGCTGGCGCGCATAGATGCCATTCAGCGAGGAAACCACACCTTCTGTCTGCAAGCGCAATTCCCTATCATAATGGTCAGCCAATTCCTTGCGATATTCTTCCACTAACTTATCGTTGTCTGTGATGGTGACGTACAAAAAATAACCGCCCACCGCCATCGTAGCAAAGACACTGACCGCCACGAACAGGGCTGTCAATTTGCCTTTTACCGACTTCATAAAAAACATAAGTTCTCCCTCCTTAGAATCTTTTTATACGAATATTGCGTTTTATAGGAATAATTCTATTTTAACAGGCAGTTTCCTGCCTGCGAGTAAAGTTTTCTTTCAGTTCGAGGTATTGAGTTCGAGGTACAAGGCGCGGCGGGCGGGGGATATCTGTCTTCCGCTAATGCCTGGAGCTAAAATATTTTTTGCCCTTAATTCATTAGCCAGGAAAGTCAAAACTCGCTCCGCTCAAACAGTAGACTTTCCCAGCTAAAACAGCGGTATGGCAAAAAATATTTCTTAACGCTCCATGCCTTACGCTTCAGCCAGACATCCGCCGCTCGCTGTCGCATTGCGTATCTTCGGATGGTCTTATTTGAATATACGAATATACGAAAAAGTTCCCTGCATAAGAGATTACCCTATTGCAAGGAACTTCACATTTCATATAAATCATAGCAGCAAGCGCTGAAAAGCAGCAGCCAAGTAACTTGGCGCAGGTGCTTGCTTTTTGGTCACAGCCCGCTGCCGCAGGCTGGCTCCTAAACGAAAAAATCTAAACACAACGCTGAAAGCCGCGACGTGGTAACCGGAGCAAGTACCTAAGTTAACGGCAGCCACCGAGGGAGCCATTTCGGGCGAAGGCCAAAAAGCAAGCACCTGCGCCAGCACATCCTATCCTAAAAAACATCATGCGTTTATCGTCCGAAACCCACTAGCCTTATGCAGCCTATTCATAATCGCCAGCCCCAATCCTTCCGAGGTCGTTCCCTCCCCCAACAGAATATCGGCTTCTTTTTCATCAAAGCTGCGCAATGCCTCATAGATATTGGCCGCAATGGCGGGCAGCTGCCCTTGATGGCCGTAATCTGCCATCAGCTCTGCCGGAACAATATCACGGAGTTCCTGCAATACCTCATGGCTCGCAATCACACCGACCTTATGGCCTTCGTTCTGCAAGCGCTCAATTTCCCGCCGAAATGCGCGTGTCATGCGGGTCGGCATGCCCTCAATCATGGTCAGGGGAGCCTTGGGCGCATAGTGCGTGTATTTCATTCCCGGTGCCTTGGGCACAGAATCTGCGCCCACCAAAGCAGGGTCGATAATGACGCTGCCCGCGCCCAGCACTTCTTCGAGCATTTCCTTCGTAATGGCACCGGGACGCAGGATAACCGCCTTATCCCCCGACGCATCCACAATGGTGGATTCCACACCGAAGTCGCAGGCGCCGCCATCGAGTATCATGGGGATTTTTCCCTCCATATCCACCAAGACCGACTCAGCCGTGGTGGGACTTGGGCGGCCGGATATGTTGGCCGAGGGGGCAGCGATGGGCACGCCGGCTGCGGCAATCAGGGCGCGAGCCACGTCGTGTTCCGGCATGCGCACACCAACCGTCGCCAGCCCGCCAGTAATCCTATCCGGCACGATGCTCTTGCGGGGCAGGATCAAGGTAATCGGGCCGGGACAAAAAGCGGCAATGAGCTTTTCGGCCTTTTCAGGAATCGTTGCCGCAATCTGGTCAATCATGGAACGATTGGCCACATGGAGAATCAAGGGATTGTCCGATGGACGCCCCTTAGCCTGATAAATCTTGGCACAGGCGTCGGCATCAAGACCATTGGCGCCTAATCCATACACCGTTTCCGTCGGAAACGCCACGACCTCTCCCTGACGGATAAGCTCGCCGGCGGCGTGAAGCGCTTCTTTTTGCGCTTTTACATTATCTATCTGAATCAGCTTGGTTTCCATTTATCTTGTCATGCCTCTTTTTTCCATGCCACAACTACCCGGTCAATGCCCGCATAGTCCTTTAAGATTTCCGTCCTATCAATCAGCGGATTTTCCTTGGCCAGTGCCGCTACGGCCTTTGCCTGCTCAATGCCCACTTCAAAGGCCATAAAGCCGTCCTTATTCAGCATAGCAGGAGCTTCGGCGCAAAGCCGGCGGTAAAAGTCCAGCCCGTCCTCACCGCCGTCCAATGCCGTATGCGGCTCACTTACTCGCACATCTGCCGCTAAGCCCGCAATATCTTTCGCAGGGATATAGGGCGGATTGGATAGAATTGCCGTATACATCTTTCCCTGCAAAGGAGCCAGCAAATCCCCCGTAAAGAAATGCGCCCTGTCCGCAAGTTCCAAATTAGCTGCATTTTCCTCAGCCACTTCTCTTGCCTTAGGCGAAATATCCACGGTATCGAGCTGGGCATCTTTTACAAAATGCAGGACACTTAATCCCACCGCGCCTGTACCGGTACCGATATCGGCAATCTGCGGCTTTTCCTGCCCTGACTGACGCAGCCTTTCCACAGCCCCCTGCACGAGGATTTCCGTATCAGGGCGCGGCACCAAGGTCGCTTCCGTGACCTTAAAGGTCAGGCCCATAAATTCTTTTTCGCCTAAGATATAAGCCACCGGCACATGATTGATGCGCTGCTTGATCATCTCGCGGAAAGCCGCCAGTTCTGCCGCCTGCAAGGGTTCATCAAAATGCACATAGAGGTAAATCCGCTGTTTGTGCAGGACATGGCCGAGCAAAACTTCTGCGTCCAAGCGAGGATTTTCTATGCCCTTTTGGGCAAAGTAATCCTCCGTCCATTTGAGGATACGGCCGATTGTCCATATTTCATTTCCTGCCATTATTTCACCTGTTTCAGCCGTTCTGCCTGGTCGGCAGTAATCAGGGCATTTAAGATTTCGTCGAGGTCACCGGCGAGCACTGCATCAATGCGATGCAACGTCAGGCCGATGCGATGGTCGGTAACCCGCCCCTGCGGGAAGTTATAGGTGCGGATGCGCTCACTTCTATCGCCGCTGCCCACCTGATTTTTACGGTCAGCCGAAATGCTGTCCATCTGTTCCTGCTGTGCCTTGTCGAGCAGCCTTGCCCGCAGGACCTTCATGGCCTTGTCCTTGTTCTTGAGCTGTGAGCGCTCGTCCTGACACTGCACCACGATGCCCGTGGGAATATGCGTGATGCGGATGGCACTTTCCGTACGGTTGACGTGCTGACCGCCCGCACCGGACGCACAGTACAGGTCGATATGCAAATCGTTGGGATTGATATCCACGTCCACATCTTCGGCTTCGGGCAGTACCGCCACCGTCACCGCCGAAGTATGAATGCGCCCGCCAGATTCGGTTGCCGGCACGCGCTGTACGCGATGGGTGCCGCTTTCGTATTTGAGCTTGCTATAGGCACCAAAGCCCGTGACCATAAAGGAAATTTCCTTATAGCCGCCCAGTTCTGTAGGGTTCGCGTCAATGATTTCCATTTTCCAGCCCTGCTTTTCCACATAGCGGCCATACATACGGAACAGGTCACCGGCAAAGAGCGCCGCTTCCTCACCGCCGACACCGCCGCGGATTTCCACGATGACGTTTTTATCGTCATTGGGGTCTTTGGGCAGCAGCAAAATGGGCAGCTCGTTATCGAGAACTTCCTTCTGCGCCTTTAGTTCAGCAAGTTCTTCTTCGACAAACTTGCGCATTTCATCATCTAAGGATTCTGCAAACATGGCCTTGGCTTCGTCAATCCCCTTGACTACTTCCTTATACTCGCGGAATTTTTCCACGATAGGCGCCAGGCTGGCATGTTCCTTGCTGTACTTCTGCCAGCGGCTCATATCGGCAATCACATCCGGGTCGCTGATCAGCGATTCCAGTTCCAAAAATTTATCTTCAACGGCTTGGAGTTTTTCCAGCACTTATTTCACCTCAAACTCATTCTGTAACAGCAGCGGCCACAGGCGCGCTATCCTCCACTTCATTTTCAGCCTCTGCCTTATGGATATAATCCGGCGTACCTTCTAAAATCTCTTCCTCGGGCAGAACAGCCTTCAGCGATTCAATCGCCACTTCCACCATTTCATCATCAGGCGGGCGGGTGGTCAGATATTGCAACCAGAGCCCCGGACGAATAGCGGTCTGAATCAGGCTGTTCTTACTACGCCCGGCAAGCCGGATAATCTCATAGGAAATCCCTGCTACCACCGGCAGCAACAGGATGCGGCTGGCAATACGCTCCCACAAGGAAGGCCAGCCCAGGAACGCAAATACAAAGATGGACACGAGCATGACAATCAGCAAAAAGTTTGTGCCACAGCGCGGATGCAGGCGCGGGAACTTCTGCACATTTTCCACCGTCAATGGCAGACCTGCCTCATAGCAGAAAATCGTCTTATGCTCTGCTCCATGATACTGGAACACGCGGCGAATGTCCTTCATGCGGGAAATTCCCCAAATATACAGGAGAAAAATCACCAACCGCAGACAGCCTTCCAAAAGATTCAATACCACTGGGTCTTCCGTGGCTCCATGAATCAGTTTCGCCGCCCCTGTGGGAATGGCAATAAAGAGAACACTGGCCAGTACCAGGGCAAAGACAATCGTGCCCGCCATTTCCTTATCGGATAGCTGCTCGTCCTCCTCGCCAGCCATCTTCGCCGAATAGGACAGCGACTTCATGCCGATAACGAGCGACTCAATCAGCGACACCGTGCCCCGCAAAAAGGGCTTTTTCAAAAGGGGAAATCTATCACCAATGGAATTTACCGGCTTGGTCTCGACCTGAATTTTTCCTTGCGGATCGCGCACAGCTGTCGCTGTAAGTTTCGGCCCCCGCATCATCACGCCTTCAATAACAGCCTGACCGCCTACCATTAATTTCTTATCACTCATGGTCTTTCCTCCTAACGTACACTTGGAAACACCGAATATTCAATATTTATGCTGATACTAAACTTAATGGACACCTAATGGTGTCCACTCGTCCTTACACGAACACTAAGCTCCTGCTGCGCCTATTCGGCTTGCACTCACTAAGTGTTCATAGTAAATAAAGCAGAGCAATATGCTCTGCTTTACCATAACGTATCTTACTTCTTGGCGTAACGCTTGTTGAACTTTTCGATACGACCGCCTGCCTGTACGTCACGCTGACGACCCGTGAAGAACGGATGGCATTTGGAGCAAACATCGACGCGCAGTTCTTTCTGCGTGGAACCCGTGGTGAACGTGTTACCGCAACCGCAAGTTACCGTAGCTTCGAAATATTCCGGATGAATACCCTGTTTCATGATTTACACCTCGCTTTCACCCCAACGAAACTGGGAATTGATACAAGCAAGCTATGCGCGAGCTTGGTTTAGACCTAGCCTACCTTTTGGGGCAAAGCCAGTCAAGTTTTGACTTGGAACCAGACGTCAGTACGTCCAGTACCCGAATATTATAGCACGAGCAAAGTCACTATGCAAGGAATCCTTGAAAATTTGCTTGAAAATTTTTCCTTCCTATATGATAATGGTAGTGTATATCAAGATACTACGCGAACTTCACATACAGAAAGGAAATTATTATGGCTAAACAAACCATGCAACATCAGTGCAGCTTCTGCAAGCGGATTATCAATGTCCGTGACCAGTATGACCTGCCCATCTACGACCCCAACACCGGCTTTGCCATCTGCCGCAACTGCATCAAGGAGGTCAACCACTTCCTGGAAGAACACGATGCCGCACAGGTGCAGGATGAAAAGCAGGTCTTTGCCGGCGAACTGGACGATATTCTCGCCAAGAACAAGCCCCATATCATCAAACAGTACCTCGATGAATACATCATCAATCAGGACCGGGCGAAAAAAATCCTCTCCGTGGCCGTATACAACCACTACAAGCGCATGAAATACGGCTATCAGCAAAGTGACGGCACCGAAATCGAAAAATCCAACGTCATCATGCTCGGCCCCTCTGGCTGCGGCAAGACGGCGCTTTTATCCCACCTCTCGAAACTTTTGGACATTCCCTTTGCCGTAACGGACGCTTCCAGCCTGACGGAAGCCGGCTTTGTCGGCGCTGACGTAGAAGTTGCCGTCCGCAACCTTTACTACGCTGCGGACAAGGACGTGGAAAAGGCTGAACACGGCATCATCTATCTCGATGAGTTTGACAAGATTGCCCGCAAGTCCGGCGCCAACAACTCCATCACCGCTGACCCTGGTCACGAAGGCGTACAGCAGGCCCTCTTAAAGATGCTCGAAGGCAGTGTGGTAGAATTCACCTCCCGCGGCCAGCGCAAGCATCCCGAAGCCCCCACCATCAAAGTGGATACGAAAAACATCCTCTTTATCGTAGGCGGTGCCTTTGTCGGCATTGACGATGTGATTGCCAAGCGCCTGTCCAAAACCAGCACGATTGGTTTCGGCGCTGAAATTCAGGGCAAGGAAGACAAGCCCAAATTTGACGAACTCATCCATAAGGTTCGTCCCGAAGACCTCATGCAGTACGGCATCATTCCTGAAATCATCGGCCGCCTGCCCGTTATCTGCACACTCGAAACTTTGGATGAAGACGCTCTCCTGCGCATCCTCACCGAACCCAAGAACGCTCCGGTCAAGCAATATGAAAAGCTTTTGGCTATGGATAATGTCGAACTGGAATTCCAGGAAGATGCCCTGCGTGCCGTCGCCCGCAAGGCCATCGAGCGCAAGACTGGCGCCCGTTCCTTGAAGGGTATTATCGAAGATTTGATGCTCGACGTCATGTTCGATATCCCCAAATCCAACGAACCACGCAAAGTCATCATCACCAAGGCCTGTATCGAAGAAGGTGCCCAGCCTGAAGTGGTGAAGAAGTAACACAAGCTTACTTCTTTGGTTCCGGCAGCAGGAAAGTTGCCGCCGCACAACAGATGGAAATGACAAAAATCACCACCATCACAGCGGCAATGCCAAAGCTGTCTGCGTACCAGCCTAACGATGGCACGATAATTCCACCTATGCTAAAGGACAGCCCCAGCGTTACGCCGGAGGCAAAGCCCAGGCTCTTGGCCAGATAGCTTTGCCCCAGCACCACAAACGCCGCATACGGCCCCTGCATGGCAAAGCTCATGGGAATCAGCATGGCATAGACCGCCCAAATGCTGTGCGTGAAAATCGCTACAGCCAGACACGGCACTAAGAGACAGCAGCCATAGCGCAGGGTCTTGACATAGCCTTTGCGGTCGGCCAGCCTGCCGCCCACCAGGGTTGCCAATACGCCGGTTATCGAAATAATCGACAGCGTGGCGCTGCCCACAGCAGGCGTTGCGCCCAATGCCTGAATGCAGAACAGCGGCAGGAAACTGCTGATGGCCGTAAAAAGCGTGGAACGAAAGACAATCACCAAAAACAGCCGGGAAAAGGCACGCCAGTCATTTTCCCGCACCACAGCAGCTGCCGCAGACTTATTTTGAGCCTGTTGCAGCTGCTTTTTGCTTTCCCGCGCAATGGACGGTGCCGCGAAGAAAATCATGCCGGCCGTAAACAGAGACGCAATGCCGTAAAAGGCCGTTCCCTGCATGCCAAACGTCGTAACGAGAAAGACCGCCAATAGCGGCCCCAGGCCAAAGCCACCATTGCCACCCACACTGAAAATGCTCATGCCCTGCCCTTTTTTCGCCCCGGCAATCGCATTTACATTGCGGGCCGCTTCCGGGTGAAAGATGGAACTGCCAATCCCCATCAGCGTTACGGCGGCAAAAATGCCCCAATAATTGGTCACAAAACCCGTGGCCGCCAGCGACAGCCCTGCCATAAGCACGCCGAGCACCATAAACCACTGGCGGGAACCTTTATCCGCCAGCCAGCCAAACAGCGGCTGAATAATCGAGGACAAAAAGGACGAGGCAAACATCAGCCCCGCAATCGAGGTATAATCCATGCCGTATTCACTGACGAAAAACGGCAGCAATGCGGGCAGGGAACCACTGTTGATATCCACACTTAAATGTCCTGCCGAAAGCATATAAAGATACTTTTTATTCATCACTTCAAGCTCCTTAAAAAATTTATTCCTATTGTAACAAATTTTTCCATTACGAGCAATTTACCTCACAATTGAATATCACCAAAGAAAAAGCAGGCCAGCCGGTCAAAAAATGACCAGCTGCCTGCTTTTTACGTCAATCAACGATTGTTTGTGTTACCATCATCCCAGCAATAGCCTCTGTGTCCATGGCCATGACCACGACCACGACCGCCGCAGTACCAGCCATCATCAGCCTGATTAGCTGTATCCTGCCAGCAATACCCCGGACGAGCATCTACTTTCGTATCCGCTGCCAATGCCGGAACTGCGCTGGCCAGCATCAAACCGGCAGCGAAGGCTGCAACAATTTTCTTCATGGTAAAACCTCCTGTACATGTACATCTTCCTGTTAACAGTCGATTAACAATTTTATTTTACCAGTCAATTGTGACGTTAATGTGACTTTGTGAACTACTCCCGCCTATAGAAGCGTGAGCTTCCTGATTCGTCGAGAACTGCGGCATACTCCCCAAAGGAATATATCCGTCTTACACTCTCTCCACAGGCGTAACTTTCCGTAGTCCCTACGGTAGTTGTGATTTG
>Ga0310695_10014097_pt1 | contig 10859 bp, 2 predicted proteins | sample RumenRJG_04DNA_FD_203882 | JGI IMG/M metagenome (GOLD analysis project Ga0310695, IMG submission 203882) | Bovine rumen microbial communities from Lethbridge, Alberta, Canada - RJG_04 (v2) (version 2) | ecosystem: Host-associated > Mammals > Digestive system > Stomach > Rumen | place: Canada... | reverse complement strand
TTGTTCCAGCAACAACTCGGGGTCGGTATTATACTTGCGTTTATTCATATATACTGCACCTCCACAAGAAGTATAGCATATATTTTGCGCTATTTCAAAGTAAAATTATTAATGTCGTTTACTATAAAAGCTATATTATTATCTTTAGCGTATTTATGAGCCGAAGACTCTAAATAGCAGTAAATAACCAAGTTTGAGCATCCTCTAAACGCATCGGAACCTATACTGTTGACACTCTCCGGAATAGTGATGCTGGCCAGGCTGCTGCAGCCAGCGAACGCAGCTCTACCGATACTGGTTACACTGTCCGGAATCGTGATGCTGGTCAGGCCGTAACAACTTTGGAACGCAGACGTACCAATACTGGTGACAGTGTCCGGAATCGTGATGTTCTGCAGTTTGTTGCAATCGAAGAACGCATCTGCGCCTATGCTGGTGACACCCTTCGGAATCGTGATACTTGTCAGGCTGTTGCAGATGGCGAACGCAGAATCACCGATACTCGTCACTTTCTCAGGAATAGAATAGGCACCCTCTCTCCCGCAGGGATAATAAACAAGAACAGTTTGATCAGAATTGAATAGCACACCACCCATCAAGCTATAATTCTGATTCCCTTGTTCAACAAGTATGTTCTTCAGGCTGGAGCAGCCAGCGAATACAAATGTTCCTATGCTGGTGACACCCTTCGGGATCGTGATGCTCTCCAGGCTGCTGCAGTTTTCGAACACATAACCACCGATACTGGTTACACTGTCCGGAATCTCGATGCTCTTCAGGCTGCTGCAGTTTTGGAACATACCACCACTTATACTGGTGATACTCTCTGGAATCGTGATGCTTGTCAGGCTTCTGCAGCCAGTAAATGCAGCTCCACCGATACTGGTTACACTGTCCGGAATCGTGATGCTCCCCAGGTTGGAGCAGTATGCGAACGCATTATCACCGATACTGGTGACTCTGTCCCGAATCGTGATGCTCCCCAGGGCGCAATTATAGAACGTAGACTCACTGATACTGGTTACTCCCTTCGGGAGTGTGATGCTCTGCAGGCCGCTATCATAGAACGCAGACTTACCGATACTGGTTACACTGTCCGGGATCTCGATGCCTTTCAAGCCGTAGCTTCCTTTGAACGCACAAGCACCGATACTGGTGACTCCATTTTCAATTATCACTTTTTCAAATTTAATCTTACTAAATGGGCTGACGTATCCGGGTCTGCTATAATCCCGCATCTCCCCACTTCCGCTGATGGTCAGGGTCCCTGCCCCGTCAAGAGTCCAGGTAAGATTATCTCCGCATGTCCCTGTATCAGCGATGTACATAGCGGCCTTTTCTTTGACGGTCTCCTCTTCCCGGGATGACTCATTCAGCTCAGGCTGTGTGTCTTCCTCTGCTACAGCGACTTCAGAGGATTTCTCGCCGGCTTTCTCTGCATCTTCATCTGCATAGACCGTTTCCTGGCCAGACGCGACAGACTGCTCATTCTCATCTATGGTCTCAGAATCTGTATCAGCTTCAGATGCCGGATTTTCATTCGCGGAACTGTCTTCTGCCGTCCCATTATCCCAGGCATCCTGGCCGGTCGCCGTTCCTTCTGTCTCATCTGCCGCCTCTGATTCCACGGAGTCCTGAACATCCTGGGAGCCTTCTGCTGCCTCTGATTCCACGGAGTCCTGAGCATCCTGAGGTCCTTCTGCTGTCTCATCTAATTCCACGGAGTCCTGGACATCCTGAGATCCTTCTGCTGCCTCATCTACTTCCCCGGAGTCCTGTGTGGCATCGATCTGGTCAGTATTGTCTTCAGCAATATCCTGACTCTCTGTATCACTCCCGACATCTCCGGCAGACGGATCCTCAGCCTCCCAAACAGCATACAGGGTACAGCTGTCTACAGGGGCATACTCCTCATCCCCTGCAATGACCAGTTCCCCGTCCGGTTCCAGGCTCCAGCCTGCAAAAGTCATAGCCTGGCCATCCTGGTCCATCTCTGTAAACACAGGTGCTGCCGCAACAGTCCCGCCTACAGGGATCTGCTTATTTACTATCTGAGCCTGTTCAACGATCTCACCAATGGCATCATCCCATTCATTTTCAAAATACCCGCCGTTGGCATCGAGAGTGACAGTGTAATATTGTTCCGCCGCTCCCTCTCCCTGAGATAGTGCATCCTCACTAAATCCTTCAGCGGACACTTCTTCTGAAAGCGTGTCCCCCAGATCCTCTGCTGATACTTCCGAAGTCTGTCCCAGATCCTCTACTGCTGTTTCCGAAGTCTGTCCCAGATTCTCCGGGGACTCTGACGCCAGAACAGTCCCGGGAACTGCTCCGATTACCAGCAGGCCGGACAGGAACACGGCAGCTATCCGATTTGTCAGCCCTTTAACCTTTTTCATGTTTTTTCCCTCCGCTTTATACAGGTCAGTGTGGCTATAGAAAAAGCGCACACAAACCTGTCTGACAGATCTACAGATCCGGCAGATTTGTATGCGCATAGTATTCTTAGTCAATATGTCGTAACACCATCATAGTGGTCTCTTCCATATGGCTATAAGCATTTATCAAAATCTAAGATAATTATATATGCTCGGTCATTTAGGGTCAATCGATATTACTTCTCGCTTTTTACCCCCCCCCTAAAATACCCCGGCAGGTATTTCTACCCCCGGGGTACGGTTTTGCCATTTGGTTTAAATCAGGAGAACTGACTTGGCAAACAATGTTTACTTGCTGATCTTCACACTCCTGGCCACACTCCACATAGACCAGTACTTAGCGCTTCCGACATTCTTATAGGTGCGAATCCTAACGTAATAGGTCCTGCCCTTCGTAAGGCTTCCGATTACTTTAGAAACTGTGGATGCTCCAGTGACAGTCACTGCCTTGTTTCCTGACTTGAAAGGCTTGTCTGTGCTGTACTGAATCTGATAGCCGTTTGCCTTAGCATTCTTGCCCCATTTAACGGTCATTTTTGAAGCGGCGCTGTTAGTTGCGGAAGAGATTGCCGGTCTGGCTACTCTGTATACAGCGACTGATTTTGAAAGAGTACTGTCGCCGGTGGACGCTTTCGCAACCACCTTGTAGGTATACTTTGTGCCATTGGTGTTGGCCTTTGTATCCGCATATGTCACAGTGCTGCCGCTGGTGATGGTCTTGATCAGAGTCGAACCGCGGTAGACCTTGTATCCGTTAGCTCCTGTGACTTTCTTCCATGTCAGCTTAATACCAGTCGCCTGGTTGGCTGCTGTAAGGGATGAAGTTGCCGCGGGCACTACCTTGATCGTAACAGTCTTTGAAGCGGCATTGTACTGTGCGGTTGCCGCGGACGTCGCCGTGATCTTGACCGTGCCGACTTTCTTTGCGGTGACGAGACCGGTGGAAGCATTCACTGCAGCAACGGTTGTATCAGAGGATTTGAAAGATTTTGTCCCTTTGGCACCCGTGATGGAAACAGTTGTTGTCTTGCCGACAGCAACAGAAGACGCTGCGGCTTTTGCGGTGATGGATTGAGCGGCCTTAGCTACCGTCACCGTAATCTGTTTCGTTGCTGCGTTGTAGTTTGATGTAGCGGCTGCCGTGATAGTGATCGTCGCTTTCCCTGCGCCCTTTGCTGTAACCTTGCCGGCAGAATCTACTGTGGCAATGGCTGTGTTGGAAGACCTATAGGAAAGGCTTCCCTTGTTCCCGGAAGCTGTGATCTTTCCACTGTTCGGGAATGTCAGGGACAGATTGGAGGCCGTTATGGACTGGGCTGCCTTGGTAACGGTTACTGTAATCGACTTTGGCTCTGCAGCTTCATAGTTGTCAGTTTCTCCAGCTGAGATCGTGATTGTTGCTGTCCCTATGTCCTTTGCTGTAACCTTACCTGTTGAATCCACCGTGGCGATGTCTGTATTGGAGGACGTATAGGACAATTCTCCCTTGTTTCCGGAAATTGTTATTGTGCCGGTCTTCAGGTAGGCCAGGGTCAGGTCGGAGGCCGTTATGGTTTGAGCTGCCTTGGAAACGGTTACTGTAATCTCCTTTGGCGCTGCAGCTTCATAGTTGTCAGTTTCTTCAGCTGAGATCATGATTGTTGCTGTCCCTATGCCCTTTGCTGTAACCTTACCTGTTGAATCTACCGTGGCGATGTCTGTATTGGAGGACGTATAGGACAATTCTCCCTTGTTTCCGGAAACCGTTATTGTGCCGGTGTTCAGGTAGGTCAGGGACAGGTCGGAGGCAGTTATGGTTTGAGCTGCTTTGTTAATCGAGAAGTCCCCCTTTTTCTTTCCAATATAATCACCCTGGCCGGTAATTATTACACCTGCCACTCCGTGATCGATATTATTTACATAAGAAACCGTATAATCAGTTCCTTCTGTCAGTGTTGTCCCATTGTACTCAACAACCGGAGACTGGGTGATTGCCTCGCCTGTATAGGTCATATCGGAAAGGCCGGTCACTTCGGTATATCTCATGCAGTTTTTGTTTAGAAACGTTTTTGTTGCTCCATTAAATTCAACCTGACCCTCAGCAACATAAACTTGATCCCAGCACCATTGTGTTCCGACATAAATGACTTCTGACAGGCTGCTGCAGCCGGAAAATGCATCAAAAATACTTCCCATACTAGACGGCAGCGTAATCCTTTGCAGATTGCTGCAGCCGGAAAACACATTAAGACTAATCTTTTCAAGGCCTTCCGGCAGTTCGATACTGGTCAGACTGCTGCAGCCGGAAAACGCACCATCATCGATGTACTCTAAACTCTCCGGCAGTTCGATACTGATCAGACTGCTGCAGCCGGAAAACACACCATCACTGATGTAATCTATACTCTCCGGCAGTTCGATACTGGTCAGGCTGCTGCAGTCGGAAAACACATTTGAGTCTATTCTTTCCATACTATTCGGCAGCTTGACGCTGGTCAGACTGCTGCAGCCGGAAAACACACCTTTACCGAAGTACACTATATCCTCCGGCACTTCGATACTGGTCAGACTGCTGCAGCCGGAAAACACATCATCATCGATGTGCTCTAAACTCTTCGGCAGTTCGATACTGGTCAGGCTGCTGCAGCCGGAAAACACACCTTTACCGAAGTACTTTACATCCTCCGGCAGTTCGATGCTTGTTAAGCTGCTGCAGCCGGAAAATGCATATCCCGGAATACCAGTCAAACCTGATTCGACAACAACTGTAAAAAGTGAATCTTTGTATTTATACCATGGTTCGCCTTCGTTTTGATAATCCAGCAATACACCCTGACCTCTGATGATAAGTTTCCCGTCTTCGTACAGAGTCCAGGTGACGTTACTGCCTACGTCACATTCACCGCTGTCAATAATGGTTCCGGCCATATCCGCATTGGCAGACTGTTCTTCTGTGGTCTCTGATTCACCTTCAGAAATCAGAGGATTCTCTGATACAGCGTCATCTGCCGCGGTATCTTCTGTTGAAGCATTTTCTGTCACAGCATCTTCTGTGAATGCATCTTCTGCCACAGCATCCTCTGCTAAAGTATCTCCTGCAGCTGCATCCTCTGCCAATGCATCTCCTGCAGCTGCATCCCCTGCTAATGCATCTTCTGCCACAGCATCCTCTGCTAAAGCATCTCCTGCCAATGTATCTTCTGCCGCAGCATCTTCTGCAAATGTATCTCCTGCAGCTGCATCCTCTGCCAATGCATCCTGAGCTGTTTCAGATAAAGCATCCTCTGCAGACATGCCATCATCAACCAGGGCTTGGTCTTCTGTCTGCTCAAACGGATCCTCTTTAGATACAGTTTCTACAGTTTCCGAATGATCAGCGTTTTCCTGCACTTCACCAGATCCAACAGTTTCCTGTTCCGGTACAGCTCCGATCCACTCAGTATCTGCGGCAGCACCTTCCTCATTCGTTTTCTCATCCACAGCATCTTCATCCATTACCGGATTATTCTCTTCGTCATCCACTGCAGTATTTTCAGCAGCTGCATATGCTTCATCTGTTGAGACATCATTAGCTGTCTCCTCATTTTCTTCCTGCAGCCCATTAGACATCCCGGGTTCCCAGGCATTATAAGATCCTTCTGCAGCCGTTTCGGGATATCTGCCCGGATCCCACTGGGGCTCCGATGCGAATACAACACCGGGTACCGATCCCGCTGCCAGCATGGCGGAAAGCAACATGGCAGCAATCCTGCTTGTCACCTTTTTAGCTTTCTTCATAATCATTCCTCCTGCTTGTAGATGTCAGTGTGGCTATAGAAAAAGTGCACACAAACCTGACTGACAGATCTACAGATCCGGCAGTCAGGTTTGTGTGCGCATAGTATTCTTAGTCAATATGTTGTAACACCATCATAGTGGTCTCTTCCATATGGCTATAAGCATTTATCAAAATCTAAGAAAATTATAAATGTATGGTCGCTTAGCGTCAATCAATACTACGTCCCGGGGATTTTTACCCCCCTAAAAGACCCCGGCAGGTATTTCTACCCCCGGGGTACGGTTTTGCCATTTGGTTTGAAGGTTTGATCAGTCAATTCAGTGGATTGACTTTATAAAGCAGGTGAAGTCTGTTGTAATCAATGGGCTCACTTGACAAAGCAGGTGAAGTCAGTTTTATTCGGCAGACTCACTTGATAAAGCAGGTTATGTCAGTTTTATTCAGTGGTTTATTCAGTGGTGGACTGACTTAACCATTTCATTTTTACCTGCTGATCCTGACGGTCTTTGTCGGGCTCCACTCGGACCAGAATAATGCGTTGCCCACGACCTTATAGGCGCGGATCTTCACATAATAGGTCTTTCCCTTCTTCAGATCTCCGATGCGCCTGGAATCAGCAGCCGCACCATACGCACTGACCGTCCCGTTGTCTGATGCAAATTTTTTGCTCGTGCTGTATTTGATCTGATAGCCGGTTGCCCTTGCGGTCCTGGTCCATTTGGCAGTCATCACAGAGAAGGCGCTGTTTGTCACAGAAGAAAGTACCGGTCTGTTTACCCGGTAGGCAGTGACTGTTCTCGCCAGAGGGCTGTCTCCGGCAGGTCCCTTAACCACCACCTTGTAGATATACCTTGTCATGTTGGTATTGGCTTTTGTATCCACATAGGTAACGGTACTGTCGCCGGTGATAGTCTTGATCAGGGTGGAGTTGCGGTAGATCTTGTAGCCTGCCGCACCGGAGACCTTTTTCCAGGTCAGCTTAATGCCGGTCGCCTGGTTGGCTGCTGTCAGAGACGAAGTGACTGCAGGGAGCACTTTGATCGTGACCGTCTTTGAGGGGGCGGCATTGTACTGTGCAGTCGCGCCCGATGCCGCCGTGATCTTTACGGTTCCGGCCTTCTTTGCGGTTACTTTTCCGGTGGATTTGTCCACAGCGGCGATTGTCGTGTCGGAGGATTTGAATGACCTGGTCCCTTTGGCACCTGTAACAGATACTGTCGTTGTCTGCCCTGCGAAGATAACCGGAGCTGCAGCCTTTGCCGTGATGGTTTGGCCCGCCTTGGCAACGTTCACTGTGATCGTCTTAGAGGCAGCATTGTACTGTGCAGTTTCGGCTGCCGTGATCGTGATCTTTGCCGTGCCGCCGCTCTTTGCCGTCACTTTACCGGCAGAATCCACCGTGGCGATGGCTGTATTGGAGGACTTATAGGTCAGTGAACCCTTGTTTCCGGAAGCGATGATCTTTCCGCTGTTCGGATAGGTCAGAGTCAGGTCGGAGGCTGTGATGGACTGGGTTGCTTTGGCAACGTTCACTGTGATCGTCTTTGAGGCAGCATTGTACTGGGCAGTTTCAGCTGCCGTGATCGTGATCTTTGCCGTACCTCCTGCCTTTGCCGTGACTTTGCCTTCGGTATCCACCGTGGCGATGGCTGTATCAGAAGATTCATAGGTCAGGTCACCCACGTTTCCGGAAACACTGATCGACCCGCTTTCAGGGTAGGTCAGTGACAGGTCGGAGGCTGTGATGGTCTGGGCTGCTTTGGCAACATTTACTGTGATCGTCTTTGTTGCCGAAAAGTACTGCGGAGTTTCTGCTGCCGTGATCGTGATTGTCGCCTTTCCACCGCCCTTTGCTATTACTTTACCGGAAGAATCCACCGTGGCTATGGCTGTATTGGAAGATTTATAGGTCAGGTCACCCTTGTTTCCGGAAACACTGATCGACCCGCTTTCAGGGTAGGTCAGTGACAGGTCGGAGGCTGTGATGGTCTGGGCTGCTTTGGCAACATTTACTGTGATCGTCTTTGTTGCCGAATAGTACTGCGGAGTTTCTGCTGCCGTGATCGTGATCATCGCCTTTCCACCGCCCTTTGCTATTACTTTACCGGAAGAATCCACCGTGGCTATGTCTGTATCAGAAGATTCATAGGTCGGGTCACCCTTGTTTCCGGAAACACTGATCGACCCGCTTTCAGGGTAGGTCAGTGACAGGTCGGAGGCTGTGATGAACTGCGTTCCCTTAATAACTGTCACGGTGATCTCTTTTTTCGTCTCCTGATAATTCTTTGTCTCTGCCGCCGTGATTGTGATCGTCGCCGTATCCACTTTTTTAGCCGTGACATTGCCGGAAGTATCTACTTCAGCCACCGACCGTTCTGAGCTCGTGAAAGACAGGTCGCCTTGATTGCCGGTAACCGTGATTTTCCTGCTCTCGGGGTAGGGCAGAATCAGATCTGAGGCTGTGATGGTCTGCACGGCCTTTTCAATGGTAAAAGTTATCTTCTTTTCACCGGCATAATCGCCTTTTCCGGTGACGGTCACTGTGGCGGAGGATCCGGCATCGATATTGTCACCGTAGGTGACTACGTAGTCTGTGCCTTTGATCAGCTGCGTGCCATCAAAAATGACAGTGATCTCCGGCTTCAGGGAGTCCCCTGTATAGGTATAAGTCTGGTCAGGAATCGTAACAGTACCTCTGCCAATATACAATTTAGTTGAAAATGGTATATTATTTGCTTCAGCGTATTCCTGAGCCTTAGACCCTGAATAGCCGTAAATAACCAGGTTTGTGCATCCTCTAAACGCATCTTTACCGATACTGGTGACGCTGTCCGGGATCATGATGCTGGTCATGTTTTTGCAAGCCTGGAAAGCAGAAGAACCAATACTTGTGATACTATCCGGGATCGTGATGTCGGTCAGGCCCAAGCAGCCGAAGAACGCATCATTACTTATATTTATAGCGCGGTCCGGAATCGTGATGCTTGTCAGGTTGCTGCAGTGGCAAAAAGCAGAACTGCCAATACTCGTTACTGAATCTGGAATAGCATAACCCCCCTCTCTCCCGCCGGGATAATAAACAAGAACAGTTTGATCAGAATTGAATAACACACCACCCATCGAGCTATAATTCTGATTCCCTCGTTCAACAAGTATGTTCTCCAAGCTGTAGCACTTCGAGAACACCATTTGCTCTATGCTGGTGACGCCCTTCGGGATCGTTATGCTCTCCAGGCTGCTGCAATTGAAAAATGCAGCCCACCCTATACTGGTGACACTGTCCGGGATCTGTATGCTCGTCAAGCTGCTGCAATCGGTAAACACACTATCACTGATGTACTCTAAACTCTTCGGCAGTTCGATACTGGTCAGGCTTCTGCATTCATAGAACGCATATTCACCGATATAGGTGACGCTGTCCGCAATCGTGATGCTCTCCAGGCTTAAGCATCTAAAGAAAGCATTTTCACCGATACTGGTGACGCTGTCCGCAATCGTGATGCCCGTCATGGTGCCGCAGTCATAGAACGCATAATCACCTATGCTGGTAACTCCCTTTTCTATTATTACTTTGTCAATATTCTTAACTATACAAAAAGGGCTGGTGGAGTAAGCATAATCATACATCTGCCCAGTCCCGCTAATGGTCAGAGTCCCTTCCTCGTCAAGCGTCCAGGCAAGATCATCTCCACATGTCCCGCTATCCACTTCACCATTTGCGGCATCTTCACTGACAGTCTCCTCTTCATCTGAAACACCGATCAGCTCAGGCTGTATCTCTTCCACTGATATTGCAGCATCAGAGGATTCCTCGATGGCTTTCTCTGCCTCTTCATCTGCATTGACTGCTTCCTGGTCAGACGCGGCAGCCTGCTCATTCACATCTACAGTCTCAGGATCGGCACCAGCTTCAAAAGCCGGATTTTCATCGGCGGAACTTTCTTCTGCCGTCCCATTATCCCGGGCATCCCGGCCGGTCGCTAATCCTTCTGCCTCATTTACATCCACAGAGTCCTGGCCGATTGCTGATCCTTCTGCTGCCTCTGATTTCACGGAGTCCTGGACATCCTGAGATCCTTCTGCTGCCTCATCTACTTCCACGGAATTCAGCACATCCTGAGATCCTTCTGCTGCCTCATCTGCTTCCACGGAATTCAGCACATCCTGAGATCCTTCTGCTGCCTCATCTACTTCCACGGAATCCTGTGTGGCATCGATCTGGTCAGTATTGTCTTCAGCATTATCCTGACTCTCTATATCACTCCCGACATCACCGGCGGACGGATCCTCAGCCTCCCAAACAGCATACAGGGTACAGCTGTCCGCAGGGGCATACTCCTCATCCCCTGCAATGACCAGTTCCCCGTCCGGTTCCAGGCTCCAGCCGGCAAAAGTCATGACCTGTCCATCCTGGTCCGTCTCTGTAATCACAGGAGCTGCCGCAACAGTCCCGCCTTCAGGGACCTGCTTACTGACTACCTGAGCCTGTTCAACTATCTCACCAATGGCATCGTCCCATTCATTTTCAAAATACCCGCCATTGGCATCGAGAGTGACAGTGTAATAATGTTCCGCCGCTTCCTCTCCCTGAAGTGCTCCATCTTCACTAAATCCTTCAGCGGACACTTCTTCTGAAAGCGTATCTCCCATATCCTCTGCTGCTG
>Ga0310695_10014093_pt1 | contig 10860 bp, 10 predicted proteins | sample RumenRJG_04DNA_FD_203882 | JGI IMG/M metagenome (GOLD analysis project Ga0310695, IMG submission 203882) | Bovine rumen microbial communities from Lethbridge, Alberta, Canada - RJG_04 (v2) (version 2) | ecosystem: Host-associated > Mammals > Digestive system > Stomach > Rumen | place: Canada... | reverse complement strand
CACTCCTATTTGCAAGAGAGTCGCTGAGATTACTAATATTGCGCTTGATACAGGAATGCCTTACGTGGGGGCAAGTGCTTTTGCTCACAAGGCTGGAATGCACATCGATGCCGTGATTAAAAATCCGTTTGCTTATGAGCATGTCACCCCAGAGAGCGTCGGAAATGAGCGCGTGTTCTTGATGAGTGAGGTTGCTGGCAAGAGCATGATTGTCGAGAAGGTTCAGAAATTCGACAAGAATCTCACGAAATCAAGCCCTGTCGTCGCAGAGATTGTCAATCGGGTTAAGGAACTGGAGCATCAGGGGTATCAGTTTGAGGGCGCGGATGCGAGCTTTGAGATTCTCGTACGAAAGGCAATCGGAAAGTATCAGCCGTTCTATAATCTTCATTATTACAAGACGAGCGGAGAGTTCCCGCGCTTTGCCGATGATCAGAGTGCGTTCGCTCAGTTCAAGATTGATGTTGACGGAAAAGTTGTCGTGACGGCGGGAGACGGTGACGGTCCTGTAAACGCGCTTGACGTTGCCATGCGCAAGGCTTTGGAGCAGTTCTATCCGAATGTTGCTCAGATTCACCTTACTGACTATAAAGTTCGTGTCCTTGACGGAAAGGGGGCGACCGCCAGCCGTGTTCGCGTTCTTATCGAATCAAGTGACGGTGATGAGCACTGGGCGACAATGGGCGTTTCTAGCGACGTTATAGAGGCTTCTTATCTTGCCCTTGTGGATTCGTTTGAGTACAAGCTGATTAAGGACTTGGAGCGAAAATTCGCAAAGTTAATGTAACTGGCATTTTTTGATTAGCAATGTTCGACTTGCAATTGATTGCGGGACTTCGGTTGTTTTGCTTCCGGGTCCCGTTTTTTCTTGTCGACTGAAACTTTTTTCATTATCTTTTGTTTATATAGTAAAAGATTTTTATGAGGCTTTATTTTGAATATTGATGAACTTGCATCTGAAAGCGTACCTGATGGAACTATGCCCAAGATTATAAACAGGGAATTGATGAACAATCCCGACAATTTTTATAAGATGGCGTTTGAGTTCCAGCAGATTATGATGGTCTACGAGAGCGCAATCAAGCAGATAGAAACAAAGCTCGACATATTGAATAAAGAGAACAAGGTTTCCGGCAGGCGAAATCCGATTGAAACGGTCAAATCTCGCGTGAAGTCACCGCAGAGCATCGCGGGCAAGCTCGAAAAGCGGCATTTGCCAGTTACTTTTGACTCGATGGTACAGAATCTTCATGATATTGCCGGTGTCCGCGTGATTTGTCCGTATATTTCTGACATTTATTCCGTGCGTGACATGCTTTTGAAGCAGCCGGACATCAAACTTCTTGAAGAAAAGGACTATATCAAAAATCCAAAGGAATCAGGCTACCGCAGCTTGCACTTGGTGATTGAGGTTCCTGTTTATCTTTCTGAGACAACTCATCAGGTTAAGGTTGAGGTTCAGCTTCGGACGATAGCCATGGATTTCTGGGCTTGCCTGGAGCATGAACTTCATTACAAAACCACTACTAATGTTCCTGAGAGCATAAGGCGGGAACTTTTCCGTGTGGCAGAGACAATCGCCATGACTGACCGTGAGATGGAAGAAATCGCGATTGAACTTCAGAATATGGATTAAAATTCGCTTTCCCGAATCAACTTTCCTTCTATAGAATACAACCCGATTTTCACTTTACGGCTTTCCGTTTCCAGAATGCCACAGGTTTTTCCGTCGTCGCATTTTGGGAGCGAGATAGAGCCTGGGTTAAAATAGAAAAGGCCGTTTTCTTCTTCCATTACAGTGACGTGCGTGTGACCGCTCAGAACGATTGTGCCTTTTGGAAGCCAGCTTGAAAGCTTGGCGCGGTCGTAAAGGTGGCCGTGGTGCAAAAAGATTCGGCGAAGCCCGCCCTGTGTGGGGAGCGCGATTGTGCTGTAAGCGTTGAGACAAGGGAATGTGAGCATCATTTCGTCAACTTCGCTGTCACAGTTCCCGCGCACGCAGATAAGCTTTTCTTTGCGAGCGTTCAAAAGCTCCGCGGTGCGCTTGGTGTCCCAGCCTTCGGGGAGCGGGTTCCGCGGGCCATGGTTGAGATAGTCGCCCAGAAGAATAATTGCGTCAACTTTGTTTTCAAAGGAAGCAAGGGCCGTTTCAAGACAAGCCGCGCTTCCATGAATGTCGGATAGGATTAGGAATTTCATAAGACTAACAGTAAAAGGTTACTTCTCCAAATCTTTCTTTCCATTGACCAAAAGTACCAAAAATATCCTGCCATTTTTGTGCCGGTAAAATGCATTTCGCATTGTGAAATCCGTCTTTTTCATCAGGAGTTTCGATGTAAACTTCTACAGTTCCGTCTTTCCGCATTTCCGAGTGTGTGATTTCCGTGTCGTCGTTTAATGTCATGAATGGGTACATCATAAGCTTTTTCCTCTATCGCATTGTACAACATTTTGGGGGAAATGGAAAATCTTTTCTTATTTTTCGGAAAGGCTGACTAGAAGTTGTAAGAAGGCTTTTTTATCTTCGGATTTGATTTTTTCAAGCATTGTGATTATGCGAGCATTTTGTTTTACTTTTTCGTCGTTTTTTTGATTGGTTGTTTCCCCGACCAGCTCTTCTACCGTGGTGTTCAAAACTCGTGCAATTCGGCAGGCATAGTCGGCGGGGGGCATGGATTGTCGTGCACTTAAGTAATTGTCTATGGAACGACGTGGAATATTTGCTTGAATCGCTAATTCTTTTACAGAAATACCGTTAAACTCCAGTTCTTCTCTCAGGTTCTCCTTAAATGTATTACCCATGAATGTTATTTTACTTCAATTTAAGTTAATCTTTATATTTACATCATCTGAATGAAGTAGTATTATCTAATATCCTCATTCGATTGAATGACTATTTTGATTCAATTAGATGATTTTCTAAGGAGTTCTTCAATGAAAAAAAGTGTCCTGATATTGGCTTGCCTTTGTGCGGTTTTTGCTATGTTCACTGGTTGTTCTTCGGACGACGGTGACTCAGGGTATCAACCAATCTTTTTGCCTAACAATGAAATACAGAAGGTTTACTACAAACTCACCCTTGATGCGAACGGAGGCAAGGGCTCCACTTCATACGACAAAATAGAAGCAAATCACCAGTTCGCCTTGGAAAAAGCCCAGACTTTGGGAGTGACAAGGGCGGACTACACATTTTTGGGCTGGGCACTTAATTCTGATGCAGTAGCCGCGACCTATGCAGATGGCGGAACAGTTGTCGTGAACGCAAATATCACGTTGTATGCGGTTTGGAAGAAGAATTCAGAAACCAAGTCAAATACAGAACAAGATAACCAAGCAAAGAATCAGACAGAAACAAAGCAAAACACAGAGAATAATTCTGGAAGCACACCGGCCACAGAAAGCAATCCTGGAACAAGCACTAACCCGCAAACAGGAAGCCAAACAGAGAATCAGGGCGGAACAACCCCTGCCACAGAAACCAACCCTGGAACAAGCACCAACCCGCAAACAGAAACTCAGACAGAGAATCAGGGCGGAAGCACTCCGGCGACAGAAACAAATCCTGGAACAAGCACCAACCCGCAGACAGGAACTCAGACAGAGAATCAGGGCGGAAGCACTCCGGCCATAGAAACTAATCCTGGAACAAGCACTAACCCGCAAACAGGAACTCAGACAGAGAATCAGGGCGGAACTACTCCAGACACAGAAACAAATCCTGGAACAAGCACCAACCCGCAGACAGGAACTCAGACAGAGAATCAGGGCGGAAGCACACCGGCCACAGAAAGCAATCCGGGCACAAGCACCAATCCGCAACCAGGAACTCAGACTGAGAATCAAGGTGGAAGCACAGCGGCCACAGAAAGCAATCCGGGCACAAGCAGCAACCCGCAACCAGGAAGCCAGAGTGAGAATCAGGGCGGAACAACTCCTGCCACAGAAACAAATCCTGGAACAAGCACCAACCCGCAGACAGGAACTCAGACAGAGAATCAGGGTGGAAGCACACCGACTACAGAAAGCAATCCTGGAACAAGCAATACCCCGCAAGTAGGAAGCATATCTGTCACTGTTTCCCCGAACTCAACGGTCGAAATCAGCAACACTGAGACTGACAGCACGATTACATTGACCGCAACTAGCGGGCATTCTTCATACAACTGGAAAATTGATGACTCTGCCGCTACAAGTTTTGACGGAGCCAGTGTGAGCGGAAACACGCTTACAATAAACAAATCTGCTCTTGTCGCAGGGAGATACCAGATAAGCCTGTATGCACCAAAGGGCGGAATCCCATATTCGGCACAAATTGCGGTTAAAAAAGGCGAGTAACAGAAAAGAGGTGAAATTATGAAAAAGATTATACTAAAAACTACAGCATTACTTATTGCGCTTACAGGTCTTTTTGCCTCATGCAGCTTGTTCGAGGATGATGACGATGACAGCCCAATCGGTTTGATTGTCGCACCTGCATTTAACAAGGCTGTTTTGTCACTTTCTGTTGCAGGAGAGGGGGCAGCCAGAACAGCTCTTCCTTCGGTCTCTTCTGCACAGGAGTTCGAATCTTTTGATTTTGAAGCGAATAATGGTGCTGCCTCAATCACAAAATCATGGACTGGCGACAGCGAAAAGACTGCTTATGCAAAGATGACTTCTGACACTTTTGAGATGGACGCGGGAACATGGACTTTAACCCTCACTGCCAAAAAAGGCGGCATGACTTACAAAGGAAGTGTTGAAAAAGAAATTACTGCCGGCGCGAACAGCATTGAATTTACGCTTGCGCTTGCTGAGTTGAGCAATGAGGGCAAAGGCAGCGTGGAAATAAAGCTTTCTGTGCCGCAGAATGTAATAGCCGTAACAGCCACCCTCTGCAACACGAGCGAAAATGCGGTTTCTGATTCAAGCATAACGCAATCAACTAACCTTGCGAATAACACCGTAAGCTATACTGCCCAGAATGTGCCTTCGGGAACATATCTTGTGGTTTTCAGTTTGTATGCAGACACCTCAAAGACTCTTCTCCTGGGGAAATGGCGGGAATATGCGGGAATTACGAACGATGTCACAAGCAAATCTGAAATTGCAATAGCTGAGGACGATTTGGACAAGGTGTATACGATTACTTATGAGCTGAATGGGGGAACTCTTAAGGGAAACTGGGCTGGAAGTTATACACGGCAAAATCTCCCGCTCCAGCCTCCGAGTGCAGATGATTTTGAAAGCCGTCCTTCAGAGTTCTTGGGATGGTATACGGACGAAAATTTGACCAATGAATTTAATTCTGCTTCTTTAACTGGTAATCTCACATTATATGCAAAATGGGAAACTATTAGTGTAGATGAATTAATTTCGAAGATAAATGACGGTACTATTGGTGAGAAAGCTGTTCTTGGTGGAGCAATAACATCTGAAAATCTAACTTCTATTGCGACGGCAATGAAAAACAACCGGCATAATTTATCACTTGATTTATCCATGACAACTGGATTAGAGACTATAGGTACTGAATTTATGGGGTGCCAATATCTTACAGGAATTTCTATTCCAAAAACTGTGACAAGCATCGTACCAGGGGGCATGACGAGCAGCATTGCTGGTGCTTTCTATGGATGCTGCGGGCTTAGGAGCGTGACGATACCGAGCAGCGTGACGAGCATCGGGGCAATGGCGTTCTCTGGATGCAGCGGGCTTGAGAGCGTGACGATACCGGACGGTGTGACGAGCATCGGGGCTTCTGCGTTCTCTGGGTGCACTGGGCTTGAGAGCGTGATGATACCGAGCAGCGTGACGAGCATCGGGTATAGTGCGTTCTCTGGATGCAGCGGGCTTAGGAGCGTGTATTATGAAGGGACTCTTGAACAGTGGCTTGCAATATCATTTGTAACAGACTTCAACGGTATGCTACTACCATCAAATCCATGTATGAACGGAAGTGATTTATATATTCAGGGAAACAAAATCACTGACTTAGTAATACCAGAGGGCGTGACGAGCATCGGGGGCTCTGCGTTCTATGGGTGCACTGGGCTTGAGAGCGTGACGATACCGGGCAGCGTGACGAGCATCGGGGCAATGGCGTTCCAGGGGTGCACTGGGCTTGAGAGCGTGACGATATCAGAGGGCGTGACGAGCATCGGGGATAGGGCGTTCAGAGGCTGCAGCGGGCTTGAGAGTGTGACGATACCGGGCAGCGTGACGAGCATCGGGGATTCTGCGTTCAGCGGCTGCAGCGGGCTGACAGAAATGACAATTCCATTTGTAGGAGAAAGTGTCTCGGCGACTGGGAGATCATCACTTTTTGGTTATATATTCGGTACTTATTCGTATACTGGCGGAACTGCCACAGAAATTTATTATCCTTCATATTCATCTGAGACTTATTACATTCCAAGAGCCTTAAAAACTGTAACAGTTTTGGGCGGTCAACTGGAATCTGGTGCGTTCTATGGGTGCACTGGGCTTGAGAGCGTGACGATACCGGGCAGCGTGACGAGCATCGGGGCTGGGGCGTTCTCTGGGTGCAGCGGGCTTGAGAGCGTGACGATACCGAACAGCGTGACGAGCATCGGGGCTGGGGCGTTCTCTGGGTGCACTGGGCTTGAGAGCGTGACGATACCGGGCAGCGTGACGAGCATCGGGACTTTTGCGTTCCAGGGGTGCAGCGGGCTTACGAGCGTGTATTATGAAGGGACTCTTGAGCAGTGGCTTGCAATATCATTTGCTTCAAATCCATGTATGAACGATTTATATATTCAGGGAAACAAAATCACTGAGTTAGTCATACCAGAGGGCGTGACGAGCATCGGGGATTGTGCATTCTCTGGGTGCACTGGGCTTGAGAGCGTGACGATACCGGGCAGCGTGACGAGCATCGGGGCTTCTGCGTTCTCTGGGTGCACTGGGCTTGAGAGCGTGACGATACCGGGCAGCGTGACGAGCATCGGGGCAATGGCGTTCCAGGGGTGCACTGGGCTTGAGAGCGTGACGATACCGGGCAGCGTGACGAGCATCGGGGCTTCTGCGTTCTTTGGGTGCAGCGGGCTTAGGAGCGTGTATTATGAAGGGACTCTTGAGCAGTGGCTTGCAATATCATTTTATAGTTATATCTACTTAGATCATGGGAGTTCAAATCCATGTATAAACGGAAGTGATTTATATATTCAGGGAAACAAAATCACTGGTGACTTAGTCATACCAGAGGGCGTGACGAGCATCGGGGCAACGGCGTTCCAGGGGTGCACTGGGCTTGAGAGCGTGACGATACCGGGCAGCGTGACGAGCATCGGGGCTGGGGCGTTCTCTGGGTGCAGCGGGCTCACGAATGTCTATTATAGAGGTTCAGAATCCCAATGGAATCAGATTGAAATATCCTATAGCAATGACATGCTTAAAAATGCCACGAGAACATATAACTACACTGGAGAGTAATATATTGCACTTAATCGCCGCCTGTGCCATACGGCTCGATGAGCCGTGGCATGGGCGGGGAGATGGGGTTTGATGGGGGAGAAAGGAATAGAAATATGAAAAAAATATATGCGTTAAAGGTGACTAAATCTACACCAAATGGTGAAACTCTACGAAAAGTGTTTAAGCAACTTAGTGCCTCTTATTCGGTGGAAGAATGCTTTCCTGGAACTTCAATTTTGAATAATGTAACGGCAATTTTGACTGTTTGTGAAGGCTATAAAATTGGTATTGAAACGCAAGGCGGAAATCATTCTCGCCTTGCTGAAAGTTTGCAAAAATTCAAAGAAAAGGGTTGTAGTTTAATATTTTGTTCTTGCATGAAATCAGGTGCAACTGTTGATTTAGTTAAGAAAATGGAACCTGAATACGAGGTACGTTTTGTTGAAGATATTTCTCCAGATGCGTTGGTGCGAGAGGCTGTTAACTAATTTACTTTAATACAGCGTGAGTTTATTTGTTTGGAGAAAATTTTATGATAGCATTAAAAGATATATTTACAAGGCAAGCACCAAAAGTTTTGTATCATTATACAGATGCAAATAGTTTTTTGGGGATTGTTGGGAATAAAGAATTATGGGCTTCACATATCAGATTTATGAATGACTTAAAAGAAGAAACACTTGCTTTAGATATCTTGGGAAAAATACTGGTAAACTCTTTGCATGAAAAACATTTAAATGCAGATGATGTTTTAAAGTATGTGAAAGATTTTTTTGCAAAGGAGACTGTCAAAAAGGATATTTTCATTTTGTCTTTTTCAGAAAATCGCGATGATCTCAATCAATGGCGTGGATATGCAAATAAAATTCCTGCCTATTGTATTGGTTTTGATGTTGAAAAGTTGATCGCACCCTTGGATAACAAAACTGATATTGAAATAATAAAAAAATCACTAAGAGGTTCTTTGGGTGATAACGAATCTAAAAGTCTTAAGTTTCTGCTTCATTGTATTTATGAAAAAGAAGAACAAGAAAATTTATTAGATGAGGTTATAAAAGATTCTCAGAATTATCTTGATGAATCTTCTTATACAGAGCGACAATTAGGAAAAGAAATAGCGAATCGTTTAGTTTTTTACAGTCCGCTAATAAAACATAAAATGTCTGAAAGTGAAAAAGAGTGGCGAATAATCATTGTTAATCGGGATTCTGATAATGCAGAACAATGTAATTTTAGAATGGGCAAGTCTTTTATTATTCCATATTTCAAATTTCATTTTGAAAAAGCATGTTTTAAAGAATTTATAATTGGTGCTTGCCCAGACAAGGAATCCGTAAAAGAATCGACGATATATTTCCTTTCGAAAAAAGGATTTTCTTATTCGGAGGCTGAAGATATTATAAAATTTACTAATAATCCATATCGAAATTGGTAAGGGCGAATAAGGAAATTAAATTATGTCCGACGGAAAAGAAAATCCCAAATATATTTCTCGTGTTACTACAGATAATGTGCGATGTTTGATAAACAAAACTGGAAAGGCTATCTTTAGAGAAATGACTGGCGATGATATTGGCTCGGATGGTATTGTAGAACTCATAAAACTTACTCGTTATACGCAGATTCCAACAGGAAAAATTGCATTAATTCAGTTGAAAGGAACAAAAGATGAGATAGTTCCCTTAAAAACAGCACCTGACTTCGTAAGTGTTCGTATAAAGCACACTACATTAGATTACATAAAAGACCAAGATAAAATTCCTGTGATATTGGTTTATAGTTCTATACGAAATCGAGATGATTTTTACTATCTTGATTTAAGGTTAATAAATAAAGAAAATAATGAATCAGAAGAAAATACTTCTGATATTTCTGTCCGCATACCAATAATAAATAAATTTACATCTAATCCAGATGATTTTTTTAAGATTATAGGTGTGCCAAAATAAAAGGGCAGACCTTGCGTATTTGATACTAATTAATTTTCTTTTATTGTTTAATCGACTAGGGCTTTATACCAACATCAAACCGCAGCAAAATGATTTTTAAACAGCGTTCAGCCATGCCGTCAAAAATCGTGCGGAACAGACTGTCGCGGTAAGTACGCCTTTTTTTGTTTGATTGCCGTCCAAGCGGAATTTTCGCCACCGTACAAAAGTTTTTTGCCTGCCCCAACACAAAGTCAACGACCTTACAAAAATTTGTTGCTTTTCCAAACGTAAAGACAAAGAAATTACGTTTGTAAGGTGCCCGCCCAAGCAAAAAGTGAGCACCAAACATTTGTTTGATTGCCGTCCAAACAAAATTTCCGCCACCTTACAAAAGTTTTTTGCCTGTCCAAACGCAAGGACAACGAAACTACGTTTGTAAGGTGTCTCCAGTTTGCTTACTTCGCCGTAGCAGGCTCGCGGGCAAGCTCTTCTTTTAGGGCTAGAACTTGCTCCAGAGGAAGAGAGCAACAACGTGCAATTTCTTCATCAGAAAGCTTGTTCAAGGAAAGCAAATTCTTCGCGTTGGCGATTTTGTTGTCATTTTCGCCGTCTTCGTAAGAAATCCTCTTCTGTACCTCTATGAACTTCTCCTGATCCCATTCACCGAAAATCATGGACTGCTCCTCCCTGCTCAGATTGTTGAAATATTCGGTGAGGAGCGGACCTTGCCTGCACTTGTCCAGCGCGTACTTCGGCGGATTCTTCTCACCTTTTCTCTTTCCGATTCTAGCATACTCCGTAAAATTTGAATATGCAAGAAGTGCCTCACATTTTCTGAGGATAGGATGATTCGCCTCCTTGTTTATGTTGTAGACTTTGACCGTCAAATCCAGCGAAATAGATTCTGGAAGTGATTTTTCAGTCGCAATGCCGTACACGTTTTTGAACGCGTCGGAAAGCTTCATCACCTTTTCTTGCGGAAATGCTGCGTCGCCGTTGTAGAAAACGTAGAACTCTGGGCGAGGCAATTTGATTTCCTTCGTGTTGTACTTGTCGTTGTCAGTGAAGAATCGGTTGTAATGTGCAACTAGATATTCAAGACAGCGAAACGGCATGTTGTTGTTTATCGTGCTCTGATGCTCGGCGAGCACGACGATACAGCCGTTGATTTCCATCGAAACGTCGTTCTCGATGTTGTTGTAGACCACGTTATCCAGCATCACAGGCTTTATCTCGACCTCGCCAATCTTGAAGTTCGTGTCGTGAATCGCGTTATAAAGCGAAAGAAAATGCTCCTTCGCGTACACATTCCGCCCGAACATATTCACGAAGAGCGAGCTTTTGTAGTCGCGCTTTTGGTTGAGCGCTGCCGTTGTGAGCAATTCCTGCGATTTCTGCTCAGAAATAAATGCTCCGCACGGATGCGGAGTTTAAGCCAAGCGAGAATTTTGCATAGCAAAATTCTCGTCAGGAATCCACAAATCCACGGATGGATTTGTGGTTCCATGTTTTC
>Ga0310695_10014091_pt1 | contig 10862 bp, 8 predicted proteins | sample RumenRJG_04DNA_FD_203882 | JGI IMG/M metagenome (GOLD analysis project Ga0310695, IMG submission 203882) | Bovine rumen microbial communities from Lethbridge, Alberta, Canada - RJG_04 (v2) (version 2) | ecosystem: Host-associated > Mammals > Digestive system > Stomach > Rumen | place: Canada... | reverse complement strand
CAGCCCCATGCTAGGCTCGTCAAGCATGATGAAGTTGCAGTCGGTCATAAGAGCACGCCCCACGGCAAGCATTTGCTGCTCTCCGCCCGAAAGAAGCTCGCTTCTCTGTTTTCGCCGCTCATAAAGGCGCGGGAACAAATCATAAAGAAGCTCATAAAGCTCGTGGGTTCGCATCTCGTGAAGTTTCTCATGATTTCGGCCATAGCAGGCCATCTGGAGATTTTCTTCAACCGTGAGATTTCCAAAAATATGCCGGCCTTCCGGGACAAGGCACATCATTTTCTTTTTAATCAGCGTGTGTGGCTCTGTTTTGAGAATACTTTCCCCGTCATAGAGAATATCGCCTTCAAGCACAGACGGAGCTTCGGGTTTTGGAAGGCGCGACAATGTGAGAAGGGTCGAAGTTTTCCCGGCACCGTTCGCACCAATCAAAGTAACTATTTCCCCTTTGTCCACGTTAAAGCTGATTCCGTGAAGGGCTTCTATATTTCCATAACCGACTTTCAAATTATTTACTTCAAGCAGCATACTTCCTCCTCTATGCAGTAACAGGCTTTTTCCGTTTTTCCGGCAATCCCGGGTAAGCGTCCTTAATGTTGATGTCAGAATTTCCAAGATATGCGTCGATGACAGCAGGATTTTTCTGGATTTCCTCTGGAGTTCCTTCCGCTAGCTCCTTGCCGAAGTTAATTACCTTGATATTTTGAGCCAGAGTGTTTACGACCTGCATCTGATGCTCAATCATCCAGATTGTGATTCCGAACGTGTCATGAATCCACTGAATGTAAGAAATGAGTCCGTCGAGGTCACTGGTTGAAAGACCGGCGGCAGGCTCGTCGAGCATCAAAAGCTTTGGATTCAGGCTGAGTGCGCGCGCAATCTCAACACGACGCTGAATTCCATAAGGAAGATTTTTTGGATAATCCAGGGCTTTGTCTGCCAGGCTGAATTTTTCCAGGAGTTCCCATGCCTCTTTATGAATCTTCGCTTCCTGATCCTTGTATTTTTTAGTCTTCAAGAATACGTCCTTAACTCCAAAGCCGAGCCGTGAATGATGCGCAATGCAGATGTTATCAAGCACGGTCATGTCGCTCCAAAGACGGATGTTCTGGAAAGTGCGTCCAATCTGTAAGTCCGCAATGACATGAGGTTTGAGGCCGTTGAGGCGACTTCCGTCAAAAATAATGTTTCCTTCGCTCGGAACATAAAATCCGCTCACAAGATTGAATACGGTTGTCTTTCCGGCACCGTTGGGACCAATCAGGGCGTTGATGCTTCCCTTTTTGATGTCAACGTTTATGTCCGTAAGAGCCTGCAAGCCGCCAAATCTGTGTGTAAGATGTTCGATTTTCAGTAAAGTCTCGCTCATGCCGCACCTCCTTCTGCCTTTTTCGTTTTCCAAACTTCATTTTTGTTAAGAGGAAAGAATTTTTTTAGCCACGGGAATACATGCGTGAGTTCTTTTGAGCCCATAATTCCTTCCGGATGGAATTCCATAATCAAAATCAGAATCAAAGGAATGATTACCCACTTCAAAATCTGGGCAGGTCGCAAAAGCTCAAGCAGAATCGTGAACACAATCGCCGAAAGTACCGAACCGCTCAATGAACCCATTCCGCCCAAATAAACCATTACCAGGGACTCAGTTGACTTCATGATTCCGAAGCTTGAAGGATTGATAAAGCCGAGCAAGTGTGCGAACAGACCGCCCGCAACGCCAGCCAAAAACGAGCTGAAAGTAAAGGCAATCAGTTTCATGCTATTCGTGTTGACCGACATGATTTCTGCTGAAATCTCATCGTATTTGACCGCACTTATTCCCTTTCCGAGAGTCGAGTTCATCAGAAAGTGGATTGAAACCACTGCAAGAACGGCAAAAACAATCGCCCAGACTAAAATCCACGGAACTTCAATCACATCAGCCATGCCGTTCATAACGCCCTTCATTCCCATGAGCCCGCGGCTTCCTCCAACCAGAGGAATATTGTTGATTGCCGTAGTTACGATAAAATTTGCCGCAACCGTGATAATCGCAAGATAGTCGTCACGAGTCTTAAAAGAAGGAATGGCGACAATCAAACTCACGAGCATTGCACCAAGTCCGCCAATCAGAATGCAGATAGGGAAGCCCAAAAGTGCCAGGCCCTCAGGCAAAAGCGCGCTTCCGGTAATGGAGTTTCCGTCCTTGAACAAAATCAGCGAAACAACCGAAGAAATGTAAGCTCCGGTCGCCATGAATCCGCCGTGACCGCAGCTGAACTCGCCCATGTAACCGTTTACGATGTTAAGGCTCGCCGACATAATTATATTGATGCAGATTGTGACGATGATTGTCTGAAAGTAGTTGTTGATAATCTCGTACTTTGCAAGAACAGTAAGAATCAGAATGCTCAAAATCATCGTAACCGGCATAATCAGTTTTCTTTTTCTATCAGAAGGATTGAATCTTGAATCAATCCGGGTATTAAAAGTTTCCAACCATTGCATATTCACCCCTCCACCTTAAATCTTTGTGCTTTTGGCAACGCCGAAGAATCCAGTCGGCTTAACCGTAAGAATCACAAGAAGAATCACGAAAGAAATCAAATCCTTGTAACTTGATGGCAGGAATGCCGTAACAAAGATTTCAATGAAACCAAGCAAGAAGCCGCCGATGAACGCGCCCTTAATGTCACCGATTCCACCAACGACCGCCGCGATAAAGGCTTTCCATCCGATAATCATGCCCATGTAAGGGTCCATGACCGGGTAAGACATGCCAAAAAGGATGCCCGCAACTGCCGCCAGAGCAGAACCAAGCGCGAAAGTGAAAGTGATTACTGTATTTACAGGGATTCCCATCAGGGGAATCGCAAATTTATCATAGGAAATGGCACGCATACTCATGCCAAGAGTCGTTACCTGAACAATAAACTGAAGGATTGCAAAAATAACAATCGCGCTCACGATAACGATAACTTTGAGGCTGGTAATCGTAACCGGCCCGATATTCCATACATATTTTGGAAGGATTTCCGGGAAACTGCGGGCAGAGGCTCCGAGAAGGGCAAGGTTTCCGTTTTCAAGAATGAAGCCTATCATTAAGGCCGTGATGACTACATAAAGCCTGTTCGCGCCCTTTGCCCTGAGCGGTTTGTAAGCAATTTTTTCGATGCTAACGCCCAAAAGAGCCGTAAGAGCCATAGTGCAGACAAGAGTTATGACAAACAGAGGAACTCCTGCCAACCCTGCGAACTTTGCGGTCAATCCCGCCACGATAAAAAAGGCGATATAAGTTGAAGTCATGAAAATATCGCCATGAGCAAAGTTTATGAGCCTCAAAACTCCATAAACCAGACAATATCCAAGGGCAATCATTGAATAAAAGCTGCCCCATTGAAGTGCGTTAAATATATTCTGAATAAAAAATGTCATATCAGCCCCCATCTTGATTGCACTACAGGGGCTGAAGACAGCCCCAACAATTTTTGTTACGGCTTCAAGCTCTTTACGAACTCAAACTCACCTTCCGGCGTTACACGGACAATTACAGCTTCCTTAAGAGGGTCTCCTTCCGGGGTAAACTGCATGTTGCCTGTGATACCGTCAAAACTTTTGATTTTTCCCATCGCATCCTTGATTGCAACACGGTCTTTCTTTAAGTTTCCTGTGAGACCCGCGCTCTGAATTGCCTGGAGCACGATGTAAGTCGCATCATAAGTAAGGGCGGCGACATCATCCGGGACATAGCCATGAAGTTTCTTGTACTTTTCGATGAATTCCTTTGTTTTGCCAGTCGCACCTTTTGCAGCATAGTGAGTTGTAAAGTAATTTCCGACTACAGCCCCCTTTGAAAGAGGAAACAAGTCAGCAGAACCCCATGAATCAGAGCCCATGACAGGCTTTGACCAGCCCAAGTCTTTTGCCTGAGAAGTAATCAGTCCGACGAAGTTGTAATAGTCAGGGAGATAAAGGAAATCTGCATTTGAGTTCACGACTTTCGTAAGCTGAACACTAAAATCCTGATCCTTCTGACCGAATGACTCAAAAACAACTACCTTTCCGTATTTTGATTCCCACTCAGACTTGAAAAGCTCGGCAAGGGTCTTTGAATAGTCATCTTCCAGGTTATAGACGATTGCTACATTCTTTCCGCCAAACTGCTCACTGGCAAATTTTGCGCCGACAGGAGCCTGGAACGGATCGAGGAAGCAGGCTCGGAAACAGAACGGACGGCCTTCCGTAACCTTGGGGTTTGTTGACCACGGAGCAATCATCGGAACCTTCATATCGTTGTAAACTTCACCAGCCGGAATTGAACGTCCAGAACCTTCCGGTCCGATAGAAGCAAGTACTTTATCAATATCAACAAGTTTGTTTGCGGCATTGATTGCGGAGTCAGCCTTAAGCTCGTTATCAACATAAACGAATTCAAGCATGTATTTCTGACCTTTTACTTCGAGTCCGCCCTGAGAATTGATTTCTTCTTTTACGATTTCTCCCGCATATTTCGCACTTTCTCCGACTTTTGGAGAGTCACCGGTGAGAGGAATATTAAAACCAAGTTTTATTGTCTTAGGCTTTTTTGCGGCAAAAGAATTTGTTACTGCAAGAGAAGCAATAACTCCAAGAAAAATGATTTTGCGAAGTCTTTTCATAATCGGCTCCTTGTTTTATGCAAAGAGCCTTACAAAAAAAGAAGCAAAGCCCTCTGCACACGAAGTTAAAATGTCATACGACATTCCTCATGCACACAGCGTCTTTGCTGACCTATGTTTCTGATGGCATTACTTTACAGGAAATAAGACTCTTCGACATCAACCTCTTTATAATACTTAAGTTACCTGATTTGGATAAATTTCGGATTTAGTGGATTTTCTTTTCTCAAAGTGATAGACTAACCTATTATGAAAACAGAACTTATTAAAGACATTCTTACTTCTAAGCCGGACGGTCGTACTGTTACCGTCTGTGGATGGGTCCGCACAATCCGCGACTCTAAGAACCTGGTCTTCATTCAGGTAAACGACGGAAGCTGTTTCGCAAACATTCAGCTCACTTTTGACCGACAGAATCCTTCTAATCCAAATAATGCAAACGAAATCGAAAATGCCCTCTCAAATCTTTCTACAGGTGCTTCACTCAAGGCTACAGGCAAGCTGATTGAATCTCAGGGCGCAGGTCAGGCTGTTGAAGTCAACCTCGAAACCCTTGAGGTTTTGGGAAAATGTCCTTCTGACTACCCTATCCAGAAAAAAGCCGCAACAATGGAATTCTTGCGCGAAAACGCACACCTCCGCGGCCGCACAAACACATTCGGTGCAGTATTCCGAATGCGAAGCCAGATGGCTTATGCCGTGCACACATTCTTCCAAGAGCGCGGTTTCTTCTATATTAATACACCGGAAATCACAGGAAGCGACTGTGAGGGCGCTGGCGAAATGTTCCAGGTAACAACCTTGAGCCTCGAAAAACTCGCAGAAGTTGCAATCGAAAAAGGCGCTGCCGGCATGAAAAAGGAAGATGCCGCAAAACTCGTAAACTACGGCAAGGACTTCTTCGGAAAGCCTGTCTCGCTCACAGTTTCAGGTCAGCTTGAAGCCGAGACTCTGGCAACATCTTTGGGCCGGGTCTACACATTCGGACCTACTTTCCGTGCCGAAAACTCAAACACAACACGTCACCTCGCAGAGTTCTGGATGTGTGAGCCAGAGATGGCATTCTTCGATCTCAACGATGACATGGACATTCAGGAAGAGTTCATCAAATATCTTCTCAACTGGGCACTCACAAAATGCAGCGAGGACATGGAATTCTTCAACAAACGAATCCAGCCTGGCGTAATCGACACACTCCGCCACGTTGTAGAAACACCTTTCAAGCGCGTTTCATACACAGAGGCTGTTGCCGAACTCGAAAAACACGCAGACGAATTTGAGTTCAAGCCATACTGGGGCTGCGATTTGGCAACAGAGCACGAGCGATATTTGACCGAAAAAATCTACAAATGCCCTGTAATGGTCTACAACTATCCAAAAGAAATCAAAGCCTTCTACATGAAGCTTAACGACGACGGAAAAACCGTAAAGGCTGTCGACGTTCTCGTTCCAGGCCTTGGTGAAATCATCGGCGGCTCAGAGCGCGAAGAAAGCTACGACAAGCTTTTGGCTCGCATCAACGAGCTTGGTTTGAAACCAGAAGATTACTCTTGGTACTTGGATTTGCGAAAGTTCGGCACAGTTCCACACTCAGGCTTCGGCTTGGGCTTCGAACGCTTGTTGCTCTACGTAACAGGTATGCAGAATATCCGCGACGTAATTCCATATCCACGAGCACCAAAACTCGCAGATTTCTAATGGTAAAGACACCCCGCAAAATCACATTTCTTACTTTCTCGCAGAGTATTTTTCTTACTGCAAAATATTTTCTGCAGAACAGGCTTTTGTCTTTTGCGGGAGCTTGTGCTTTCAGCTTTTTATTTTCCGTAATCCCGCTTTTTATGATGGTGATTATGGTTCTGGTGAGGTTATTGCATGCCTCACCGAACACAATCTCCACGCTAATTTCTGCCCTTCCCGCCCTTGAAAATTATTTGAATTCCGATTTTGTGATTCTGTCAGTGCAGTCAATCAGAACGGTCAGCAGCTTTGAGATTATTGCAGGCATTTTCATTCTTTGGATGGCACGACGTTTTTTTGCATCAATTTTTGATTCAATGCAGAACATTTTCCATGCACAGGTCAAGCGAAAAGCACTTTTCAATCAGATTTTTGCATTTGGCACAGAAATAATCATCGTTCTTGTCGCTTCTGCTGTATTTTTTGTTTATACTTCACTCCAGACAATTGCATCAATTGAATTTCTCAAAGAAATTCCTCAGCTTGATTTTCTATATTATGGTATTCTTTCGGGCAAACTGATTAAACTTCTCCCGAACTTTCTTATTTTTGCGGTCGTGGCGGTTCTTTTTCGCTCAGCCTCGGGCACAAAACCTACCCTAAGACTCTGCATGGCAATCAGTCTTCTCTGCACGGCTTCCTTCTGGGGATTCCGAATCATAATGCACTTTTTCCTGAACGTGAACCGTTACAATCTGATTTACGGGGTTTTGGGCAACGTCATCATTCTTTTCATGGACATTTTCTTCTTCTTCGTGTTCTTCCTGGTATTCGCCCAGTTTATTTACGTAGTTCAGTTTTTTGATGAACTGCTTTTGGGCGAGCTTTATCTTTTGCCGGACATTGAGCAGGGCGGTCTGGGCGCAGAAATCAAGCGGGCATTTTTTATCCGCCCGGATTTTCTGATTGCAAAGAACAAATCCAATGTTTTTTCATACAAGCCCGGTGACATCATATTCAACAAAGATGACAGCGACACTTTTGCTTATTATATTATCAAAGGCAGCGTAAAACTGATTCCAGAAATCGAATTCCCAGATGTCAACGTTCTCCTGCACCGTGGCGAATTTTTCGGTGAAACTTCATGTCTCCTAGACCAAAACAGAAATTTCACGGCACAGGCAGTGCTTTCCTCAAGAATTATCAAGGTCGAAAGCGAGCGTTTCAGATCTTTAGTCCATCAAAATCCAGAAGCAGCAAAGAAAGTCTTAAAACAGATAAGTCCTTTCTTTTAGTATCTGTTTTCAGACATGCATAAATTTGATAGAATGAAACAAACTTTCCTTTGGAGAAATTATGAATCGTTCTAAAATTGTCGTTCTTGACTTTGGTTCGCAATATGCTCATTTGATTGCGAAGCGTTTCCGTGCTTTAGGTTTTTATTCTGAAATCGCCCTTCCTTCTGCTGATTTAAGCGTTTTTGAAGGTGCCAAGGGCGTTGTTTTTTCAGGAGGACCTGCTTCAGTTTATGATGAAAAGACACCTGAGTTCAATTCTGAGATTTTAAATCTTGATATTCCAATTCTGGGCTTGTGCTACGGTCATTACATCGTTCAGCTCGGTTACAACGGCAAGGTTGGAAAGGCTTCTGTCGGCGAATTTGGTTTTGCACAGCTCAATTTTAACGACGGAATGAACGGTTCTTCTTCAAAATGTCCGCTTTTCAAAGGTGTAGAAGGAAGCCAGCAGGTCTGGATGAGCCATCAGGACGGTGTTTTGCAGATGGGCGAAGGATTTGAGGTCGTTGGAAGCACAAAAGACTGTCCTTTCGCTGCCACTCAGAATCTTTCTAAAAAACGATTCAGTCTCCAGTTCCACTGTGAGGTAAAAGACACTCCTTGCGGAAACCAGATTTTCAAAAATTTCGCAGAATATTGTGGCATGACGACAAACTGGGACGAGGACACTGTTCTCGCACATATTCTTGATACAATCAAAAAAGACGCAAAAGACAAGAACGTACTTTTGTTCCTCTCTGGCGGCGTTGACTCAACAGTTGCATTCGCACTTTTGAACAAGGCTCTTGGTCAGGAGCGCGTTCTGGGACTTCACATTGACAACGGTTTCATGCGAAAGAACGAATCGAAAAGCGTTGCAGAAGCTTACAAAAAATTCGGCTTCAACAATTTCATCGTCGAGGATGCGAGCGAAAGCTTCCTCAATGCAATCAAAGGCCTCACGGACCCGCAGAAAAAGCGAATGGCAGTCGGCGAGAACTTCATCACAGTTCGTGACCGCGTTGTTGCGGCACAAAAGCTCAACGAAGACGACTGGATGCTCGCTCAGGGCACTCTCTACCCGGACATCATCGAGTCGGGCGGAACAAAAAACTCACACACAATCAAAACCCATCACAACCGCGTTGACGGAATCCAAAAACTCATTGCAAAAGGCCTCATCATCGAGCCACTCAAAGATTTGTACAAGGATGAGGTTCGCGCGATGGGCAAAAAGCTCGGCCTTGACGACCAGCTCGTAATGCGCCATCCGTTCCCAGGCCCAGGCCTTTCAATCAACGTACTCTGCTCGGACGGCACTTTCACCGAAAAAGACAAAGAAGAGCTTGTAAAAGCTCAGGAAGAGCTCAACAAAGTCAAAATCGACCAGTTCTATGCTGACTGCACTGCTTCAATGAGCCGTTCAGTCCTGCCAGTACGCTCTGTCGGCGTTCAGGGTGACTTCCGCACTTACCGCTTCCCGGCCTGCCTCACTTTCAAAAGCGAGGGCGAGGGCTTCTATCATATTCCTCACATCCGTGAAAAGGTCGAGGGGGCTTCTTCATCAATCACAAACGGAGCAGCCTACCTTAACCGCACTGTAATCAAATTGTATCAGAAGCCGGGCCTCAAGGACGAGGATTTAAAACTTCAGGAAGGTTATTGTGACCGCCGTCGTCTGGATCAGCTGCGCGAAGTCGACAACATCGTTCTCACAGAGCTTCACAGCAGGAATCTTTACAACTCAATCTTCCAGCACCTCACGATTGACCTGCCTTACGCATCAACAAAGGAAAACGCCAGCTTCGTTCTGCGCCCTGTCTGCTCGGAAGACGTAATGACAGCCCGCTTTGCATGGTTCCCGATGGAGATTTTCAAAGAAATCGTCCACAAAATTGCAGAACTTCCATTCGTAGACGCCCTCTACTTCGACGCAACAAACAAACCGCCGGCAACATTCGGCTGGGAATAATTCGAACAGAAATTACATCCTGGATTTTCGGATTCGTACGAGAATTTTGTTTCACAAAATTCTCTCTTTGCTTTTGCCCCAGCCTCCAAACGAGCACGACAACGCAAGTGCTCGTTGCGGGGAATTTTTGTACCTAATCGATTTTTTTTGATTTTTTTTTTCTTATATGCTAAAATATTCAATATAGAATTAAGGGAGATTCTTTATGGCAGAAGAAGGCAAATCAATTTACGGCCGCAAAGTTTTCTTTGTCGGCGCAAATACCACTTTTGAGACTCAGGTTGTTGAACGTCTCCGTCTTATGGAATATGAAGTTTATGCAATCAACGATTACCGAAAGGCAAAGCCATATCTCCGTAAAAATGCAGATTCTATATGTTTTTGCATTATAGAATCTCAGCTTACCCTTAAAGGCTGGCACAATTTTATCAAGTCCTTCGAAGAAGAAAATGTCTTCCAGCCGTTGGACATGGGCGTTATCCTTCAGCCACTCTCCGATGAAAAAAAAGCTAACTTTATAGCAGAATTACAGCTTGATGCCGGAGTTTTAGTAAATAATCATGATACTGAAACCCTCTTCCACGAAATTGTAAAGGCAATGGATGCAAAAAACGCAAAAGGCATGCGAAAATATATCCGAGCAAATTGTCTCACTGAGCCACAAGCAGATTTACTTTGGCTCAAAGACAACCGCATGTTCAAGCTTAAAATTATCGATATAAGTTCTGTAGGTATTGCGGCCAAGCTTTCAACAGGCCAGGCAAACGCTGTTTTCATCAACCAGATTATTGAAGGTGTCACGCTCAACCTTAAGAGTGTGCAGGTGGGAGTTGACATCAAGATTTCCGCAATCAAAGACGCGGGTGACTTCCTTTTAGTTGTAATCATGTTCACCACCACCACGTTGCCAGAAGCAATCAATAAAATCCGTGGCTACATCGGTGAAAACTTGAACGAAACCTTACGTTCTTCAATTCGAAACAGCGATTTGGATAGGACTGACTACGAAAAGCTTGACTCCTAATCACAAACCACCCGTCAAACGGGTGGTTTGAACACAGCCTATAAGGCTCGGTTCCCAAGCTGAGACTTAAGTCCCGGCTTTCACTGACGTTCAAGTCTATTGCAGGTTGACCCGTCGCAGCCCCTGAAGGGGCGTTCGTACTACTTACTACCCTTGAAAGGGTCTTCGTATTCTTTTGTCGTGAGCTTATCCATCGCTATATCGTGAGCTTCCTGCTCAGCAATATATTTCCTGATTGTAGCCTCGTTGAGTCCTACCGTGCTCACATAATA
>Ga0310695_10014090_pt1 | contig 10862 bp, 9 predicted proteins | sample RumenRJG_04DNA_FD_203882 | JGI IMG/M metagenome (GOLD analysis project Ga0310695, IMG submission 203882) | Bovine rumen microbial communities from Lethbridge, Alberta, Canada - RJG_04 (v2) (version 2) | ecosystem: Host-associated > Mammals > Digestive system > Stomach > Rumen | place: Canada... | reverse complement strand
ACCTGCGGATACCTGATAAATGATAAAACCAACAAACCATGCAAAAATATTCCAGCAGAAATCCTTTCTTTCATTGTGTTCATTTCCACAATAAAATGAGACAATAAGTACAGCAGCCATTGGAGCGAATACTGATGTAATGAGATAAAGAAAACTGATATAGTGATCCATAATTCCTGAAATTGCAAGCAATGCACTTAAGAAGCTGACTATGACCCCTGCAATTTTAGGGTCTAATCTATTGAAAATTGCCTTTGCGGATTCCCCTGCAGAATTTGTTGCAAGAAAATTGGTCGTGACTGTTGAAAGCACCAGTATAAGAACTCCCGGAATTCCAAGACCTGCAATGAGAATGGCCTGGGAAATATCCAGTGTTCCAATTCCTACGATTTCTATGCCAATGAAATACATCCAAAGGCTTGCAATTGTATATGCTATAGCAGAAATTGCAGTTGCCTTGACAGGTTTTTTTACATCCTTTGTATAATCTGAAATCACAGGCAGCCATGAAACAGGCATTGCAATGGAAATTTCAAAAATATTCCAGAAAGTCAGTGCAGATGCATTGGCCACAGGCAAGGGCTGATATGACTTAACTGCAAACAGTTTAACTGATAACAGAATAAGCAATATTGTTAAAAGCATCATGATAATTGTTGTAACTTTTGAAGAGCGTTTCAAGCCTATATATACCCACAGAGCAACAAGAACGGCAAGAATCATACATATTATCGGGAAAGCTATCTCAAGATTCAAACCCATCAGTGCCATTGCACCCTGTGCATTTAAAACAGCCACCCATGCTATTAGCTGCAATACATTCAATATGGCAAAAAACTTGGAACCGTAATTTCCGAATGTTGACTTTATTGATTCCATTGCATTTACCCTAAGGCGTGCTCCAATAAGGCCAACAGAAAAAAGCAATATTCCACCTATGATATGGCCAAGTATTAATGGAACCCAAACGGAACCAATTGAAGATGCAGATGCAATTTGTATACCTGCCTGAATTTCAGAAACAGAAATAGCAACTCCAAACCAGATAACTGCATTTGTAAACAGTCCCGTACGATTATCCATATTGTGCACCAAAGTAAATTATTTACTTTAATTAATTTATAAAAAAAAATATAAAAAGTGTTACCACTCTTTTAATTCATGATAAGTCATATTTACATCAAGAGGAGTTAAACTTGGCCTTTTTTCAACCATCAATGCATATCCGTCACTATCCTTTTCATAATCCTTAACAAGATTTGATGTTATCATAATCAAATCATCACTTTCCTGATTTTCATCAAGAGGATAGTTGAATATCTCTGCCTTATCCAAGTCTGTATTGTCAATGACTTTCTTATCAAGCATCTTATGTGACAAAGTGGTAATTTTAACTTCTTCGCTTTCATAATTTGAAGGCACATTCAGATTGAATAAATCTACACCTTCGGGAAAACCGTCATTAATTATCTTTAAAACTAAATCATGGAGAACCTTTTTAGTCAAAGTAAAATCATAATCAACATACCATTCCCCATTTTCATCCTGTTTGAATGATGTTTTGGGATCCATGAATAACGATACTGCAATAGCTGGAATGCCTAGACTTACTGCCTCAAAAGCAGCACAGACAGTGCCTGAAGAAGTGATATCGCAGCTTATGTTAACGCCCTGATTTATTCCTGTTATGACCAAATCAGGCCTTTCATCCATTACATAAGTTGCTCCAACAACAACAGAATCAGCTGGACTTCCAGATACAGAATAGGCTTCGCTTCCATCTGCAAGTTCACATGATTCAACTTTCAAATGCTTGAATAATGATAGGCGACGACCGACACTGCTATTATTCTCATCCGGAGCTACGACCACAACATTAGCCAAATCCTCAACAGCCTGTTTTGCAGCCAATATTCCTGGTGCAAAAACACCATCATCATTAGATATCAAAATATTCATAATTATTCAAACCCAAAAACTGTCTTTAATTAATAATATATCTTACATATTCTAGTTAAAAAATATTATTGAAAATTAAATCTTGTCTTTTGTGTGTTTGGCCCATACCTTTTCATTGTCGCTTGCTGAAACCTTATTGTCCGCCATGACCCCTACCAAATCATGAGCCATGTAAGGCTCCTCCAAATATTCGATATCCTTTTTAGATAAGTTCAATTCAACAGAATTTACAGCACCGTCAACATGATGCAGTTTGGTAGCTCCGACGATTGGAGATGTGACCTTATTGAGCAGCCATGAAAGCGAAACTTCTGTCATTGAAACATCATAATCACAAGCAAGCTCGTTTACCCTCTTTATGATTTCAAAATCCTGCTTTTCAGTTGACTGGTATTTCAGCTTAGCATAAAAGTCTTCATTCATCCTTTTGGAATCTTCACCAGGCATTCTTGATATAGGGTGCTAGACAAAACAAAATTTTTGGAGTGTTGTTTGTTTTTCTTTTGGCCCAATTTCTAGTTTTTGTTGTCCTATTTTTAGGGGTGTTTCTGATTTTTTATCTTTTTTATTATTACTTTTAGTTTTATTGCTTTTTTTAGATATTGGTGTGTTTTGAACTATATTTCCTTCAGCCAACCTTTGTAATTGTGTTTTTGTTTTATATCCTTGTTGTACGATTAGTGCTGTCAATAATAAGCTCAAATAAATTTTTCTACTCATTGATTCAACCGTGTAACTGTGGAATTCTCCTAATCCGAATGCATCTTTGGCTACTTTGAAGAAATCTTCAATTATTCCACGGACTGGTTTTAAATCTTTCCAATTTTGTAATTTATTGAATAATATTGATGCAATACTGTCAATATCTTTTTTTAATTCTTTAGCTTTTTTGTTTCTTGAAAATACTTCTATTGGATAAGACATTTGTCCTTTTAATTTTTCTTCCCTATAGGATTCTTTTGGAAAAATGATTGGGACGATTTTATATTTGTTTACTCCAATTTGGTAGTTTTTATAGCCGTAGTCGGATAAAACAAGGAGATTGCTCTCCTTGCCTCTCCTTAGAACCCAGCGTATGCCTTTCAACATACTGGGCTCAAGCAAACTTTCATCTAGTAGAAATATAGAATTTATGTTTCCTTGATTCAAAATAATCCTTTTTATCACTGTCATATGGACTATAATCATGTTTAACCATGATGTATTTTCGAGGATTATACCAAGACATTTTCTCTAGGGTATTACCAGTTATTGGATCTGTTAAGACCCAATTACTGTGATGTATTTCGTCACTATGTGAAGTAAAGTACTTATTTTTAATCCATTTCCAGCCTTTATTGGGATGTAATCTATTTAGAAAGTTAAAGGTCTTGTTCCAAATATAATTGTCCATTTTTGATAAATCTTTGATTCCAAATATGGCATATCTCCAATAATTCGCAGTACCTCTGATAAGAGGATTTAATCTATGGATTAAAACACCGACATTATGACCGTATGAGGATTTGAAAATATAATCTATTTCTTGTTTAAATTTCTTTAAACTGTCTTTAGATGGTCTTATACGAGAGATGCCATCTTTATATTGTTTAAAATTGAATCCTAAGAAATTGAAACCCTCTGATAAATGAGTGATTTTAGTTTTTTCTTCGGATAGTATTAAACCTCTTTCGTTCAGATAGTTTTCTAAGAGTTTTGGTACCTTTTCGATATCTTCCTTTGTCTTAGCAAAGATTAAAAAATCATCTGCGTACCTAGACATGCGATAATTGCCTTTGGGGATAGTTTGATTTGTGTATTCTTTATAAGATATTCCTAGTGCTTTTTCCATTCCATGTAAAGCAATATTGGCAAGTAATGGTGAAAGTAGACCGCCTTGTGGCGTACCTTCTATCGTTTCATGGAAAACACCATTATCAACATATCCTGCCTCAAGAAACCTTTTAACAAGATTGTAGTGTGGAAAATCACGAATTTGACTTAAGATAAATTCATGTGATAGAGTATCAAAGCAGGATTGAAAATCTCCTTCGAATATCCAACACCATTGTCCACTTTGTATATTGTAATAATTTCTTCTTACAGAATCATGTTGGCGTCTGCTTGGACGAAATCCATTGCTTGTAGGTTCAAATTTTGCTTCCCAAGCAGGTTCTAAAGCCATACGAATAATCTCTTGATAAACACGGTCTTTAATAGTAGGAATACCTAAAGACCTTAATTTCCCATTTTTCTTAGGAATATATTTACGAAGAGCAGGTTTAGGCCTGTGAAGTTTCATTTTCATACCTCTAAGCATATCATATAGTTTGCCACGTGCTCTATCACTTGTAGCTCTAAATCCATCAATACCTGGAGTATATTTCCCTTTATTTACTTGAGTAACTCTTTTGATTGCAATTAACAATGCTGAGTTACTTCTCATTAGTTGTCTTTGCAAATCACGAACTTTCTTTCTATCATTATTTCTACTAGCACGGTATATGCGCCTCTGTAAACTAGTTACATGCCGATTGACTTTATTCCATTTAATGGACTTCCAATCGGTAGTGATTGGTTTCGCGGGCTCACAAATATTATTATTTGGAGTAAATCTCATTATTTGTCACCAATTCCTTATATTTATAATTCTTATTTACAATTGCGTTTTATACGCATGTTGTTCACCATTCGAAAGTGGGCACAGGTTTCCCTGCCAAAACACAGCCGGTTTTGGTATCTGTCCACAGTTATAAAATGTTTCTCCATCTCTGTTTTCCTGTGGGTCTTTCGACCGTTGACAGCTTTTGCTTTTCTTCGAAATCCTCTATCATCTAAAGAGTTAGGTTTCACTCACGCTCAACTTACCATACTTCAAATAAATAATGGTATGGACTTTAAATGACTTACCAAGTTCATCTCTTGTCAGATACGAGCAAAGGACGATTCAGCTTTTACACCGGCAGATATATGGGTTGTGAATATATAAATATGGCTACAACTATTTATTTCCTATCTGCAATCCAATAGTAGCTTTCAGTAGCAAGATGTGTTCCACCTATTGGTCGACCTCACGATGCTTACAGCCATTCACCCGAAGGTTAATCGTTTTTGCCCTTCCCCTAGCCCGTAAATATTTGAACACTAAATATTCACTTAGACGTAATATCATGCAACCTCGTAATCCATTACTGAATTAAGAGTTTCAATGGGGGAAATCCCACACAACAGGGATTGAAAATATCTCTATTTTCACTGAACTAGACGGAGAGAAGAGATGCTTCTTGTCGCACATAACCACGGTCGAATAAAATAATGTCTTTTCTTTTAATTATCCTTCTTTTTTGAAGGTTTTGTAAAACTTCGTCAAATATTTTTGCATCATTAGGTGCTCCAGAATGGATTAAAATTGAAACTGGAGTCATTGTTTTCTCATTTAGAACAACAGTGACTTTAAATCCAATGAAATGTCCTTTTGTGGTTGAAAATCCCCATTTTAAATTTAGTTTTTCAAGATGTTCTTTTGGTATGAAATGCTTGTCATTATTAAAATCACAAGCTGATGGTGTTGCATCAGCAATAAAACGATTATATTTTCCTCTATTTTCTTTATTAAATCTCATTAAGGTTGAATTTACTATTTTGCAGTATTGTTCTGCGGAATATCTGCTCATGTACTCATAGATCTGTTCAGCTGTTGGTATTTCTTTAGAAAATCCTGCAAATTTTCTCAATTTTGAGCTGCGGTTTAATTCATTAACAACATCAGAAACAGTATAACTAAAATACATGCTCATAAAAAGAATTTTAATGGAAATTACCATCATTTGACGATTTTTAATTCCTTTGCGATTGCATGTGTCTTTAAATTTTTTAGAATCGATAATTTTAAATATTTTGCCTAACAAATTAAATTTTGGGTCTCTTGAATCGTAATTTAAACTCGGTAACATTTTTATCCTCAAATAAATATATGTTATCCGTTATATTTAAATTTATTGATTTTAAGTGACCTATTTTAAATTTAATTAATTTTTATAAAACACCATAAGGAAACAATTATGAATTAATTTGAATATATAAAAAATAAGAGTTTTGAGCAAGTTTTTCACACGAAAAAATCTAGCACCCTATAACTATAATGGCAAAGGATTGATTTAAAATGTGAAAAAGATGATATTATTGCTGATTACATATAAAATGGATTTATAGAGTATTTATTTAAAGTATGTTTTGGAAAAGGTGATTTGTTAATCATTGAAGAACCTGAAGTTCATTTACATCCCAAAAATCAAAGAATACTTGTCAAATACATTGTCCGTGCAACAATAGTGGATTAAAAGTCATGCTGACAACTCATAGCGATTATGTCATTGAACAGTTCAATAATTTTGTCAGATTAGCTAGCAGTGATTCGGAAAGTCTAGAAGAATTCGGATACTCTCCAAATGATGTTTTAAATCATGAGGAGAATTCAATATATAAGGTAAATGAACTTCAGGGCAAGACAAAAAAACAAAACTAATTCTGCTTACTTTATGTCAATCCGAAAGATTTGAAATACGAATATATTCAGTATCTACCTACACTTACATTGCTCAGGAAGTGGAAAGACTATCCATCAAATCTCCAGAGTATATCGAAATGGAAAATGAAAACAAAAAATTAAATGAAGACTTAGAATCACTTAAGGGAGAAATATGCTTATAAAAACAGCATTTGGGGGATAAGATGAAATAGCTTATTTCCCCATAATATGAAATTTGATAGTTTTATAAAAAAGAGAATGTTTTTGGAGGTATGAATATCACATCATCTTCTTTTTCTATGAAATCTGTTTTATTTGAAACCACAATCCCATACTCTGCATCATATTTATTCATTGCTTTTTTTTACTTGTCTTTTTGTTTTGCTACCTATTCCAGATTCTATTGGTATTGCACTGCCAAATAATTTTTTAACGATAAAGTCAACTCCTCCCTTTTGTGAATCATAATATACATTGAAGTCAAATGAGGCATTATTATTGTTTAGATTGAATAAATTAGATGCAATTTGATTTTCCAATAGTATCCCTCATATTCACTTTTTGATCCTGCACTGTTTCCAAATTTTATGTTTATGCAGTTTCTGATACTTGGTGTTGCAAAATTATATTTCCATGGTTTTTTGACTTTCTTAGAAGCTCCACCATAAACTTCACTATGAAATATCAATTGTGTTTTTTCCAATATGTTGATAATATTGTTTATGGTTGTTTTGCCACAATCCAAATAGTTTGACAATTTGTCATGTGATATTTCTCCGGATTTTTGTGATGCCAAATATACTAACGTTTTATAAGTCAAATTTTGATTGTTCTTATTTAAATTGAATATATTTGCCATATCGACAGTTATTACTTTGGATATTATTGTCCACAGTTTAGATACAATTATGTCCTCGAATTTGATGTTGAATGTTGCCGGAAAGCCCCCATATTTCAAGTATATGTTCCAGTCATTTAATGGATAATCTTCTAATCCTATTAAGTCTTTTTGGATTATAAATTCCTTTTCCTGTGCCGTTTCAATATTTCCTGTGCCGTTTCAATATTTCCTGTGCCGTTTCAATATTTCCTGTGAATATCAAATCAATCAGGTCATTTGCAATATCTGTTTGGTAGTTGTACTTTAAACTCAAGTGTTGGGAATAGTTTAATGGCATTACCGGCAGTATATTGAGCCTTCGGGCTGCATCAGAATTATAATTTAGATGAAGTGATGATGATCCAGTCAATATCAAGAAAATGTATGGAGATTCATCATAGATGGTCTTACCATTCATTGACCATATTAAACAATATTATTTCTTAAAAATAGGTATAAAGTATGATTAAGTTAGTAAAATGAATTAGAGCATGATTCATCATGATAATTTTGGACATAGTCATTAAAATCACAATAATTAAAAATTAGTAAATTTTACATTGTTATATTAAAATTAAAGTAATTTATGAATGATTTAGTAGAAAATAAGAAAAAATAAGTCAAAAATTTTTTGACGAAAAATCAAAAAATTAAATTTGGTGGGCACCCGCGAAATTAAAAAAAATATTTTTAGTAAAATTTGTTTTATATAGGAGAATTCCTAAATATATTTATTTAATAAAGATTTAAATTATTAATGTGGTTTAAATGAACATTGAAAAAAATTATAATAATAAAGAGTTAACAATTAATGTAGAAAATCGTATCGATACAATTACTGCCCCAGAATTTGAAAATGAAATAAATGATGAAATGGGCAAGTTTGATTCATTAATTATTGACTTTTCCAAATTGGACTACATTTCCAGTGCAGGTTTACGTGTTTTAATTGCAACTCAAAAGAAATTAAAATCTGAAAACATTCCAATGACCATTAAAAATGTTAATGGAAACATCAATGAAATATTCAGAATGTCAGGTTTTGATAAAATCCTAAAAATAGAATGAACCCATTTTTGCATTGGACATACCAAATTTAACTGGAAAATTGAATCACAAAACACTCATAACAATAGAAAACATAATATCAATCAAGATATCTGATATTAAGCCATTGGCAGAAATACAACAATACCTGATTTAATGCTCCAAATAATTAGATTAATTGAAAATTGGTTTTATAATGGCATTAAATCACTTACATTACACTTAATATTCATTGTGAATGTTAAAAGAATACATGAGAAATTCTTCAACCGATTAGACATTATGTGAATGAATAGACCAGCAATATCAAAATAATCTAATCTCTCGTGATGGAATCATAGAGATACATCTAATATCTATGCGCAGAATAGTTTGCAACAAACAATCACATCAGAACATCTATGATTGCTACAAAATAATATGAAATCACCATAAACTTGTAAATGAAGTTGTATATGACACAATTCATGATGCACAGAATGACTATTTTTATGGACCTATTTTTTTATGACATTGCAGATTGAGGGTAATGTTGTGTACTTATCGGAAAATGTCTGAATTTATCTGCAACATATATAAATGAATTAAAATTAAAAATAATAAATAATCAAATTATTTTTCAAATTTAAATCCCCTGGCATTAATTAAAATTAATTTAAATGTATTTTTTTCTTTTTAACTAAATAACTACCCATTACCAGCAATTGCTTCGAATTATATTTTAGCACAAAATTGAACATGTAAACAAAAAAGAAGTAAAAAAAACTTAAGAAAGGTATTAAATGAAATTCAATTGAAAAACAAATTGGAATAAAAAAAGTTTTTTTAAGTGAAAAATTGAAATGAATTTTTCGACCAGAATTCAATTCCGTTAAGAAAAACAATTAAATTTAAAAATAAAGTAAAATAAATATATATTTATAATAAATGCTAAAAAATATTAAAAAAAAACTTAATTTTTAGCAAAAACTATTTGAAAATATGAATGAATGATTATGAATGGAGATGGATAAATGAATTTTAAATTATCATCATGTCAAAAAATGCTATTATTCTCGGAAATTAATAATGCAAACAATGACTCTTTTTATTTGAAATTTAGAAAGGACTATCCTTTAGACGAATTTGAATATTTAAAATCTGCAGTAGAAATCATTTCAAAAAATTATCTTAATTTACAAATTACAAAAAATGCCAACGGAGATTTTGAACAATATTATGGTGCAGACACCAGAGTTAATCTTAAATGTTTTGAAGTATCTAAAAATGAGGTCGAATCATTTATTAAAGACTATCTGGACAAACCATTTGAAGAAATTTTCGATACCTCATTATATTCATGGGCAATACTTAAAACAGAAAGCAATGCAATTTTAATCGGAACAGTGCAGCATATACTTTTAGATGGAACATCACTTTATACATTACTTCCACAAGAAATTGAAACAGTAATCACCTGTCTAAAAAATAACAAAGAATATCAAATAAAGGATTATTCTTATGAAGAATATGTAAACAGTGAAATCCAGTATTTACAATCTGTTGAAGCAGAAGAGGATAAAAAATACTGGTTAAATTCACTAAAAAATTACACTCAGGACTGGTATTCATTTGACAATTCACATCTAGGGTCTCGAGAATTAATTCTGGATGAAATCCCTAATTTCAATTATTCTCCATTTGTAACCGCTTTAAGCCTTGGTTTTTTATATTTATCAAAATCAAAGAATGATAATGCAACATTTAATGATATTGTGATGAACACTTCAGTTCATGGTCGCTATTTTGGCCAGGACGATGCATTAGGAATGTTTGTAAACACCATTCCTTTAAGACTTGCATATGATGAGGAATTATCCTTTGAAGAATTATTGGCATATTCAAAATCCGTCTTAAAAGAAGGATTATCCCATGCGAAACTGCAGTTTAGTGAATACACTACAGATTTACGTAACGCTGATATTGATCCGAATTGCATTTCCATGTATTCCATCGTATCAAATTCAACAAATGCCAATTCAAAATTTTTAACACTACAAAAAGACATTAACTTCCCATTCCACATAAGGGTAAACAAAAATTATGATGATGCTGAAGGATTACAGTCTTTATTTATAGAATATGATAAGGCCTGCTTTGAGGAAGATGATATTGAATGCATTGTCAATTCACTCGAAGATTTGTTAAAGCAGGTATGTGAAAATCCTTTGAAAAAATGTAAAGACTACCATGTGGACATTGCAGACTTTTTTGCTGCAGAAAACTATTATAACAACCTCGTAAATTCATTTGATACTCCAACAGTCCTATCACCAGACAATAATTCTGATAAGACTGATTATAATATGATTTCAAGAACATTGGATAGTGATAATCTTGAAAAATTAGCCAATAAGCATAGTCTTACTTCAGAAAAATTAATGCTTGCAATAGGATTATACAACCTAAGTAAATTTTCATTTTCAAAGG
>Ga0310695_10014088_pt1 | contig 10863 bp, 7 predicted proteins | sample RumenRJG_04DNA_FD_203882 | JGI IMG/M metagenome (GOLD analysis project Ga0310695, IMG submission 203882) | Bovine rumen microbial communities from Lethbridge, Alberta, Canada - RJG_04 (v2) (version 2) | ecosystem: Host-associated > Mammals > Digestive system > Stomach > Rumen | place: Canada... | reverse complement strand
TGATAAAAGCTACCGAGGTAATGGTTGGCAAGGGGAAGATTAAACTGAGTGCTCGTAACCAATTCGAGGGTAAGGTCATCTCCGTCGAAGAAGGAGCAGTGAACGGTATAGTAAAGCTGGAAGTTCTCGGGGGAAATATCATGACAGCTACTATATCTATAGGTGCAATAAGAGAACTCGGACTTGAGCCGGGAACAGAAGCGACAGCAGTAGTCAAAGCTACTTCCGTAATGGTAGGAATTTAGGTATAATTTATCCGGTACGTAAATGACAGGAAGCATCCGGTCTTGTACCGGATGTTTTGCTATAGAAGGGAAGCAGATCATGAAAAAAAAGACAGCGATCTTAATAGCTGTTTTTACAGCTGTGCTTTTGCTTGCTGCGTGCGGCAGCTCGTATGAGTACCAGTTCGGTGATGTGGAATGGTATTCTACATATGCCGAGGAAAAAGGTACTACCATCAAGGACACCTATTATTATTCTGATGACTGGTTCAGTGATAAGCCGGAAAAAGAGAATACAGAACTGGCGCTTGTCTCCATGCAGCTGACAGCAGCTGCCGTCACTGATGAAGAAAACGGCACAGGAGCCGCATTCCTTAAGAGTATGGGATTTGATGAAGTGGGATTCAGCGATTTCAAGAGTACTGACCCTGAAGACTGTAACTATACCTGGGCGCGCAAAACCATACCTGACGGATCCACCCTTGTAGCTGTAGCGATCCAGAGTGCTTCAGACGATATGAATATCAAAAACAAAGGCTGGAAGCAGAACTTTACTGTGAATGACCCCGATGCCGCTGAACCTTCCGGTGAGCATTTTGCATTTGCCAGGGCTGCAGATAAAGTTGTTGATGATTTAGCGGCACTCGGGAATACAGACAAAGTAAAATTCTGGATCACAGGACAGAGCCGCGGCGGAGCGATCGCCAACATACTTGCCGTAAGACTTTCAGAAAAACTCGGTGATAAGAACGCCGGAATATTTGCCTATACATTTGAGGCACCCGCAACAGTCGATGAAGCTGACAAGGGTGACTATAAGAATATCCACAACTATGTCTGCAGTGATGATTTTGTAACGATGATACCTATGTGGGGAATGACCCGCTATGGTGTGACACATGACCTCAAAACAAAAGAGACCGATGCAGATCTTATAGCAGAACTGGGAAAAATGGGCAGTGAGGCAGCCGACCTCAAACCAAGGATCGTCACTGAAAAAGTCGCAAATGAGATAGTAAGCAATCTGGGAAAGAAGATCCCTACTCGCGCGGATTTTTCAAAAACTATGACAGACAAGTGGACGGGAGATGATGGAAATCAGCACGAGATAACTTACAGTTATCAGGACTCATTTACAGATCTTATGGATTTTGTATTCAGCGGAGATGGTTCAGAGAGTCCGGTCAGCGGGCTTGCAAGTAAAAAAGATGACCTCTCAGCAGGGATAGATCATCTCGTGAATGGACTGAAGCTTGAGAACGCAGGGGATGATCCTTCTCCTGAATACTGGGAAGCTGCTGAGAACTTTTATGATGTACTTAGTAAGATAGCAGACGAGGACAGTTCAGCTACTCTCAATGAGGAGGATGTGTACAAGATACTCAGGCTTGCCGCACCTGTACTTATTGAGCTGCCTGAAGATCAGGGGGAACCTTCTACAGAACTGCTGACAGATGTCATCGGATATAATAAAGAACTGACATATTCACATATGTTCGATACCATCATTGCTCGTCTTAAAGTATTAGCGCCGGCACCTGAAAAGTAAGCGAAAAGAACAGTCAATGTGGTAGAATCACTAAGTAGAGTGTTTCAAACGATACAGGAGGATAACAGTATATGGCTATCAAAGAATATGCAAAAGAGATGATCGCTAGAGATCAGGTCTTCAGAGATATAGCTGATCAGAAAGAGACGCTGTGGATCAATGACAAATACCTTCCGTTTGAAATGGTAGACGCTGTCTGCCAGCTTGTTGTGAATGACGAAGATATCGCAGACGCAGAGAGAAGACTGCAGAAATTCGCTCCATATATCAGCAAATGCTTTCCTGAAACCGTTCCTGAAGGAGGCCTTATTGAGTCTCCGCTGAAGGATATTCCGAATATGAAAAAAGCCCTGGAAGATGTCTATGATGCCAGTATACCTGGAAGATTGCTGCTCAAGATGGACAGCCATCTTGCAATTGCCGGCTCTGTAAAAGCCAGAGGCGGAATATATGAGGTTCTTAAGCATGCCGAAGACCTTGCTCTGCAGGAGGGAATGATAACAGAGGATGACAATTATGAACGTTTTGCTGATGACGATATGAAGGAATTCTTCGGACGGTATACTGTACAGGTCGGATCTACGGGTAATCTCGGGCTGTCGATCGGTATAATGAGTGCCTTCCTCGGATTCAAGGTAAAAGTCCATATGTCTGCGGATGCAAGGCAGTGGAAAAAGGATATGCTGCGAAGCAAGGGCGTTGAAGTTATTGAATATGATGATGATTATTCAGCAGCCGTCCTTGAGGGACGCAGGCAGTCAGACCTCGATCCTTCAAGTTACTTCGTCGATGATGAGTATTCGGTACCGCTCTTCCTTGGGTATGCTGTTGCGGCACACAGGCTTCTGGGCCAGTTTGAGGAAAAAGGGATCATAGTAGATGAAGATCATCCGCTCATCGTCTATATACCTTGCGGCGTCGGCGGAGCACCGGGCGGAGTATGCTACGGACTTAAGAGACTGTTCGGGGACAATGTCCATGTATTCTTCTGTGAACCGACACTTTTCCCTTCTGTTCTGCTCGGAATGGCATCAGACAGGCACAACGAAGTAAATGTTTCTGACTTCGGCCTGACAGGAATGTCCGCCGCCGACGGACTCGCATGTGCAAGCCCGTCCGGATTCGTAACAAGGATAGACCGTAATCTATTATCCGGTGATTTTACTGTCAGAGACGCTATACTCTTCGACTACATGAGGATGCTCAAAGATACAGAAGACATTTTCATCGAGCCATCGAGCTGTGCCGCTTTCACCGCACCGGTCAATATAATGAAATATGGTGCCGGAAAAGCATATCTCGAAAAGCACGGACTGAATGCAGAAAAACTGGCTGCTTCCACGCAGATCTGCTGGGCAACCGGAGGCAGGCTGGTACCGGATGAAATCTGGGATAAATACATGAATACATATCTTTAGAATGCGAAAGGAGAAACAAAATGAAAGTAATCGCAACTGATAAGGCACCCGGCGCTATCGGCCCATACTCACAGGGATTCATCGCAAACGGTTTTGTCTTTACATCCGGTCAGATCCCGGTAGTTCCTGAAACAGGAGCTGTACCTGAGGGCATAGCTGCTCAGACTGCTCAGAGCTGCAAAAATGTCGGAGCTATCCTTGAAGCTGCAGGATCGGGATTCGACAAGGTCATAAAGACAACATGCTTCCTTGCTGAAATCGCAGACTTTGCTGCATTCAATGAAGTGTATGCAGAGTATTTCACATCCAAGCCTGCAAGAAGCTGCTTTGCTGTAAAGGACCTGCCAAAGGGCGTTCTCTGTGAGATCGAGTGCATAGCAGAGGCATAATAAATATACTTCGTTCAGAGATCTTTTTGGATAATGAGCATCTCAGAAAAGCATTCGATAAAAGAAGATTATAATAGCTCCCTGCTTGCCAAAGTAACAGGGATAACTTTGGCAAGCTCTCTTTTGATGGGAAGTGTCATACTGATCATAGGCATGACATTATATGCTATTGCGTTGACAGGACAATACATCACAGAGTCATTCTGTATTGCCAGGACCACAGCAGTCGTGGCTGGCAGATTTCCTGAAACAGAGCACCTGACTGATCAGGTCTTGGATGTGTATCACAATATGACTGATGAAGAGCGGCTGGACTTTAAATCAGAACAGTACAGGGAAAAGTTTGCCTTTATAGAACAGGATGAGGAATGGAAACGTCTCAGAAGCATGCTTAAGATGATGCGCAAATCCAGCGATGTACAGTATCTGTATCTGGGAGTATACGATATTAAAACTCATAATCTCGTATATATTTGTGATCCTGATGAAAATCCTCAGACATATTGCCCGCCGGGTGAATGGGAAATCCCGGATAAGGGCGAGATGGAAAAATTCTTAGGCTGGGATGGAAGCGGCAAGCTCTACGATATCGGCAGGTCAACAAGACATGGGTATATGTGTACCAGCGGGTATCCTTTGAAAACCAGTAATGGAAAGCCGTTCGCGTTTATTATGGCGGATGTAACTCTTAAAGGAGTAGTAAAAGGTGTTGGCATTCTCGCTGTCCAATACTTTTTTGCCCTCGTTATCACGCTGTTACTTATAGGGTATTATCTGCGGAAAAAACTGACAAAGACACTTGTAGATCCGATCAACAGTATTTCAGATGCAGCGCAGGGCTATGTCAGAGACAGAAATGCGGGCATCACTGCTACTGACCACTTTGACAGACTCGAAGTGAATACAGGTGATGAGATCGAGCATCTTACAATGATAATGGCTGACATGGAACACAATATCGCCGCTTATGAACAGGCATTATCCAAGGCAGTCGCAGAACGCGAACACGAACACACGGAAATGGAGCTGGCTTCACGTATACAGATGAACATGCTCCCGATGACTTTCCCTGCATTTCCTGACAGAGATGAGTTCGATATATACGCTTCGATGGATCCCGCGAGAGAGGTCGGAGGGGATTTCTATGATTTCTTCCTCATAGATGAAGACCATCTGTGTATGATAATAGCTGATGTTTCGGGAAAGGGTATTCCTGCAGCATTGTTTATGATGGCATCTATGATAATCGTCGGTAATACTTCTATTACGTCGAAAGGATATGATCCCGGAGCTATGCTTACTGCTGCAAACAATGTTATAAACATGCATAACAATGAAGACATGTTTGTTACAGTATGGCTGGGTATACTTGAGATCTCGACGGGAAAGCTCAGTGCAGCGAATGCCGGACATGAATACCCTATAATCAGACATGCAGGCGGTGAATTTGAGCTGCTTAGAGACGAGCACGGGCTGGTCCTTGGTATAGTGGAAGATGCAGAATATAAGCAGTATCAACTGAAGCTCGAGCCGGGTTCAAAATTATTCGTCTATACTGACGGTCTGCCGGAAGCAACAGATAGGGACAATGAGCTCTTCGGAACCGACAGGATAATTGAAGCATTGAATACGGATCCTGAAGCTACTCCCGAAGAGATACTTAAGAGCATTAAGCATTCAGTTGATGTATTTGTAGGGGAGACGCCACAGTTTGATGATCTTACGATGCTGTGCCTTGAGTACAAAGGCGGTCATGAACTGTCAAAGGATACGAAACTCAAAAAAAAACCATTGCACTACCCGTCAAGATGGACCCTGAAAGATAAAAAAATAAACTGGCACGGATGATCAGAAATGAAGAGGACACGAGCCCGGGCTCGTGTCCTTTTGCTATGATCTGTATGAAAGAACATTGACTTTGTCAACGAGTTGTATAAGCTCTTCCCTCCAATGTTCTATCTCAGCACGCCTTTCCTCATCTTCAAGACCATTTCTGCGGATAGATCTACGGATCAGGCGGGTATATCCGATGATCCTGGCACGATCAGACAAGCTGCTGAGAACAGCTTCATCATCAGTTCCTGCATATGCAGGAAGGATCCTGTTCCAGAACCTCTGTGCTGTTTTATAATCAAATCCCTGAAAGCTCTTCACCTGATTGTGATCAATCTCGGAAAATCCGATAAATGCATTGAATATTGAGGCAAACTCGAAAACAGGGTCTCCAATCGCAAGAGTATCCATATCGATAAGAAGCACCTCATCTCCGGCCAGTACGACATTTTTAGTGTGATAGTCGCCATGTATCATATGATCGTTATGAGGGATTGCTTTGATGAGTGAAAGAAGTTTATCTCCTGTTTCAGCCGGCAGATATTCTTTCATGAAGACTGCCCATCCTATAACTGTTTTTTTCATGTCAGGAAGTTTGCCCTTAGGAACAACAGTGCTGTGGATTTTTTTCAGCAGCCCGACATATTCATCTACACACCAGTCAAAACGTTCAGGTTCCTTTGCGATAATGTCAGAGAATGATCTCGCATTGAGCAGCTCAAATACTGAGCCATAGCTGTCACCGACCTGTACGATGTCGTAAGAAATCGCAGTCGGTATCCCAAGTATCAAAGCGAGACGGGCTACCTCGCGCTCATTGAGCATATCATCAATAGCATCGGAGTCATGATATACTTTTACAACATTGTCGCTGTCTATTCTGTAGATTGTACCGTTTGCACCGCGGCCGATAACCTCGGCGCCGTCAACAGAAACCTGCTTGTAAGCCCTTGAGACCTTCATCATCTGGGTAAAGCCGGTCACGTCCAGTATCTCGTATACTTCAGGACTGACGTCAACGATACTTAAATCAGGATGATTCTTGCGAAGCTGCAGCAGCACTCTGAGACCGGCGCTTGAAATATACTCAAGATTCCTAGCCTCTACAAGAACGGGAATATCTGTCCGCTCATTTATCTGAGAATTAATCTCGTTTTTTACGGTTTCAGCATTATTTGAATCGATACGACCGCAAAGCTCTATTTTGATCAGTTTATCAGATATGTCTGTTCTGACTTCGTTCATTATTGCGCTCTCCTATGATGTATAGACGCTTAAGTTTACATTAAATAATAACATAAATCGAGTAAAAAACGAATCTTCGGTTGGACCAAAACGTGGTAAGTTATAATTGAATAGCATGGGAATTAGTCTTATAATGGTTTCATAAACACTATAACTAAGGTCGATTCATAATATCGATAAGAAAGAGGTGCAGAATGGGATTATTTGATATTTTTAAAAAGGACACAAAAGAAGAAACTGAAGCTAAGGCCAAGGAAGCCGGCGTAAAAGCTAAAGCAGCTGTAGAGAAAAAAGCTGAGGAAGTAAAGACATCCGCAGCATCCACTATAAGCCGTGCAGCTGAAGATGCAAAGAAGAACGCTGAAGAAGCAAAAAAGAGAGCAGAAGAGGCTAAGGCAAAATTAGAGGCTCAGGCTAAGGAAGAGGAAGCAAAGCTCAAAGCCGAGGCAGAGAAGCTTAAAGAAGAAGCAGAAGCCAAAGCTGAGGCAGTCAAGCTTGCACAGGCAAAGGTTGAGAATGCCGCTTATACACTTGCTGAAGACGGTCAGTGGGGCAAAAAGACCATCATGACCACTCAGCACATCCTCAAGATCAAGGAAGATGGTATCATGGGTGTTGAGACAATCAAGGCTATCCAGAAGAAAGTCGGTGCTGAACCGGACGGTATCTGGGGTACCAACACTTCAAAGGCTATGCAGAAGTTCCTCGGCGTTAAGGTTGACGGAGAAAGAGGACCTGAGACAGTTAAAGCATGGCAGAAATGGTGCAACAGCCAGCTCTAAACTGACAAAGACTACAGATAGTATTATGAATGCAGCTCCGGCCGTGTGCCGGAGTTTTGCTTGTCATCATACCGCCAGTGATGATAATGTTACTGTGTAGTATTTAAAAGGGTAACGGAGGTAAGCTCTATGACTTATGACACTGCGATAATCGGAACAGGACCGGCAGGTCTTTCTGCTGCAATAAACCTCAGACTTCATAACAAATCAATCCTGTGGCTTGGTGCATCCAACCTCAGTACCAAGGTCGAAAAGTCTGAGAAGATAGCAAACTATCCTGGCATGGGATATATTTCCGGAAGTGATCTTATAGAAAAATTCAGATCACATGCTAATGAAATGGGACTTGAGATCACCGAGCAGATGGTGACAGCTATCATGTCCGGAGGGGATTTTTATATGCTCTCGGCCGGTTCGGATGTCTATATGGCAAAAACTATACTGCTTGCCGTCGGAGCTGCGGCTGCAAAGGGATTTGAGGGTGAAGAGGAGATGCTCGGCCGTGGCGTAAGTTACTGTGCAACATGTGACGGATTCCTCTATAAAGGCAAAACCATAGCCGTATTCTGCGGTGATGAGAGATTTGAACACGAGATCGACTATCTGGCTGAACTGGCAGATACAGTCTATGTATACGCTGCTTATAACGGTGGCAAGTACGGCAGAAACGGAGCCATACCGGCAGGAGAAAGCGATAGCGGAAAAATAATCATTCTTCCAAAGCCTATAAAGAAAGTCTTCGGAGAGATGAAAGTATCAGGGATAGTACTGACAGATAACACATCCGTCAGTATAGACGGACTTTTCTGCCTCAGAAATTCCATTGCACCTGCAACATTGCTCAAGGATCTGGAACTTGACGGAGCTCACATTATCGTTAATAGAGCCATGGAAACCAATCTGCCCGGTGTATATGCAGCCGGAGACTGCACGGGCAGACCTTATCAGATTGCAAAATCAGTCGGTGAGGGAAATATAGCTGCACATTCTATAGTCGAATATCTTGCTGAAAAGTAGATTTCTTCCGGCTTTCATATTGTGCTGATAATTGTAACGAATGAACGAAAAAAAGAAGATAACGATTGGAATACTTGCACATGTCGATGCCGGTAAAACGACTCTCTCTGAAGCTGTCCTTTTCAAGACAGGCGAACTCAAAAGAGCGGGACGCGTCGACCACGGTGATGCTTTTCTTGATGACAGCGAGATAGAAAGGAACCGCGGTATTACGGTGTTCTCGAGGCAGGCCAGGTTCAGCACCGTAACCGCCGATTTCACGCTTATAGATACCCCGGGACATGTAGATTTTGCCGCAGAGACAGAAAGAGCTCTTTCTGTTATAGACTATGCTTTGCTCATAATAAGCGGCTCTGAAGGTGTTCAGGCGCATACCAGAACACTGTACCGGATGCTGAAAGAACGCGGCATTCCTATTTTTGTATTTATAAATAAAATGGATATAGCTGTCAGGCCAAAAGAAGATATCCTGGCAGACATAGCCGGAGAGCTGGATGCCGGACTCGTAGATTTTACTGAAGCTGCATCCTGCAGGGACGGCGGATACAGTGAAAGATTCATAGATGATATCACTTTGTACTCGCCGGATATTGCCGAATCGGTACTTGAATATGACGGTGATGGCAGACCCGGACCGGTAAGTGATAAAGACATCATTGCATCTGTGAAGCGCGGCGAGATCGTACCGTGTATATTCGGCTCTGCGCTCAGGATAGAGGGAATCGACGGACTCCTTGAGTTGCTTTCAAGATACACTGAAGAGTCCGGATATCCTGACGAATTTGCCGCAAGAGTATATAAAATATCAAATGCAGAAGATGGCAGCAGGCTGACATTTGTGAAGATCACAGGAGGCGTGCTTAGCGTCAGAGATACAGTTATTTGTCATACCGCCGGAGGTGATGATAGAGAAAGCAAAGTGACACAGATCAGGTTCTATTCCGGCAGCAAATACTACGCAGCTGATGAGGCAGCTGCAGGCAGCATCTGTGCTCTTTCCGGTCTTGCTGATGCTGTGCCCGGAGACGTGCTCGGTGCAGAGCTGCCGGAAAGCGAATCATCAATCAAAGCATTTATGTTATATACCGTAAACGGTCCGGAGGGAATGGACCCTTATCTTGTGATGAAAGACCTTGAAAAGCTTTCACAGGAGGATCCGACTCTCAGCGTCAAATGGCGCCCTGAAAAAGGTGAGATCGAGATCAGGCTTATGGGACGTGTGCAGCTTGAAGTGTTAACTCAGATCATAAAAGACCGGTACGGCTATGAGGTCACTTTCGGGACAGGTAAGGTACTGTATCTCGAAACGGTATCGGATGTATTTGAAGGGGTCGGACACTTTGAGCCGCTTCGCCATTATGCTGAGGTGCACCTGATAGTTGAACCGGGAGAACGAGGCAGCGGTATCGTTATCAGCAGCGTTACACCTGAGGATGAGCTTGCCAGGAACTGGCAGAGGCTTATCATGACACATATAGAAGAAAAAGAGCACATAGGAGTCCTTACCGGTGCACCGCTGACAGATGTCAGGATCACGCTGGCAGCAGGCAGAGCGCATGACAAGCATACAAGCGGCGGAGATTTCAGAGAGGCCACATACAGGGCGGTAAGGAATGCTCTGATGCAGGCACGAGCGGCGGGAAAAGCTGTATTGCTAGAGCCATGGTATGAATATGAGATAGAATTGCCGTCCCAGTCTGTGGGCAGGGCAATGACAGATATAAAGCAGATGGGCGGGACTCAGGACGGACTTGTGCAGAATGGCGATGTATCTGTGATATCGGGACGTGTTCCTGCTTCAGAGATTGCAGATTATCAGCAGACACTGACAGGATATACATCAGGTGCCGGCAGACTTTCATGCATCCCTGCAGGATATGAGGAATGCCATCAGGCAGAAACTGTTATTGCAGAATCAGGATACGAACCTGAAAGAGATACTGAAAACCCTGCCGATTCAGTTTTCGTTTCTCACGGAGCCAGCGATATAGTAAAGTGGGACGATGTACTTGAGCGTATGCACCTTGGGAGTGTACTTAAAAGGCAGGATGAAAGCGGCGGACAAACTGACGGCAGCTCTGGATGGTACGATCCCGGGATATTAAGGGGTGACGAGAAAGAACGCAGAGAAGCAGCGGAAAAAGAGCTTCGCATGATTTTTGAACGTACCTATGGCACTGCAAAAAAAGAAAACAGAAAGGATCCCCGTGAACGGCGATACGGAACGGATTCTTATATAGAAAAGACTCCGGAACAGCAGGCCGCAGATGAAGCCCGCAATCAGGAGATACGCCTGAAGCATTCAAAGAAATGCACTGCCGCTGATGAACAGGAAAGACCGATCGTCATTATTGACGGGTACAATCTTATCTATGCAGATGAATACCTCAAAGATCTTTCAAGGCG
>Ga0310695_10014087_pt1 | contig 10863 bp, 11 predicted proteins | sample RumenRJG_04DNA_FD_203882 | JGI IMG/M metagenome (GOLD analysis project Ga0310695, IMG submission 203882) | Bovine rumen microbial communities from Lethbridge, Alberta, Canada - RJG_04 (v2) (version 2) | ecosystem: Host-associated > Mammals > Digestive system > Stomach > Rumen | place: Canada... | reverse complement strand
CGATCAATGGCGAGTTCGCATTATACAATAACAACACAAGAATTATACAGGCTTGTGAAAAATTAGGCTTTATAAATCTGCCTAATATTCTATGGCGAAAAGCAACAAATGCTCCAAACAAATTCATGGGTAGCGGAATGTTACCATGTGGAGCTTATGTTACTTTGGAACATGAATGGATATTAATATTCCGAAAAGGAGGCAAGCGAGTCTATAAAACAGTAGAAGCCAAAGAATCAAGACGAGAAAGTTCCTTCTTCTGGGAAGAGCGCAACGTTTGGTTCTCTGATATATGGGAAATAAAAGGCGTTAAGCAAACCATCGATAAGGCACCATCAAGAGAGCGAAACGCTTCTTATCCACTGGAGATACCGTCTCGGCTAATCAATATGTATTCACAGAAAGGTGATGTTGTACTTGATCCGTTCATGGGTTTGGGTACTACAGCCATTGCAGCCATCATAAATGAACGCAACAGCGTTGGTTTTGAAATCGATCCACTATTAAAGCCACTTCTTAAAGAAATTCTTAACTCTATTGACATTAGTCAAGCCAACGCTCTTCTATATAACAGATTCAAAAAACATCTTGATTTCGTTGAGGAGCGAATTAAATTAAAAAAAGATGTCAAATATAAAAATGAAAAGCTTAATTGTAAAGTGATGACAAGCCAGGAAACTGATATGGTTTATCACTATCTAAAAAGCATTACCCTCGTTAAAGAAAATGGAGAACTTAGTTTTGAAGCATCATATTATCTTGACAGGAAAATAGAAGATATGCCACCCGCAAAACAAGGTTCGCTTTTCTTTTGTGAATAATATATATTTTCCAATTATTCCCTCCAAGAGAGAGATTAGTCTCTCTTGGAGGGAATAATTTGTTCAGCAGTAAGCTTCTAACTGTTCTATGGATAAAAATATACGATTCATCAATCTATCCCCATCTTTTCATTAAAACTATTGTACCCATTTTCATCGCCATAAAAGCCTTTAAATCATGTTTTTATGGATAATATTGTGAAGCCTACAATTCAAAATCCAAAAGCATCATAATCAATATCTCCTCCTGGGTAATCGCCATATTGGCCATCAGTTAAAGCATCCCAAGTTTCTCTATCATAATCAATCCTTGAGTAATGATTGTAATCATCTTCATCAACATATCTATAGTGATTAGAATAATGGGTTCCTGATGGCTTTTCTACTCGGCAAAAACTATCACAAAAAGCATCATCTTCTATTGTTGTATTATCATTTAACAATTTGACAGATGATAGTGATTTACATCTATAGAATGCGCAGGTTTCAATAACATTGACATTATTTGGTATAATGACCTCCTTTAAGGACGAACAACCATCGAAAACAAAACCACATACCCTAGTTAAGTTGCTTGGCAATTGTATTGACTGCAATGCAATACAGTTTTTAAAAGCACTCGATCCGATAGTATCTACAGTATCAGGGATGATTATTGCAGATAGATTATCGCATCCTTCAAAGGCATCACGATTTATCTTTGTTAATTTATTTGACAAATGAATTTCTTTTAATGATTCACAAAAACTAAAAGCCGATATACCTATAGAGATAACAGAATCTGGTATAAAAATGCTATGTAAGTTTTTACAGTTAGCAAAAGCAAAACCAGATATATCTTTAACGCTATCAGGAATGCTAAATGACTCACTCTTCTTACCTTGTGGATATCTCAATAATATTGTTTTCTCTCTGTTATATAGAACACCATCTACAGATGTGAAATATTCATTCTCTATATGGACAAAGATATTGCAAAGTGAGCGACAATTCGATAATTTAAGGGTACCGCCATCTTTGAAAGTTCTTACATTACGAGGCACTTCGATTTCTTTTAAAGAAGAACAACCGTCGAAAGCCGTATTATGTATATCAGTAACACTTTCAGGAATTATGAGTTGTTTTAAAGAAACACAATTAGCAAAAGCTTTATACCCAATTGTTTTAACGTTATTTTGAATAACAATTTGTTTTAATGATGTGCAACCACTGAACAAGTTATTTTCAATGCTTTGCAATTTTTTTGGCAAAACAATAGTTGATATATTTTTGCAGTCTTTAAATGCAGAATGGCAAATGATTTCGACATTATCCGATAATTGTATGTTTTCTATTTTATAGCATCCTTCAAATGCTTCAATTCCAATCTTAACAACGGAATTAGGGAGGGATATTGATTTTAGGTTACGACACTCAGCAAAGGCTTGATCACCCAATTCTTTTATTCCATCAGAAAAATTGACAGTTTCTAAGAAATAGTATTGTTTAAAAATTTTCTTACCGATTGCCAAATTAGATGGTAAATCTAAGTGTTTTAGCAAATAACAGCCAGAGAAAGCATCTTTGCCAATTTTAATAAGGCTATTTGGAAGCTTTACATTTTCAAGATTAGAACAACCATAAAAGGTTTCCTCGGGTATTTCTGTAATACCATCAGGTAATATAATGCTTTTGAGTTTTGAACAGTAAGAAAATGCTTTCTTCTTAATAATGTTAATTTTTTCAGGTAAAGAAATGGATACTAAACTGGAGCAACCTTCAAAAGCACTTTCGCCTATTTTTGTAACATTTTTACCTATTGTTATTGTTGATAAACTACGACAATATTGAAATGTATCATCATTTATTGCCTCTACAAGTGAGGGGATACTTACTTTTTCTAATGATTTGCAATCCCTGAATGCATGCCCTGAAATATAAGTAACGCTTTCAGGTATTTCTATTGATTTGAGAGATGTACAATCATCAAAATCCCCAGAGCCAATATTTATTAGATTTTTTGAGAGAACTATATGCTGTAATTTGTTACAATGAGAAAAAACACCTCCGTGTAAGGTGGTAACGCTATCAGGTAAAACGATGCTTTCAAGTGATTGGCAGTAAGCGAAAGCCCATTCACCTAATGTCGTAACACTATTTGGTAGTTCAACAATTTGGAGATTAATACAACCTTCGAAAACGCCCCATTTTATCTCTTTCAATCCAGATGGCAAAACTATCCGTTTTAATGAATGGCAACAATGAAAAGCATGCATCCCTATTTCATTAACATTTTCATGAAATATAACGCTTTCAATACATGTGTATCTTTCAAAAGCACTTTGAGATATTGCAGTAACATGTTCAGGTATTGTGATAGTTACAGGATGGTCACTTCTTTTTTCCAATCCAGTGACAACATTACCTTCTTTATTATATCGGAATTGATAATCCATATAAAAATACCTTAATTACCTTAATTATAAAACCTTAAATGTTCTAACTGAAATCGTATTAGTGAGAGAAGATTTCTATTTGATGAGTAAGGCAATATCTATCACAGGTTTTTCCATTCCAATGTCGAATATTGGAATTTCTGCATCTGCCAAAGCTCTTCAATAGTATCGCAGCACTTAATAATTTTTAGCTTTCTATATTAAAGATCGGATTTGCGAAAGCACTTCCGTATTTTGAATGTCCCCCCCACTTGTGGAGATAACTGTCAGCACAGATGCGCCATATTTAGCTTTATAGGCAGCGTACTTATTGGCATTAGCAAGTCTTGCTTTCACTATGTACGGAGCATTCTTCAAATATGATTTGGGTTTAATCTGTAAAGCACAAACAAGTTTATCCCCCTTATAAACCTCGAAATCAACAGCATAGGTATGATCCATTTCTCCCTCAGCCTTAATAAATTTCAAGTTAGGGAACATACGTTGCAATGTGGCTACAGTGTTATTTTCACGTAAAATAATGCCATTCCACGTTTCACAAATGACTCTAAAGCGAACACATTCAATACATTCCTCTAAAGTAAGTCCATAGCCGTTATTTTTTACCGCATCATACAGAATTTTACCCTTTGCAGCAAAATCTTCTTTGGTGCGGCCTCGTTGGGTGTTCACATTTTTGATGTCCCAACTCAGAGCATAATATTTTGCTTTGTTGTAAGGGACTGTTACATCGTTGAAAAATTCCAAGGAATGTCCCAATCTTGCAGCATTCTGTTCGATGAATTTATTTCGAGCTACGCCGCTTGCGTAATATGTTTGCTCCCATTCTTCTTTGCTCTGCCAGTTGGCGGCCTCAATTAGAGTAGAAACATACCCCACAGACCAGGGGTCATTCAACATCAGTTCATTCCATTTTCCATTGGTAGAACGAAACTTTTCTTTATCGATACTTAATACAAATTCATCCATAATCACACTATCTCTAAATCGTTATATTCAATGTTGAGGCCATCTTTTTTCTTTTCATAGTAGATGATAGGAACCTCTATTATCTCATTCAGATGGTTTTCCACTTTGTAAGTAGCTGACTTAATTTGAACTGGAGTTTTGCCAATGTATCCGTCAATGCCTTTTGCTTCCTCTTCCTTATCGGCCAATCTCCATTCTTTTCCCAATTTCCCAGCAATGAAAGATAAAATGGCCTGTTGAACCTTCAATCCGCAGAATGTCTTGGTATAAACCAAGTCCTTAACCCATTCGCGAATCAGGTCTTTGTCAATAAGCATCATTGCGTCCTTCAACTTAATAAACTGGTTATAGATTTTTTCTGTTGCAGCTTCCACCGCATTCGGTTGGTGCTCATTATACCATTCAATCCATTCGTCCAAAGTTTGGCCATCAAATTCTTGAATAAGATCAGACATTTGTCCCACGACCTTTGGTCTTGTTCCTTGTGCAGTCTGATTGATTTGATTGATGAGCATTGTAGTGTACTTTGGAAATGGGTACATTGAAGCGTTGGATAAGGAAGCAACCTCATCATTTTTGATTTTGTATTTCATTGTCTTGATATTTAATGATTGCGTTAACAACGTCACGAACGGTTAGAGTCCCTTTGTCTTGATAACCTGGGAAAAGAACATCTTCTATGTTGACGCCCAAAAAATCACATATAGAGACAATCTGCTTGATTGTAAACTTATGTGGTTGTTTGGCACTATCTATGTTGCCCATTTGACCAGGACTAATACCTAATATCCTTGATAACCCAAGTTGCGTAACACCTCTTTTTTCTCGAAGTATTCGAATCCGGGTTATAATCTCTTGTTGATAATCGGTTTTCATAAGTAGAACTCATTTAGTTTTGCAAAAATATTGCAATATTCTCAAAATGAGTTTCTCAAAATGAGAGTATAATACCTGCAACTGGTAGGAATTGCGTTACTGGGTAGAATTGTTAATAAGCCGATAATTATAATTTGACAAAACCCACAAACAATGTCTCAGCCATAATAACAAGCATCTCTGATATACTGTAAGCATTTGAGCTAAATTATTATCCTATGATTTTACTTGTTTTTGTTACAAGATGTGAGAATAAAGATTCTGTGTCCAACATATCGGTCCTTGTTGTTATCAAAGTAGGCATCGCCACCATTAGCAGCGATATGGCTGACATTGATGCCCCACCTAACCACATCAATCAGAGCAAATGACTCAAGAACAATTTCCGTGGCAGAAGACATCATTTTCAGGTATCATCCTGGTACCAAAAAGTGTACTTTGAACACCAAATGCAAAGACCATCTCATTGATAAAAACAACAACAATTATCTTGTAATATTGACAAAGAAAATGATGGTGTCATTGTTTATCAAACTGCCCCAATCCCCGTCCTCCCAGGTGGGACATAAGGGGTCATCAACTTTATCTCATTAGGGAAAAAAAGAGGAACTAACTCCTTTGGTATGACTTGGTATTTCTTGGTAAAAAAAGCAGACTATGTCTCACCTGATAAATCGAATTAATTATATCAATAATTGATAAAGTAAAGTGGTGAAAGGGGCAAAAGAAAGGCATTTTTATATTATATAAAAATATATCTATATAATTATATAATAGAATATTACAATAATTATAAGGAAGAAATGACAGCGTGAAAGCCGATGTCATCATACAACTATATATGTGCCATAATTATAAAACAATATAATAGTAAAATAATATAACAATATAATAAGAAAATAAAATAAAGGACTGTCCAATCTCGATTGTTCAAATATTAATATATAAGGTAGAAGATTTGATGTCATCCCCACCAAATAGAAGAAGGTCGGACAACAGGAGTCCAGGCAGTAGGAGCCTGACAGGCAGCAGGGAGATGGACAACACAACAAGTGTTGCCCGACCCCTTTATTGCCTGTGCCGTTGGCTGTATCATCCTCGTTTCTTGCCTTTCTTCTTGGATGTATCCTTCTTGCCACCTGTGCTGATGTGGGCACCCTCACCTGACTGGATTGAAAGGACGGCATCGAGAGCGTCGAGAGGCTTGTCAGCAGCATTGTCCGCTACGGCAGCAACAGCTTCCGCTGTGGACTCAAGACCGTTGCCGACATGCTCTATAATCGAATGAGAGCGGCTGGACTCCTCTTTTGATTGAGACTGCCCGTTATCTGTGACAAGGGAGGAAGGAACCTCGTCCTTGGGAGATGGATCCACCACGGGGACGGCATCATACATGGACTGGTAAACTCTCGCCTCGATGCCCTTCGCCTTTAGCGTATTCATTTCCTCATGATTGAGCCATCTGACCGGGATGCCGTCATACTCATAGCTCTTGCCCAATCCCTCAGGAAGCTTAGCGACGTTGAATCTCCCATAGAACAGGAAGCAGGTGCCGCCAGTGGTTAAGCGAACCTCCACACCCACGGGGCCTTCGAACCCCTCGTCCAGAGCCTTGTCTTTCAGAGTCAGTGCCTCGCTGCAACGGCCTATCTGGATTTCCTTCTTGAGAGCCTTCTCGTCAGGACGCAGGAACTCCTTGAACCGGAATCCGAGGTCAGAGCCGCGCCACACGCGCTTCGCCTGGTGGTCGAGCACGATGAAGCCGTTGGGCACCCCGGTACGGTCTACATTATATACAATGTCAAGACCGAACTTCTTTTTCATGTCTCTTTGGAACAGTGCCATCTGGTAGATGTCGTTCCGCATGATGCCCCTTTCGGCCATCCTGTCGTTGTGGACTCTGTCGACTGCTCTCACTTTCTGATCGATTATGAGGTCAAGCTTGGTGACGGGTTTCTTGCCAGTATAGAAGTCCGTCGACTCGCGCTTGCGGTAGTCGTGCATGATGGCAGACAGTTCTTTGGCTCTGAGGGTGTCGGCCTCGGTCATTGCCTTTTTGCGGTTGGCCTCCATCAGCTTCTTCACCTTGTCCATCGGCACCTCCCCCACCCTCTTACGGTTGCGGAAGAGGAACAGCATCTGGGGGAATCCGCTGCTTTTGCCATGGGGATTTTTCTTGGAGTCCTTCTTGGAGTCATTGGCTGGCTCCACCTCATCGACACTGGCATGATAGCCCATGGAGGACAACAGGGAAATGAAATGTCGGTCCTGGGTGAAGTGATAGGAGGATGCGAGTTCGACGGCGCGTCTTGCATCCTTCTCGACATTCCTGCCCTCGAACTTGTCGAGGATGTCGCGCATCCTTTTGATGCTTCGCCAGTCCTTTATCCTGTGACCGTTCTCATCGCATTTCGTGGACACGACATGAAGGTGGAGGTTCTCGGTGTCCCGATGGATGTAGAAGATGGCCGGGCTACGTGAGAGTCCCATCTTGTCGAGCAGTTCCACTGCTGCTGCCCTCAGCTCTTCCTCGGTGTTCTCATGTCGGCGGCAGCTGACTGCGAAGTGAAGCTGGAGCAACTTGGCAAGTGATTTGGAGCAATAGTCAATCATGACCTGTTCCTTGGCGGCGGCGGAGAGTGATGCGGCATTGGCGATGGGGAAATTGCGGATGTCAACCAGTTCTACCTTGGCATCTTTGCCGGTAAGCCCAGCCTTCTCGCTTTGCTTTATCTTCTTCTCGCTATAGTGGATGGCCGGGAATTTCCTGGAACTTTTGAGAAGTGTAATATTCATTTTAGAGAGATTTTGAGAATTGTTTTTTTTAGAGAGATTGCAACAAGTAGGACTGCGGATTTACCGCAGCCGTCACTTCGCCTTGACGAGGTCGTTGACGATTTTTTTATGCGCCGTTGCCAGCGTCAGCAACAGCCTTGCGTAAAGGACAAGGACAGGAGTCAGTTTCTTGTCAAGGTACTGCTTTATCCAGTCAGCAGGCGGCTCGCCCATGTACTGCAGCATGGCGGCATTGAGTTGGTGAGCTACCTGGTTGAGGTTGGTGCCCCCCTTCTTCAGTTCTGGGAGCAGCTGGTCGTAGAGGTCGGCGAATCTCTGAGCCGTGGCATATTTCGACTTCATCCTGTCATTCTTGTACAGGCTGACGGCAGTGAAGATCAACTTGGAGATGTTGCCGTTGAAGGAGGCATTGGCCTTCTCCTTGAACATCGTCCGGTCGGCCTCGGTCAGCCTTATTGTCACCCGGCAGGTTCGTATGGGCATGGGCTGTTTTGTCTTTTTGGCTTTCATATTGTCAGTTTTTTTTGTTGGTCAAAAATTCAGGTTTTTCTTCAAAAGGAGATGCGAGTTTCGAGCACTCCACAACCCTCTGAGCATCAGAGGGCAAGTTCGTGTCTGTGGTAACAGACGCCCTACTTGCAGAATTAAAACAAGGGGGGTAAAAACCCATGCCTTGCATGTGATGTCCGTGGAACGTCATCGAAAACAGGTATCCAAAACATATCCATGGCATCACCATATCATTTTTTCAAGTTCGGCGGGGATTGGATGTCTCTGAGGCGACCCATCTCAATGTCTCAAGTGCGGCGGCGAGTTTCTTCCCATCCACCCCGAATCGTCCCCATGAGGAATTTTCGGCATTGATTTGCTGGAGGGTGTCATTGACCTTGACAGTGATGGACTGAAGTCTGTCGTCTTGGGTCATCGTCAATGCCATCAGTCGGGAGACTTCTTGTCTCTGCTTTTCCAACTCATCCAAGGCATCCTGTTTCTCCGCCTTCAGGGAGTCATTGGTTTTCTGCCAGGAACTGTTTACCTTGTTGGACCTGTCCAGTTCCTTTTGCGTTGATGACAAGTCGGCTTTCAGCTGGTTCACTTGCTGGATGAGGTTCGCCTTGATGGGGAATTCATTAAGCTTGTTCACCACAATCTTCATGGCATCGATGAGAAATACGACATCCGTCTGGCAACTCCGCGGCAGCTCGCCATGGAGATCCAGGTTAAATTTGTGGATGAAGTCAACCGCAGCCATGATGAACTCGCAGCTGCTTTTCCAGCCATTCTCTTTTGAATAAGCCGAAATATTAGCCACGAAGTCATGGGGGAACTTGATCGTACTCCAGACAGTCTTGCTCGTTTTTTTCATCATTGTCCATCTACTTTGGTTATATCCCACAGGTACAGTTGCCTGGGTTCTTTGATGTCAGTAGCTACTTCCTTTTGACGTGTCGATTGACGGGGATTGTCATCCTTACCCACAGGGGCATCTTCAATACGAGAGGGAGAAGGAGGTTCAGCGACCCGTTCTTCCTTTCCCTCGACTGATGCCTCGGAAGGTTGGTCAGCATCGTTTATTTCTTCACTTATCCCATCACCATCGGCAACCGATGTCACAGCTGGAGCCAAAGGAGTCGCATTGTCAATCTCAGTGGGTTCTCGCTCGGTCACAGGTGGGACATGGACATCCTTGTCCTGTTTCCCTATGGACATGACCATGGGGTTGATGTCAAAGAAAGTGTTCTCGACAGTCCCCTCATCCGTGACCCATTCAGACAGGCACTTCAGCGAGTGGATGGTCGTTCGGTTCGACGGCTCGGAATGGAGAAAACCCATTTGATTGAACTCTTGCACAATCCTCGTGGCGGTCTTGCGGTTGCATTGCCATGCCTTGGAAAGTTCGACTTTGGAAGCCATCAACTGGCCGGGTTGTAGGACAGCTGAGAAGTTCTTCTTTTCTACCTTGGTCTGTACCATGACAGCCATCTTCAAGAAGGTGCGGAAGCACATCATGCGGTCAATCTCCTGACTCTTGTCCATGAGATAGTCATACTGTGCGTCGTTAAGCGTGACGCTGTATCTGATGTTGGTGTATTTCATATCAGCCATTCATTTTAGAAGGAAGTGGGACAGCCGTGCCCCACTTCCCGGAGGAAAAACAAGAACGATTACCGACGGAAACAGCGTCGTGTTCGTGGAACACCATCCCTGGCAATCTTTATGAGAGCATCGTTGAGTCGTTGCTCCTGGTCTTTGGTCAGTGCGTGGATGGACTCAATATCAATCCGCAGGGCAGCTGCCTCTCTGCCGAGACGGATGGCTTCAGGGTCGTTGCCGATGGCGCGGATGGCACCAGTGGCATCGATGTACTTGTTGACGGCATCCTCCATTGCGAAGTAGCCCATACCTGTCTTCGCCCACTTGATGGCGGCATCAGCAGCGATCTGCTCCAATGCTTTCAGAGTACTCTTTTCCATACGCTTACTTCATTGTCATATTTTGTAGTACGACACGTGCATTACCACTGACTTCCTCGTTAGTGGAAACACGATTCTTACGCATCCAAGCAAGCAGCTCGCTCTTCTCAAAATAGATGAGTTTTCCATTAGGACGAAAGAAGGAGATGACATTCTTGTGTGTCATCTTGTAAAGAGTGCTACGGCTGATTCCCATGAACAGGGCAGCCTCTTCAAGAGTGAGAACTTCTTTGCCTGAGCAAAGAACATTCTCCAGCACAATGATGCGCTGGATGAGATCGTCAACTTTCTTGGAAAGTGCGCTCTCTGGATTCTTGTTGATTGATTCGGTCATCCTGAAAGTATTTTTAAAATTATTGTACGTATATTGTAATTCTCAACCGAGGTTATTTTCTCCTACGAACTTTTGTTTATGTCATCAGAATTTATTAACTTTGCAACAAGAAACAGCGAAGAAACGTTTTCGGCAATTTTGTTTCTCGTTTGTTCCTT
>Ga0310695_10014086_pt1 | contig 10864 bp, 10 predicted proteins | sample RumenRJG_04DNA_FD_203882 | JGI IMG/M metagenome (GOLD analysis project Ga0310695, IMG submission 203882) | Bovine rumen microbial communities from Lethbridge, Alberta, Canada - RJG_04 (v2) (version 2) | ecosystem: Host-associated > Mammals > Digestive system > Stomach > Rumen | place: Canada... | reverse complement strand
GCTATGTTATAAACATAATCAAATTTGCATCGAGAAAAGATTTCCTCAACAGCTTTGCGGTCTCTTATATCAACCTTTATGACTTCGCTTACAAAGCTATGGTCTTCAAATGTCAGGTTGTCATCGGAGCCATATGAATAGTTGTCCAAAAGAACGAGATCTGCGCCATCCTTCCACAATCGATAAGCCAGTTGTGAGCCGATAAAACCTGCAGCTCCAGTAATTAAAACATTCATATCCTTCCCTTTCTAATATTTATACTTGCCTTTATTATTCTCATGCTTTGTCTAACCCTCGACATCATTCCTGTGTTCCATGATGACTTTCCTTTTTCTCTTTTCATCAGGTGAACTGGTAATCTCCTCACGGTGAAACCATGCGTTTTGGCTTCATTGTACAAGAATAATTCTATCGAGAAGTCTTTCGGGGCTCGATTGAACTCTAATAATAATGATCGGTCAAAAAAAACCGGTATAGCACCAATATCGAAAAGCCATCTCCCAAATAACACAGATTCGAAAAGAGTCATTCCATATGTAAAAAAGTAATCCGTCAAAGTCCGATTATGTCGGGTGCCTTTCAAGAATAGTCTCTTATTACCATTGTAATGATCTATATAATTCAGAAATTGACGAACTTCGTCTAATGTAATTTGCATATCGGCATGTATCCAGCCAACATAGTCACCTTTAGCATCTTTTAATCCTTGATACAAACCATACCCATATCCTTGATTATCATCCACCTTTTTTATTCTGATATTGCTGCCATCACTAACAAGTCGCTGCATCAGTTCATAACTGTTATCACGCGACCCATTCTCTACTAATACTATCTCTATATCTTTATCTTGAATGAATAGTTTCAAGGATCTTACAAGATTGGGCAGATTTTCTTCCTCGTTATAACACGGAATGACGATTGAATACTTCATTTGAATACGTATAATTTCTGAAGTGTATAATTAACCGTTGTGGCGCATATGGTAGCAAGAATGAAAGACAATACGACATATCCTGTCAGATAAAGCATGAGAGAATTCACTCCCACATTAATTGCAAGGTTCAAAACCTGTACCATGATATATGATCCAATCATTTTAGAATCAGTATCCTTTTTAGTCGAGAAAACCCAATGTTTATTTACCATGTATGACCATACATTAGCCATCAGAATTGATATCGACTTAGCAATTGAGGGCCAAAATATTTTAAGGAGAACGATATAGCATGCGAAATCTATAATTGTTGCAATACCTCCGCTAACCAAAAATTTATAAATACTGGGGGGAATCCTTTTCATTACAACCTTAGCCTTTTTGCAATTGGTAGTTTATTCTTAAAATAGATTATAGTATACAATACTGCAAACACAACGGCATATTTCAAAAGCAAAAAATCATACAGATAGAGGTTCACTACTTTTAAAACGATTTGGGATAAGCCTATAAATACAAAAGTATTTATCCCGGTATATGCTAAGAAATGACTAATCATCTTCCATCTTTCCAATAAACAAGAAATCAAGAGAACCATTGTAATTCCTATTAATGCGCCTGCCATTCTTATCATTCCTGGCTCTACCCAATCGTACCCTAAGTCAAATTTTTGATAACGGTATGATATGTAATAAACAACAATAGCTGCAACCACTATCGAGACTACTACTTTTATAATGTTGCTAGATTGATCAATTATATATTTTGCCCCCCCCAGGCCAATTGAGCGCCCTAGTAACACAAAGGCTGATGCAAATCCTAAACCGGACAGGGACCAGGGTAAATCTATCTTTTCCAGACATAACACAGATGAAATGGCTGCTAGGATGATGGCCGACGTAACTACCATATAACGTTCTCTTGGTATAATCCAGTTGATGATCTGTGCAAAAAACAAAATAGGAACAAACCACAACGCCATCCTAATATGAGTCTGAAAATCTTGTTGTAGCTGTTCCAGGATTTCTCTATGATATAAAGCGCTATAGCTTAACAAATAAATCACATAATAGAAAAGGAACGGTACCACAAGCCCATTAAGCTTACCTTTAAGAAATTGCAGAAAAGGCTTATCTATGGTCGTGGTAATTCCTGAGACAAAGAAAAAGAATGGCATGTGAAAAGCGTAGATATAATATATAACACTTTTCGGCGCGCCTGAGTGTCCAACTACCATAAGAAGGATACATATCCCTTTCGCTATGTCTATTTCTTCTATTCTTCCATTCATATCGTGTTACAATCGATTCTTAAATAGTTCGCTCCGCTGGCCTCTGCGGCTCGCAATCCGACCTCAGAGTCTTCAAAAATAAGGGTTTCCGATGGTCGAGTTCCTAATTCTTCCATTGCTTTTAAATAAATCTCGGGATTAGGTTTGCCTTCTTTCACGACATCACCAGCTATTATCAAATCGAAAAGGCCAACGAGGTCTAAATACGACAATACGTTCATCAAATTGTTTCTTTGGGCGGTGGTTGCAATAGCAATTTTTACACCTGTTGCTTTTGTCTTTCTTATAAAATCAATAAGCGTCTGGTTGGGTTTCAGACTGTTAAAACACATCGGATATACTCGTGCCTTCTCTCTTTTTATTTTTTCCCTCAGTATTTCATCTTCTACTTTCATATAGTCCATAAAAGAGTCAAACCGCAAGCCAAAGCATGCTTTATATTGTTCTCTTGTCAAGCTATATCCTATCTCATAATAATACCGCTTGAATGCTAAATGATAGGCAGTATAATTTGCTTCAAACGTGTCAACCAATGTTCCGTCGAAATCTGTTATAATAGCCTTAATCATAAGTAACGTTTAAGTTCTTCGGGTGTTCCGTATGAATAATATTCCTCCATTGTCGCTAATCGGACTGTTTCTCCATTCTTTAATAGATAGTTGTAAAGAAGTGACACATAGTATTCTGGTCTTGTAAAAACAGGTTCTTCTATCAACCTATGGGCTGCTTTCAAAAAACCTTTTGCAGAAGAAAAGAAATAGGCACCACATAATGCATGATTGCTAATAACCTCTTTTTCTGCTGTACGCTTTACAATCATATGATTATCAACTTCAGCATAACTATAACGTGAATCTGTTGATTCAAATGAAATAAGCATTCCACCATTAACCTCATTAATAGGCTTTCCCAATATTTCAAATATTCCTTTTAAATAGTCTTTACTTCGGAATTCCAAATCGCAATCCATCACAATGATTGAATCATTATTGTTGATTGCAGGTTCTGCTATCAGACATGTCTCAACAGCTCCTCTAGTCGTTTTTTCTACGTAAAAAATATTGGCTTCTGGAAGACATAACTTGATTTTCTCATCTATTTGGTAATTATCAATATGTTCTTTTCGAACAATAAAGCTATATCTTATGGGAGCTCCTTCAATTGTTACACTGCTTATAGCTCTCATAAAGAGAGGCATTCCCTTCAGTTCTATTAGTGGCTTTGGGGTATTCCATCCTTCTTTGACGAACCTACTCCCTTCGCCTGCCATAGGCATGATAATATGTAATGCCCTCATATCAAATTCTCATTTTTTAAGTTCTAACAAAACAAAAGCATCATTAATAATCTTCTTCGAGAAATATGAGTCAAAAGTCGAATTATACATTCCGTGTTCAACTATAAGGTATTTCAAATCCTTTCCTTTCATAAAACCCTCGAGTTGGTTGGCACTCCATGATCGAAATCCATTCATTTCTCCATTCCTGTTATACCAGATCTCTATTCCTTTCTCGTTAGATGGTGCACTCTTATATAGGATATACGCATCCCTTCGGGTAATATGTTGTATGTAGCCTGACTTGTTACTCTTATTATCCATAAGGATAACTGATTCTTGGGGGATAATAGTTGATACAGATTTTGCAAAGTTGTATAGTGGCTCTCCTACCCGATATGCTATCATGGAATCCGTAAAATTCAAGCCTGGTTTCTTAACATTCCATAAAAACAACATCAAATAGCAGCCTATAGCAATAGGGATAATAGACAAACTATACTTTTTAAAAATCAATAATATCAACACTACAAATGTTACAACCAAATGAGCTGTATTTATCTGGATGCTAAGAGATATAATAATGGGTATAGTAGACAAAGATATCCATATCGTAGACTTAATCCTTTCAGAAAAATCAAACTTTATCGTAATGATATACACGAGTAAAACAATTGTCCAATAGTAATGCGGCAGAAGTGTACATGAAATGAGGTATATCAATGGGAGCGATTGCTTTTCTTTAGAAACGTATTTGCATAATAAAAGGGTAAATAAAATATTGATATTCTTGAAGCATTTGGGTATATACATTTTAATAAAGAATGAGGAATGCATCAATTCATAGGTTACGTACCAAACGACATTAAGACACAAAAAGATTCCAATTGCATAATAACAGAACTTGATGCCTTTATTGCCAGCTCCATATAGTTTTGCAATATAGGTAATCAGTAATAATTTGATAAATGACTCTAATGTCTTAATTGGGAAAGATTGCCAGAAATACAAATGATGAGGAACTCGTATCTTTACGTATTTTTCATATAGTAGTTCCGGGTTCGCTGCCACTTCGCTTGTAAGTATACTAGGAATTGTTAGACATAAAATTACAGCTATCGCAATATAGGGCGAATAATTCCATATTATTTTAATTCCGTATTTATAGATAGCAATCAAGGAAATAATAACAAATCCCCATATTCCCTCATGAATATGTGACAAGGCAGCCAGTGAAACTAATAGATATGGAAGATACAAATTCTTTTCGTTTTCTTGTACCAATAGACTTACAAGAGCTAAAGTAAAAAAAGCTGTTCCTAAACCTAAAAATAAAGAGTTGGGTTGAAAGGTATAGAAACTAGCACTGATACCTACAGATGAGCTGACTATAAGAAAAGTAAGTAATATAGTTGCTATCACATGTTCAAACTCAAACTCTTTTTGGGCATAAATAAATATAGCTATAGATGTTAAAATACAGGTTAATGCATAAATGACTAGATAGCTACTCTCATAGGAAATACCAGTCCACATTAGTATTCTGAACAAAAATAATGAGGCCATTCTGGGGGAGATACTATGCTCGTTGAGCATAACATCCAAATTGTGTGTGAAGAGACTATTATCAAAAAAATGAAGTTCTTCTGGTGAGTATGTTATAAGATTGGCATGAAACACCCCTTTCAGAGATGCAGCTATCACAATCATTATAATTGCGATTACCAGATAACCTCTATAGACATTATTATGATTCGTCTTCTCTGCAACAATATCCATTAGTAATCTTTATTTACTCAAACAACACCATTGCCGGCTTATATTTTTCTATCGCAGTATCTTCCCAACGATCAAGCTCCACGATTCTCACTTGCGCCATATCCTTCACATGCAGAGTAACGTTTTTCTTAGCCGTTTCCCCAACCACTAACACAGTTTTTCCTGTCAAGTCCAAAGCAATGACCTTATTCTGAGCAAGCGTTTCTTCATGTAAATGATAATATTTCGTCATGAACACAAGATATGCTCCCACTAAAAATACGATTATAGCAATAAATGTTCCCGTTGTAGGTACAAGGATATATAGCACACTAATAACCATCTGCAACATCATATAAAGTAACGACACTTTAAGATGAGATACTTTCAGTTCATTAGCCATAATCTCGTAAGCATGCTTTCTGTGTGGCAAAAGAATATTCTCGCGCAAAAAAATGCGATGCACAATTGTAAGACATCCATCTGCAAGGAATACACCCAAAAGTACAAACCATTTTACATCATTCGATACCCATATCAGCCTGATAATAAGATAAAACAAAACAAATCCCATTGTCATCGAACCCACATCACCTGCAAAACAGTCCGCCTTTCTTTTAAAGTTAAAACAGCAAAAAACTAAATCAGCCACAATGATGCACCATATTAAATGTGGATCAATAAAAGATACTACATGATAATTGATATATTGAAGCGTACCTAGCACCACAAGCGACATGCCACTCAACATGCCATTGACCCCATCCATGAAATTTACGATATTAACAACAGCTGCACTCAATACAATCAAAGCAAGTATGATTCCTACTGACGATGACGAAATCTGGTTTACCATCAACGCGAGCGCAACGAATTGACAGACTAATCTTGTTTTTGGCGACAGGCTATGAACATCGTCTATAAAACTGACTACTGCTAATAACGTCAATCCGAAAAAGAAGAAAGGCTTCGGGAATCCCATGTATATGCTATACAACAAAACCCCTAAATAAAAGACGCCCCCACCTCCTCTCACTGTAATAGTTGTATGCGAACTCCTCGCCTCTGGATTGTCTTCTATCCCTTTACGATGTGCATACCAGATATAGCCCTTTTCTAAAAAATAAAAAATGGCAAACATTACAATATAAACTAGTACTATTGATTCCATATATTTTAGGTTTTTCTTGGATTAAGTTGACAGTCCATTACGCTTGCCATGTTTTCATTTTATCAAAATACAAACACCCATAACACAATAGCTGTATAAATGCTGCAATACATCCAACATATGCAACTCCGTATAAACCATAGTTAGAAATCATAGGTCTTGATAATACAACTACTATCAGCAATATAACTGCGGAGATAAGAACCTGTTTTGTATAGATATTAAATGAAAGAACTGCAGTTGCAAGAAAACCTGCAATTGTAAAAATCAGTTCATATAAAATCATTACCTTTATTACCCCCGACATTGCAACATATGATTCCTTATACAATATACTGATTATAAAATTACCAAGTACCGCAAATAATATCACAAAACCAAATCCATAACCGATAAAACCAATAATGGTTCTGGATATTTTTCGTTTGAACTCATCTTTCCTTCCATTCTGATAGGCGGTTGATAATCGTTGTCTCAAGAATGTCTGGAATGGTGCACTGATCTGAAAAATACCGATTGCCAGATAGGAATAAGCACCAAGATAGGCCAAAGTCTCAACACCACACACTTGTTCAACAACAATCCTTGGATAATTTGTAATATAGGATACGAGAAAAACACTCATTCCTAATGGCAAACTCTTCTTTATAACATCTATAGCCGTTTCAATAGAAGGTCTCGATAAATTACTGTCAGTAAAATATCGTCTGATGAAATAATAATTAAATAGAATAAAGAAAAAGGACACAAGTACCAGGGATACTAACGAACTAAAAATCTCCCTTATAAATAGCGTTATGCAGAAGCATAAAAATAGTGAAACAAGATTTTTAAGAATATCGCTTTGGGCCATCCATATCATGCTATCCTTCTTCTGTAAATAGCCATAAAGAATATCAAGCATACTTTCAACGGCCTTATAACCGATAACTGCAATAATTATCCAACTTACCCGTCCTGTTATCCAGAAATAAACATTAAAACCTAATACCGTTAAAAGAATCGTGATACCCCTTATCGCTAAGAACGTATTATAGTTATCTTTCTCACTAGGAGGTTCTACTACCAAGATACTCTTCAATTGCATGTCAGTTAACATGAAGATTGGAGAGGCTATGGCCAAGGCATAGGTATATTCACCAACCTCTTCAGTAGCAAAAAACTTCACCAATACAACAAGAATGGCCCACTGTGTCAATGATTTAAAAACATTCGACACAAAGAGCCATGACAATACTTTAGTGCTTCTCCACGAAAATATTTTTTTCATGAGGCATGATTCAAATAAAAAACTGACAACAACTGATAGGTATCCTTGATGTCATATCCTGCAGATCTAACCTCAGTTGTCCTGTCCTTTCGTTCGATACGTCCATACATCTCAAGAGCCTTTTCAGCCCACTCCCTAGGTGTATGATGCCTCAATGACACATACTCCAAGCATGGCGATACCCTTGTTTCCTTGGGAAGCACGTCGCTTGCCAAAGTTGGCACTCCATTACATTGAGTTTCGAGGACTGCTGTTCCAAATCCTTCATATCGTGATGGGAAAACCATTAAATCCATTGCATTCAAATAGTCACCCACATTAGGCACACTTCCAACAAATACCACTTTATCTTTTAGGCCCAAAGCATTCACCCTTCTTTCTATCTGCTCATGCAATTCACCATCGCCTATAAGGAATAGTTTACTATCTTGTCGAATTTCTGATATATGTTTAAAAATCTCCAATAGGAAAAAGTGTTTTTTTGGGGGGGAAAAACGCCCAACATGAACGACTGCCAACTCATTATTGATTTGTAGCGTTTGTCTTATCTCCTTTCTCTTTAAAGGATTATATGAGAAACTCGAAAGATTAAAGCCATTAGGAATTACCATGAATTCATTTGGCGGTTGTATTCCTTTCTTGCCAAACAGAAACTCACCTGCTTGACGAGAGCAGGCAAACTTATGAGTCGTAGGCCCATTGACAATGAGTTTCGACATTGCCTTAAATGGCATCTTCCAATCATAATCATACCCATTATTACGACTATGGGTAATTCTGACAGGAACACCAGCCTGCATAGCAGCGTACTGCACCCAGCCACTATAAGTATTCAGATGAACGTGAGTGATTCTATATTCTTGATGCTCCTCGAAAAAATGCTTAAGTCGCCGTATATATGTAAAAATCCCCCATGGCTTCAAAGCAGGCATATGATACACAACACCACCAAGTGACTTTATTTCTTCATCAAAATCACCATCCTGCATCCGATGGGTTAAAAAATCGAATTGTATCTTGTTGCGGTCAATATTCCGATAGATGTCCATAATACGGCTCTCCAATCCCGCTCGTTCCATCAGCGCCACAACCTGTAATACTCTTAATGGCTCGCTCATATATCATGAGGTTTTTGTTATCTTCTTAAAGAATTCATCGAATTTCTTATCTCTAATATCCTCTCTGAATTCTAAAGCCTTGTAATAATTCTGCTCAGCAACCTTTTTCATTTGCTCCGAATTTGACAGCCATTTTATCTTCTCTGCTAAAGTTCGATAATCCTTTGGATTTATCAAATAATCATCTGGCAACAAATCTATTAATCCACAAACACTGCTGGCTATAACAGGACATCCTCTCGACATGGCCTCTATTGTAGCTCTCGGCAATCCCTCGGATAAACTTGGTTGTGCATATATATCAATGTCATCCAACCAGGCATTTATTTGTTCTCTATCCGATAAATAACCTAAAAAATACACCTGATTTCCCTGACTCAGTTTATTGATTTCTTTTTGATATCTCGCAGGGTTACCTTCGCCAATAATCTCCAATTGATATTGATTACCAAGTAATCCTAACGCTTTAATGGCTGTCAAAATGCCTTTGTTATCGTTATTCCTAAACTGTCCTATAAGTCCAATTTTAAAAGATCCATTCGTTTGGCGTATTCTTTTCAATCTTTTATCAACAACTTCTTGATTAGCTTTTATACTGACATTAGAACATATAAGATAAGGGCACATGCATGGATATCGATTATATAGTTCTTGAGTACAGTAATGTGCATAATTAGCGAGTTTCATTTTTCTTTTCTCATAATATCGCCAATAATATGCTATTAATTTCCCTGACAGCGTACCTTCAGTCATTTTGAATTCATATGGGTCAGCTCCGCAGTACGATATAAGTACCTTTCCTAGCTTCTTCGCATATTTTGCTGCAAAACAGCCTAACAATCCATTCCTTACTAAAACAGCATCATAATCTGCCGCCATTACGGTCATTGCATTTTTTAGGCCTCTTATATCATATCGACCGATAAGATCAACTTTGCAATTTGGGTCTATGGGTAACATTTTGTCGTTAAACTCTGATTGACGGGCAATATAGCAGATAGAATCGAAATATTTCTTATATTGACTGCTATTAACCTCATTCGGCCTTGAATAATAATACGAACCATTATTATCCGAGAAACCATTATCAGCAACATACAATAGTCTCATAGCCCCAATTCCTGCAAATATGAATCCACCACAAGTTTACGGTCGAACTCTTTCTCAACCTTTTTTCTTCCAGCCATTCCCATCCGCTTGCGCTGCTCTGGTGTTAAACTTATAAATGCCTCAATTCTATTAACCAGCTGATCAATATAGCTAGGCATATAAATATATCCAGAAACGCCATCTTCCACACAATCACGACATCCTTCTATATTGGTTGTTATACAAGCCCTACCGCATGCTGCAGTTTCTAACAACACGTTGGAAATACCTTCTCCATAAGTTGAAGGATGGATAATAGCATCAGAGGCATAAATATAAGGTCTTACGTCATCAACATTTCCGCAATAATGGACAACACCCTTCTCTTCTAGTTCTTTCAGTTCTTTCTCATAGTGACTTTCATCCTTTTCGATAAAGCCAAGAATATTGAAGACTGTCTGAGGATACTTTTCCTTAATTATGCATGCCGCCTTCAAATAGTCATCAATGCGCTTGTCCTTCATCACCCTGCCTATATAATTGAAAATAATCTCATTGGAATCAGTTTTCTCCTTATAGACAAATCTTTCCAAATTGACACCAGAGCCCGGGATTACCTGAAATCGAGTATTATGAGAAATCATTTTCGTTGCAAGAGCTGCCTGTTGATTCTCTTTATTCTGAAAGAATACCATTTGGCTTTTTCTCAAAGCTATCTTATATAATAAAACTACTATCTTTTTGACAAGCCCTCCATTTTTATATCCACTACCTATCCCTGTGATGTTATTTATATGTGGTATGCCAAGCATATCTGCTGCGATACTCCCATAAATATTTGGTTTAATTGTAAATGCACATATGTAGGCAGGGCGATGTTTATTGAATAGTCTGATATAATCCCATATTAATTTGATATCTTTCAATGGGTTTGTTCCTCTTCTATCTATCTGA
>Ga0310695_10014083_pt1 | contig 10869 bp, 10 predicted proteins | sample RumenRJG_04DNA_FD_203882 | JGI IMG/M metagenome (GOLD analysis project Ga0310695, IMG submission 203882) | Bovine rumen microbial communities from Lethbridge, Alberta, Canada - RJG_04 (v2) (version 2) | ecosystem: Host-associated > Mammals > Digestive system > Stomach > Rumen | place: Canada... | reverse complement strand
TCGGCAGCAAGGCGGCGCCGCAGACACATTCGTTGAAGGTTCCGTCGCCGCCGCAGGCATAGACACGGAGCGCTTCCCCGGAGGCGGCCTCCTGACGGATTTTCTCGGTGGCGTCGCGGGGACCTTTGGTGACGTAGAGTTCCCAGGGATCCGTGCGATGGTGAAAGGCCCGCTGCACGCGCCCGAGGAGGTCCCCGGAGGCGTCCCGGCCTCCGGCAATGGGGTTGACAATGAACAGATGTTTCAAGGTCTGATTCGCCTTCTTACAATTATAATAAATCGCAGATGAAAAATGGGGGACTACTTGTAAAACGGGGGACTACTTGTAGTACATGAAGAGATCGCACTTGATCATGCCGTTATAGAGCTTGCGCTTTTTGTCCGCGGTTCTGCCGAAGCAGCGCTCAAACTCCGTATGAGATGAGAGCAGGTAAAGCGACCAGTTCGAAAGCCCTGACATGGCGGCACCGAAGCCGCGATAGAGTTCCTCTGCCTGCTTCTGATCCAGCAGACGCTCGCCGTAAGGGGGATTGGTGACGATGACGCCGCGCTCGGTCTGCCGGGAGAAGCGGCAGGCGTCCGCAATGGAGAACTCGATCAGATGATCGACACCGGCCCGGACGGCGTTTTCCCGGGCGATCTGAACAGCCCGCGGGTCAATGTCCGAGGCAAAGATGTGATATTCCCCGGAGTACTCCGCCGCGATGGCGGCGGCTCTGGCCTGCTGCCAGAGAGCGGGATCGAAAAAGGCCCAGTTCTCCGCCGCGAAACTGCGGTAAAGACCGGGGGCGCGGTTCAGCGCGGCGAGGGCCGCTTCGATGGCGATGGTTCCGCTGCCGCAGAAGGGATCACAGAAATCTCCCTTCCCGCGATAGCGGGCGAGCTTTACCATGGCGGCGGCCAGCGTCTCACGCAGGGCGGCCTCGGTATGAGCCGGCCGGTAGCCGCGCTTGTGCAGCGCGGTGCCGGAGGTGTCGAGATAGAGCGAAGCCGTGTCTTTCCGGAGCGAGAAACGGATCTTGTACTCCGCGCCGCTTTCCGGGAAATGCTCCAGGTGATAGCGGGACTTCAGGCGCTCGACGACGGCCTTCTTGATGATGCGCTGGCAGTCCGGGACAGAGAAAAGCGCGGAATCCAGGCTGTAGCCGGTGACGGGGAAGGCCGCGTCCCGGGGGAGAATGTTCTCCCAGGGGAGGGAACGGGTGCCTTCAAACAACGCGTCAAAGCTCCCGGCGGGAAATGTCCCGATCTCCATCAGCACGCGCTCGCCGCAGCGCAGAGAGAGATTCACCGCGGCACAGTCGGCGAGACTGCCGGTGAAAAACACGCGCCCGTCCTCGGCCCGGACCCCGGACAGATTCATGCGGCGAAGCTCATCGGCAACGAGTCCTTCGACGCCGAAGAGGCAGGGAACACAGTATTGAAACTGCAGATGATCTTTTGTATCGTTCATAAAGAAAGTCTCACTTCAGAGTAGTTTTAAGGCGAAAAACACCTTAATTGTTATCATAACGCACAAATTGCGGCTTGTAAACAGAGAAACATCGGATTTTGCGGGAACATCGGAAAGCTTAGCACAAGCGAAGCTGAAATTGTAAAGATTTTTTAAATAAACTATTGATTTTTTTTGATGATTGCGTTATAGTACACCGTGTATTCCGGGTGGGAACGTTTCCACCTGTTTCCCTTTGAGAGAAAGGTACCCGCAATGGCAATTCCACGTCTGACATTCCTTGATATTCTGAAGGATTCCTACAGCGCCTACTACTCGATCCACGACAACCCGGCTGAGCTTGGAACAGAGCTGCCGATTGCTTTCCGCGCCGATTATGCGTCACGGGACGAGCGCTACTGGCTGACCAAGAGCGTGAAGATGTGGGGGAACGAGAAAAACGAATATGCCTATGTTTTTGCGGCGGATTCGTTCACACCGGAAGAAGCGGAAGCCTGTATGGAATGGGCCTGGGAAGACGGAATGCCCCGTGTGAAGCCTCATGGAGAGCACCAGTGCACCAACGTCAAGGTGATCTTTATCGCGGATGCGGTAAGCCCGGAAACCGAAGCGGTAATTCATAAGAAAAGCCGGACCAAGAGCTATAAGTTCGGCCTGCACGGTTACAGCAATCTGCTGGCCGGAATCCTGGACCTCGGGACAGAAAAGACCGTGACCAACAAAGAAGGTCATGAGCTGGTCCCCTATTTCAAGAAGCTATTTGCTGCGAGAGCCTAAGCAAGACCCAAGAACTCAGACAGCATGTAGTGATAAAAACTATATTTTTCATCTAAGGAGTGAAAAGTGTGAGCGCATTACTTATCCTCGTCGTCGCGATCGTTCTGCTTGCTCTCGGCTACGTGTTCTACGGCAGCTGGCTGGCCAAGCAGTGGGGCGTAGATCCCAATCGCGAAACTCCGGCCCACACCAGCTATGATGGCAAGGACTTCGTCCCCGCCAACCCGGCTGTCCTGATGGGTCACCATTTCTCCTCCATCGCCGGCGCAGGCCCGATTAACGGACCGATCCAGGCTGCAGTCTTCGGCTGGGTGCCTGTTTTCCTGTGGTGCGTCCTCGGTGGTATCTTCTTCGGTGCCATGCATGACTTCGGCGCCCTGTTCGCCTCCATCCGTCACAACGGCGGATCCATCGGTGAGATCATGAAGGACTCCATGGGCGTCAAGGCCCAGCGCCTCTTCATCGTCTTCGCCCTGGCGGTTCTGATTCTGGTTATCGCCTCCTTCACGGCGGTCGTTGCCGGAACCTTCGTGTCGGTTGATCCCTCTGCCGCCACCTATGCGGCCAACGGCTCCACGGCAATGACCTCCATCCTCTTCATCGTCATTGCTGCAATCTTCGGCTTCTTTGTGTATCGCAAGAACGCCAAGATCGGCCCTGCCACCGTCATCGGCATCATCGGCATCATCGCGATCGTGTTCCTCGGCCAGCACATCGGCCTGCACTTCAGCCGCACCTTCTGGGTGCTCTTCATTGCGGTGTACGTCACGGTTGCTTCTCTGCTCCCGGTCTGGATTCTGCTCCAGCCGCGTGACTACCTGAGCTCCTTCCTGCTCTATGCAATGATGATCATCGCGGTCATCGCCATTGTCGGCGGCTCCTTCACCGGCGCTGCCACCATGGAAGGCCCCGCCTTCTACGGATGGAAGAACCCGGCCGGCCAGCCGCTCTTCCCGTTCCTGTTCATCACGGTTGCCTGCGGCGCCTGCTCCGGCTTCCACTCCCTGATCAGCTCCGGTACTTCTTCCAAGCAGATCAACAACGAGAAGGATGCCCAGATCATCGGCTACGGCTCCATGGTCATTGAGTCCGCTCTCGGCGTCATCTCCCTGATCGCTGTCATGGTCGTGTGGAGCCAGACCTCCGCCGGCGGCGGTGACAGATTCATGCTCAGCGCACCTCCCACGATCTTCGCCGGTGGTATTGCCACCATGTTCGCGTCCTTCGCGGGTGAGAAGAGCTACGCTGTCATCTACAACCTGTTCACCCTGGCGGTCTCCGTCTTCGCGCTGACCTCCCTTGACTCCGCAACCCGTCTTTGCCGTTACCTGTTTGCTGAGCTCCTCACTCCGGAAGGAAAGACCCACGAGGATCTGACCGGCGCTGCGAAGTTCTTCAGCACCCCGATCGTGTCCACCCTGATCATGGTCGTCATCGGCTGCGGCATGGGCTTCATGGGCCTGAGCCAGATCTGGAGCGTGTTCGGTTCCGCCAACCAGCTGCTCGCCGGCGTTGCAATGCTCGCTGTCTGCACCTGGCTCGGCAAGATCGGCCGCAACAATAAGATGTTCTTCTTCCCGATGGTCTTCATGCTCTGCGCCACCATCACGGCTCTCTGCTTCACGATCATCAACGGCTTCAAGGCCATCGCTGCCGGTACCCAGTGGGGCACCTACTTCCAGGTGATCTGGTCCATCATTCTGGTCATCCTGGCTGTGATCCTTGCTGTCACTGCTTTCAAGACTCTGTCCGAGCAGGCCAAGAAGAAGGCCTGAGCCTGAGGCTTACAACCAAACATAAAAAAATCACTCCTTCGGGAGTGATTTTTTTATGGCCGGATGTGAGCTCAGAGCGGAATCTCCACCTGCTCGGAGAGTTCCTTGAGGCGGGTTTCGATCTGATGGGAGATGTCGTGACTCATGCGGGCGTTGAGCGCATTGAGCTCCACGCTGTCGGCACTGTTCAGGAGCTTTTCATAGTTGGAGAGAATCTTGCTGCGGATGGTCTGCATCCGCCGCTCGGAAATGCCCTCATCGCTCCATGAAATACGCGGCAGCAGATGGCCTTTCGCCGAACTTCCGGAATCGGAAGCGTCAGAACCTTGCTCCTCCGAGGAAAGAAGTTTTCCGAGACCTCCTTTCAGGGCGCCGGAGAGGCCGAGCTTCGGCCCTTCGATGCGAGGCAGGACATTGGACAGAGCCATCTTTCTGATGGACAGCGGGAGATTCGCGTTTCGTATTTTCTCGTCAATTGCCTTTTTGCCCATGGCATGACTGGCCAGAAGCACGACGAAGGAAACAAGAAAACCGATCAGGATGCCGACGGGACCCTCACTGACCAGCACAACCCCGCTGCCGCCGCAGAGCATGGCGATCAGGAGCGAGATGATGGACTCGACAAAGACCGCGGTCCAGGTGAGCGAATCCCCGTCGAGAACATCCTTTGCTTCCAGCTTCTCCAGAAGATGGAAATCACTGGCGGACAGGGCGGAGGAGATTTCCAGGGAACGGTCCGGCACATGATACTTCCGGCAGATTTCGGACGTATAGGGCTCCAGCTCCTCGGAGATCCGCAGCAGCCAGTCGGTCACCGGCTTGTAGAGGCAGGCTTTGGCGTCTTCGGAGTAGAGATAGATTTTGATGCGCTCCTGCAGCGCGGCTTCCATGTCGCTGAGCCGGGTGATTGTTCCATTGCGCCAGTCCAGCAGGACGGGTTTGACGGCCTTTTCCAGTAAGGGATCCAGAAGATGATCCAGCACCGCACGGTAGAGATCATCCAGACGCCCGGAGACAATGGCCTCGACGGTGCTGGAGGAGATCAGCTGCTCGACATCCGCACGGAAGCGGACCAGCTCGTCGTCGATTTTTCCGCACCAGGCCAGGCCTCTGGCAACGCTGAACTCCGGTTCACGGTCGGTATAGATCACGGCCCGGGGAAAGACCTCCTGGCACCAGGAGCGGATTTCCTCCATACGCGAGACACCGCCCGTGAGAAAGAGCAGTTCGGGAGGTTCCTCGCCGATGCTGCCCCGGACTTCCCGCAGACCGGCGGTGAAAACGGAACGAAATGACTTTCCGTTCAGCTGCGGACAGGGTTCTTCGGTGATTCGGTGAGATACAGCGGAGTTCATCACCAGGTCAAGGATCACAGGCTCGTCGTAGGTGATCAGCAGGGAATCCCTGCATTCCTCTTCCCGCTCTCCAGCGGGACGGGAATAATACAGTTCTTTGAGATGCCTGGCATGAAGCTCACAGTCGACAAGCCAGCTCTCGCTCTCACTGAAAATCTGCCGCAGATCCTCTTCATGGCCGGAAGCCTGAACGGAGGCTTCCAGCAGCAGCTCGTCCATAACGCCGCCGCCCAGAGAAACCTCGCCTCCGGTGCGGATTTCGGTTTCTTTCCCTTTGTTGATGTAGGCAAAATCTGTCGTAGAGGACCCTATATCAATAACGAGAACGGATTTGGTCCGCAGATCCACATAATCACGGACGGAGTTGGACTGGATCGCCCCCACCATAACGGCTCTGGATTCGGAGACAACCTTTGGATTCGGAAAGCCGATGGTTTCAAAAATCCGGCGGTAGCGGGCGCGGTTTTCCGTGTCCCAGCCGGCAGGGCATCCGACGTAGACAGAGTTGCTCTTCTCCCCGCCGACGAGGGCGCCGCTGTCCCGCAGCGACTCAAACACCCTTGCGGAAAAGTCGCGGATCAGGGCGGCGCTGTCGGACTGGGTATCCAGAAAGCGGCGCTTGAAGCGGGCGGCGCTGCGCACGGCGGAAGCGGCGGAACGGGCGGCGTTTTCACCGATCCGGACCTCACCGTTGCGCATGACGGCCCAGACCGTGATGGTGACCTTCTTCCCGTCAACATCAATGATCTCCGGATAGCTGACGCCGCTGCTGCCGACGCGGGCAAGCGTGCTCTCGCCGTCGCCGAGATCAAATCCCCAATAATTCATCATAACAGAGTCCTCTTAATCAACATGTTCGGTAGCCCGACCGGCGAGCAGGAGCGTTCCCTCTCTGACGAGAGCAGGCCTCTGGGTCGCGGAAGCGCGCTTGGTGGGAAGCAGCTCGAACAGATCCGCGCTCTCCGGGCTGTAATCCATGGCTTCGATTCCCTGCTGACGCAGCCAGGGAAGAAGCTTCTTCAGCTGACGGATGGCATAGTCGCCGTTCCCGGCATACAGCGCTTCCAGAAGATCGCCCAGCAGTCGGAGCGTTTCGGGACTCCATGAAGCGGAAGCGGGGGAGGAGGTGTCCTTCTGTTCCCGAATCCAGGTCTCTTCCTGCGCCAGATATTCTTCGGACTTGCGGTCCATGGTTTCCAGGGCTTTTTTCAGCGTTTTCCAGACGACATCCGCGTCAAGCTCCGCATGGACGCGTACTTCCCGTTCCCCGTACCAGAGCCGGCCGGCCAGAAAGCCAAACAACACGGCCGCGGCCATCAGAATACAGCCGGCAGGATAATAATCCCGGATCAGGAGCGCGGCAATGAGCCCGAAGATTACCGCCAGCAGCAGACAGATGACGCCGCCGACCCGGAAGCGGCGTTTTTCGATTTCCTTCCGTGCGGTCCCGGCCAGCAGAAGCCCAAGCATATCCCGCACGGCCGCCGCCTGACAGTCGGCCAGCGCCTGCCGCTTTGGGGCTCCGGCATTGGCGGCGCTGTAGCGTAGAAGCACACCGTCGAGAACCTCGTTCAGCCGGTCAACGCTCTGCCTGCGGTTCTGGTCGATGGCGGAGTCTGCCCTGAGTTCGGTGCGGATCTTATCCTCTTCTGCCAGGAGCAGACTGCTCATATTTACGGAATCCATGGCGGTCACCTCATGATTGCTGTAGTTCTTTCTATTCTACACCATTTTCCCGCTTCTTACAATAATTTATACCGTGTTTATAAATCTGTGGTAAGATAAGCCACAATAAAACACAGAAAACGGAGAGAATGGCGATATGTTTCATATCCTTGTGGTGGATGACGATAAGAATACCCGCAGGCTGCTGCGGGCGGTGCTGGAGGCGGAACACTATACGGTGACGACGGCCTGCGACGGGGAAGAAGCCCTGGCGGTGCTGGACCGGGAACACATTGATCTGGCGATCCTGGACATCATGATGCCGCATATGGACGGCTATGAGTTCACCTCGCTGCTGCGCGCGGAGCAGAACGATCTGCCGATCCTGATGGTTACGGCGAAGCAGCTGCCGGAAGACAAGAAGAAGGGCTTTCTGGTGGGGACGGACGATTACATGACCAAACCCATCGATGAGGAAGAGATGCTGCTGCGCATCAGGGCGCTGCTGCGCAGGGCAAAGATCGTCAGCGAACAGAAGATCGAAATCGGGAACGTGGTGCTCGATTACAGCGATATGTCCGTCACCCGCAACGGAGAGAGCCAGATGCTGCCCCAGAAGGAATTCCTGCTGCTGTTCAAACTGCTGAGCTACCCGGGAAAGACTTTTACCCGGATTCAGCTGATGGATGAGATCTGGGGCAGCGAGAGCGAGTCCGGATGGGAGACCGTTACGGTGCACATCGGGAGACTGCGGAAGCGTTTTGAGGGCTGGGAGGAGTTTGAGATCCAGTCGGTTCGCGGCCTCGGCTATAAGGCGGTGAAGAAGGTATGAGATCCAATGAGGAGCACAGACAGCAGCTGTCCCTGACGCTGCTGTTTACGGGGCTGGTTTTCCTCTTCCTGCTGCTGACGACACTGGTGATTGTCGTGGTGGTTCTGATCCTGATGCGCAAGGGTGTGCTTCAGCTGGGGAGAGGAAACCTGAATACGACGGGCTTTGTCCTGATTCTTCTGCTGATCAGTGTTGTGGCGGGAACGGCGATCACCTTTGGAATCGGCAGGTTCCCGCTGCGCCCGGTGAATGATATCATCAACGCCCTGAACCGGCTGGCGGCGGGGGACTTCCGGACAAGGCTGAGCTTTTCGGGGCCGCTGGCAAAATACCCGGTGGCAAAGGAACTCTCCGACAGCTTCAACAAGATGGCCGCGGAGCTGGAGAGTACGGAAATGCTGCGGTCGGACTTCATCAACAACTTCTCTCATGAGTTCAAGACGCCCATTGTCTCCATCGCAGGCTTTTCCAAACTCCTGAAGAAGGGGAGACTCAGCGCGGAGGAGGAACTGGAATACCTGGACATCATCGAAGATGAATCTCTGCGTCTGAGCGCCATGGCGACGAATGTCCTGAACCTGACCAAGGTGGAGAACCAGACAATCCTCACGGGGGTCTCCCGGTATAACCTCTCCGAACAGCTGCGCAACTGTGTCCTACTGCTGGAAAACAAATGGAGCAAAAAGAATCTGGAGCTGAACGTGGACTTTGAAGAACACCAGATCTGTGCCAACGAGGAGCTGCTGAAGCAGGTCTGGGTCAATCTGCTGGACAATGCCATCAAGTTCACACCGGATGACGGACTGATCGAGGTGGCAATCGGTGAAGACGGGAACAGCATCGCGGTATCGGTGATCAATTCGGGAAGCGAGATTCCGGAGGAAAACCGGGAGAGGATTTTTCAAAAATTCTATCAGGCGGATGAATCCCATGCCACGGAGGGAAACGGCATCGGCCTTGCCATTGTCCAGAAGGTGGTACAGCTCCACCAGGGAAAGGTGGAAGTGGAGAGCGGAAAGGGCAGAACCTCCTTCACGGTGATCCTGCCGAAAGACCTCGCGTAATAAGAAAAAACATGGGCCCCGCCTTCGGAGACAATAGAATCCGAGAGCGGGGCCAGGTTTATACAGGTTATACGGGAATGATTCATTCCGTTTTTTCCGCTTCCAGAGCGGCGAGGAAAACCGTCTTTTCATTGCAGGAAGCTCGGACGTGAAAGCCCTCCGGCACCTCAAGGCGCTGCCAGACGAGCGTGTCCCCTTCAAAACAGGGGGCGCGGAACAGCGCATCGACGGAGCGGATCTTCATGGCGTTCAGTTCCGCCGTAGAGAAGGCGCCGAACATTGCCCGCAGGTAGGCGGCGTTGTTCATGTGGCCCCCGACGTCGATGTCCGTGGAGCGGACGGTATAGGACGCAAAGGGAGCAGCATCGTCAAAGTGATCCGGAATCACCGTAAACGCGTCACCGCAGGCAGAGTACTGCCGGAAGAGGTTTCCGTTCGGAAAGACTTCAGAGGCAGGAATCATGCGTCCGGTCGCGGTATTGACGACGGCCCATTCGGTTTTCCCGCAGAGCAGCGGTTCATTCCCCCGCTTCATCTCATAGCTCCGCATGCAGCGAAGCCGCCCCGGAACCTCCGGCCAGGTGACGAGGGCGGTGGCTTCGCCCATCTCCGGACGGCGCAGGAAGGCGATCTTCGTCTTGACGGTGAGCCAGTAGAGATTCTTCGGGCTCAGGTCACGGAGACCGACCCCGAGAACATCGGCGTGCTGGGTCGCGATGTCCATGAAGCATTCAAAGGCCCCGGGATAACTCAGTCTGCCGGATGCGTCGCAGACGCTTGGCAGAATGGGGTATTCTTTTTGAAAAACATAGTCCATGATGTGCAGCCTCCTTTTGCTGTGTCCCAAACGCATGACGCTTTGCATTATATCATTCTACCCGGGAAAAATAAACAGAATCAAAACAGAGAACGCAAAAAAAGAAAGAGGAGAGAGCGAAAAGGGAAACAGCCGACAAGTTTAGCTCCTGTTTAGATTGATCGGATATAGTGGCTGCAGGAACACGAAAAGATCAATCTTATGCAGCGTAACACGGGAAAGGATAACAACAATGAAAATTTTCCTGGCAGTGCTCTTTTTTCTGGTCATATGTTTTTTGTATGCACATCGCTATGTGATCCTGGCACGGATCAAGCATGAGCCCATGCCCAAAGCGCCCAAATGGCACACCTGGGTAAAACCTGAGGACAGGAGAAAGTAAGAGACCAACCGTACAAAGCAGGTGACAGCATTGGCCAACCATACACAGAACCTCATACTGGAAACCTTCGCGAACATGCTGGAGCAAATGCCTTTTGAGAAAATCACCGTAACGGCATTGATCAGGGAATGCAACATCGGGAGGAACACGTTCTACTATCATTATGAGGACATTTATGCCCTTCTGGATGATACACTTTCCAGGTCGATCGGGAAATATGAAAACGCCGTGCAGAATGAAGACTGGAAGAGTGTGATGAAGGATCTGCTGTATTTCTGCCGGGATAACAGAAACAAGGTTTATCATATCTACAATTCTCTTTCCCGGGATCGCCTGGCCCACTATGCCTTTGCCCGAACCGACAATGCGATCACGGCCTATATCAAGAACCTTACAGAAGCGGGAAACGTTGACCCCGGACGGATTGAGACCGCCGCGGAGATTGTAAGATATTCGATATACGGCTATTTTCTGCGCTTTTTATGGAATGACATGAAGGATGACATTGAGGAAAGCGTGGATCAGTTCGGCCGTTTTATGGATGAAATGCTGGACAAGATGCTCATTTGAACATCCTGCGAAAACTGCACAAAATGGCGCAATTATGCCGGCCTGCCCCGATTGGGACACGGCCGGCATTTTGACTCTGTCACTTTGCGGCAGACTGTGGGTGGTAAGATGATTTTGCCACCACATGGTAAGGAGTTTTTTACGCACAGCGGTAAGAAGTATTTTACATGAAATGGTAA
>Ga0310695_10014079_pt1 | contig 10870 bp, 17 predicted proteins | sample RumenRJG_04DNA_FD_203882 | JGI IMG/M metagenome (GOLD analysis project Ga0310695, IMG submission 203882) | Bovine rumen microbial communities from Lethbridge, Alberta, Canada - RJG_04 (v2) (version 2) | ecosystem: Host-associated > Mammals > Digestive system > Stomach > Rumen | place: Canada... | reverse complement strand
AGAACTATAATAATATGGCAAAGAAAGTTATATACCTTCCAAATAGTGAACAGGCAGCACAGTTAATGGAAAACGCCTGGCAAGATTTTGCCGTTCAAATGAAAGAGAACGGTATGAACTTTGATGGTACAAAGGTGGCAGGATTACTGAAGGATCTATTTATGTCTGGGTATTCCTACGGTCATAATGACTGTCTTACAATCATCCGCGACCAAATGGAGGTCGATGATCTTGCGAAATATTCAAATTTACTTGGGCAAAAAGAATCATAGAATAACAGTATGACACAGGAACAGTTCTCAAAATACTCATACCGTCACTCGGAGTTAATGATATACCATCAGAAACATCCAGAAGTAGATATCGAAATGATGCTGCTTGGTGTGGACTTCGATAATGGAGTATTTAAACTGACTCCTGTAAATACTGATTACTACGAAGAGGAACCTGTCTGGATAAACTTCCTATACGTGGATAAACCAAAGAGAAAGTTGAAAGCAATTATATGTAATAAACAATAATATGACATTCATCGAACAACGCCTTAAATGGCTCATGGAACTGCGTAAGCATGGAGGATGGAAAGGATTCTGGTCTATCCGTGAAGAAAGTGCTGAGTGGGGCTACCAACTCGCTCTGGCCGACGTACAGACATACATGCAGGATAACCTTACCGAAGAAGAAAAGAAGGATCCTGCCATACTTAAAGTGTATAAGTGGATAGTAGAACTGAAATAGTTAATTAAATATGGCATCAACATACGAATATGCAACGGGTAAAATTACACTGGACTTCCATCTTGTGGAGTCAGGAAGTAAATGCCGACTGAGCGGACTACCCGCTTATGTCGATAATGATCGGTGCCGTAAGTGTTCTCATTATGGTGGTGTTATTTATGGATGGTCGTTCCGTACTGCTTTTAGTGATAACACCAAGGATTACGTAAAGTGTAAACATCCAGAAGCGAAGGATTCCGAAGGATGCGAAGCGGCATATCAAAGTTATTGTAAGAGACTTAAATACGAGGCACTTTGTGCTTTGGATAACTAAACAAATAGGAATATGGCAGCATCAATAAGTCCTGATAAGGAAATGTGGGAGAGGGCAGGGTTTCCAAACTACCCTCGATACGAATACGTACCGTTGCCTAAAGAGGTGGCACGTATGTTAAAGCGAAAGCACAAGGACTTTGTGCTGATGTCCTACTATTGGACGGACGATAAAGGTACAAAGGTGGCATTCCTTGAATATATTTCTTATGATGGTATTAACGTTCATCGCGGCCCTGGCTATTGCTGTGACCGCATCGATGACCCTGCTATGTGGAGCCAGGTGGCAAGGTCACTGGCAATGGATAATATACAACTTCAAACAAGAACCTTCAAGAAAGAGTTATGACAAATAATAAGAATCAAAAGTGGGAGATTATTCACATCATCGACAAAGCCTTACAACATAAGGATGATGGTGTTAAGGCTTATGCACGAAAGTTGGCTGATAAATACAGACAGGAAGGCGAAAATAAGTTCGCCGACTGCATATTGTCTGCTATCGGGGATAAAGAGGTGCCTATGGCTACCATGGACGGAAAGAAAACCCCGAAATCTGATTTTCAACAATTAGCGGAAGATTTAATGAATCTCAACCCAATAGAGGTTGAACTATTAAGACTTACCAGTGAAAATGATATGCCTCCGGCGGGTGTATGTTCAATGGTATAGATTATTAAGGGAAATATTTATATAAATCAATATTGTAATAGTTATGTTAGAATTAAAAGGATTTTATAAAGAGGAAACTTTGGAAGAACTACTCTTTAAAGGAAACATCTCACGTTTGGAATTTATCTATCATCACTCCCAGGAGCGTATAGATGACTTCAAGGCGTATTGTCAGAAACGAGGCTTGCAGGAGGATGAAGCGGCTGCAGAAGCATACAGCGACTTCATCTTGAAACGCCAGGAGAATGCCCATACGGAACTTCTCGACTGAAAACATATTACCGTTTTTAATGTTACCATAGCCAAAGTACCCGCCGTTGTCAAAGTTACATCGACGGGTCTTTTCTATTCAGGTAAATCATAGGGTGAATAACAAGTTCACCAACTCTGTGTATAAAAGCATTAATTCGACATATCCATGACTGCGAATAACGTGTTTTATTGATAGAACACTCAATGATAAGTGGATTTCCTTTTACTCCATCACTCATCACATACCCACGCTCACATTCCAGACATGGACCTATTTTGGGCGTGTTTTTATCTTCCTTCGTCTGATTAATACCTTTTCCAGCCATTGGACTTGATTTTCTTCGCGTATGTTATATGTTTCTCTCGCTCTGATGGATCTGTAATATTACATTTTTGGAGTTTATCTCTATACTGAAATATTGTAGAACCTGATAGATACTCGTATCTGAATAACTTAATGAATGGAACCAGTTGCCCTAAGAACATTACAGCGTGAGAAGTCTCAACTCTGATATGGGCTTTGCCAGTAAATACGATGATAGAAATGAAATTGTCTGCAGACAAACCTAATGTGTCTGACAGCACATCTATATGACGAAAATTCTGCATGACTGGATTATAGATGGTCTTATTAAAGTCCTTACCAACCCAGTACCATTCTTTCCATTCATCATTGCCGGTAATCTTACCACTAATATTCTTTGTCTCTACTACAAAAATCCCGTAGGGAGATAACACAATATGGTCTATCTGACATGTTCCGTGAGAGGTCTTTATCATCAAATCGTTCAGTATGATATACTTTTCTCCCAGACGATGTAGTTCTCTACTTACGGTATGTTCACCCCGTAACCCTGCAAAAAGAGTATAGAGAGGACTTTTCTTTCCTGGTATTAAAAGTAATATTGCAACAAATATTACAATCAATAAAACAATAATAATATTCGTATTCATGTTTTATTCTCAAAATCTAAATACATTTGCTGCTCCTTTATACCGTCGCGTAATATTCTTTCAAGCTCACGTACAGCCCATAGTACCATTTTACTTCGCATCTTCTTAATATTATCAGGCATCCTATCCTGAAACAAAGGAGAGAATAAGAGAGAGTCAACTTCCCTCATATCCTCACCTTTGAGTAGGACACTCTTAGGTTTACTATAGTCTGCACTACCAAACTTCATAATTATTCTTTAGATATATATCCTAAAAAATTCTTGCGCTTATTTTTCTTCACCAAGGTTTGTAACTTTTCCAAAGAGTCTGACCCATAAAAGAAAAAAGATTTGGCTCCAAGCGTTTTGTAGGGTTCACAGTAATGAAACTGTCCTTTTCTAATAACTACCTTGAACTTCAAACCTAATTCTACGTTATAAGCAAAATCAACGGGAAAAGGACTATTCCATGCGGAATAAATGGCGCCTTCTTCCCATTTGCCCAAACAGGCACCATAACCGTGATGGTTATACCAATACATACGATGTGCTATTGTCTTAAAAGGTCGTCCATCGTCAGTAATAAAATAAACCAAAATACCATGCCAGGTATTCCCGACGGGATAAGATTTTCTACCAACAAAGAAAGCAGTCACCTCGCCCTCGATATCATCAGGAAAAGGATAGAGATGTTCATCAACAGGTGGTTCATTAACATCTGTACACCAACCACACTCATTCTTGCTCAAACTCATAGTCTTTGCTGATTACGAATCCAATCTTTTATATTTTTATCTATTTAACCCCATGCTCATCTGACTCCTGCGCTCTCCATTCGCTAAATTAATCGCTTCGTCGCGCATATCTTTCACCCATGCTTCAGGAATCTTTTCACTCCTAAAGGTGTCTCTCATTTCATCGATGAGACTTGTAAAAATACTCTCTTTTGACACTTTATCCGAGAACAGTGTAGCATACCTGTTCAACGCTGCAACCTGACTGTCAGTAAAAGCAGCATTTTTAGATTTATCTTTTGCACGTTCTATAAGGGCCGTCTTTGCCTCTGGTATGACAGTCTCCTTGCGGTTATCGTCAACCTGAATCCAGCGACTGCCTTGATAAAGTTTTATGTTATCTAAAACCCTGTCAATAGGCCAATCAAATTCGCCCTGATAGTCTGGGTGGGTGGTAGGATGAAAAAAGGTCATTGATCCTTTCTCATAATCAATACTCTTCACCTGCATATCGTTAAAGGAACACATTCTTTCTATCCTAAAACGACTGCCAACATCAATACCAGCAACAGAAAGTTTCTCTTTCAGTTCGCTGTCGTGTAAATTCTTTCCTTCCATAATCACCCTCTAAACTTACATCCACTATTCTTATACTCACTACAGAAGAGACCATACGGCCCTTTCCTCACATATCCCTTTCCACACACGGGACACTTATCGCCTACCTTTGGCGTACTTTTCTTTGAAGATGCTCGTGAGCCGGACGAAGGTTTACTGCCAGACGATGAGCGACTGGTGGAAGTGTAACTCTTTCGTGATCCTGACGGACTGGTACTTGGTGCAGACTGTGAAGTAATCTTTTTGATGGAACTATCTGCTTGGACCTCCTTGATGATACTAACAAGCTGTGCTTGTAACTCATCCATAAATGCCTCCAGTGTGAACACTCCCTTCTCGATGTCACGAAGTTTCTTTTCCCAGATACCTGTCAGTTCAGGACTCTTCAGCATCTTTGCCTGAATGACCTCCATCAGGTCACGTCCTGCAGGATTGGAAATAAGATTTTTCTTCTCACGTCGGATATATCCACGTTTCAGAAGAGTTTCAATGATACTGGCACGGCTCGATGGGCGACCGATGCCGTTTTCCTTCATGGCCTCACGTAGTGTTTCGTCTTCTACAAACTTTCCGGCTGTTTCCATGGCCTGTAATAACGAGGCTTCCGTATAGCGTTTCGGTGGCGTAGTCATTTTCTGTACCAACGATGGTATATGCTGGCCGCTCTCTCCAACGGTAAAGGCAGGAAGCACGCCGTTTTCACCTGGTTCCTTTTCTTCCTCTTCATCATCCTTCTGGACTTTAGCATAGACGGCACGCCATCCCTCAGATAGGATAGTACGGCCAGTGGCCTTAAAATCAACACCGCCAGATGTAGCCAAAACAGTAGTCTGTGCATATTCACAGTTAGAATAGAACACGGCACAGAAGCGCCGGAGTATCAGGTCATAGACCTTTCTCTCATAGTCATTGATGCCGCTGAGATTACCTGTATCACCAGTGGGAATGATAGCGTGATGATCGGTGACCTTACTGTTGTCAAACACACGCTTACTCTTTGGTAATGGTTTGCCTACCAACGGACGGGTAACATCAAAGGTTCCTGAAAGTTTCTGAAGAATACCAGGACACTGAGTATAAATATCATCAGTCAGAAACTTCGTATCTACACGAGGGTAGGTAGTAAGTTTCTTTTCATAGAGACTCTGAATATTCTTCAATGTCGTGTCTGCAGAGAAACCGTATTTGCGGTTACAGTCCACCTGTAATGCCGTGAGGTCATACAGTTGGGGCGGCTGTTCACTGCCTCGCTTCTGTTGAACATCCTTAATGGTAAGTCTGTTCCGTTTGGCAGCTTCCAGATAACTCCTACCTTCATTCTCAGTATTGAATCTTCCCTTCGTGCAACTGAATATGGCATCACGATATTTGGTAGTTAATACCCAATAGGGCACTGGCTTAAAATGCTCAATCTCGTTGTCACGATCAACAATCATAGCCAGTGTAGGAGTTTGCACACGTCCGATACTCAGAACTTGTTTGTAACCTCCATATTTTAATGTGTAGAGTCTGGTGGCATTCATGCCTAACAGCCAGTCGCCTTCGGCTCTGGCCTGTCCGGCCCTATACAGGCTGTCATACTTACTCTGGGGTTGGAGATGATTGAAGCCTTCTCTGATGGCTTCCTCTGTCAACGAGGAAATCCACAAACGCTTGACAGGACATCTTACACCTGCAAGTTCCATCACCCAACGCTGGATCAGTTCACCTTCCTGACCGGCATCACCGCAGTTGACAATGGTATCGGCTTTTTTGTATAGTTCCTTGATGACCTTGAACTGTTTCTTTACACCGCCATCAGCAATAAGTTCCACCTCATACCTTGGAGGAATCATCGGCAATATCTCCATGGCCCATTTCTTCCAGTCTGGGTAATACCCATCCGGCTGTTTTAACTGACACAGGTGGCCGAACGTCCACGTCACCTGATAGCCATTACCTTCGTAATAGCCATCCTTCTTACTCCTGGCACCGAGAACCTTGGCGATTTCACCCGCCACACTCGGCTTTTCTGCAATACATACTATCATAATATTTAATCTTTACGCGCGTACATATTATATTATATACTGGTATCACCCTCATAGGGATATTCAGGCTTTCTCATAAACGCACTCATGACGGAAAAAACACCCACCAAAAACGTTCCGACCGATAGAAATATAATCTTTATCATACACATTTGAATTATTGATAATGCAAAGGAAAGAAAATTGCTCGAAAATAGCCTTTTCGTACATTTTTATCTCATATTTTAACGTTTTTACGACCGGGTAAGTCGTGAAATTGTTAATATACGACTTTTTTTTTTGCAAGACAGCCACTTCGGAGAAAAAATAGCATCTTTGCATCGTCTTTCGAGATGTTCTTGAAAAAGATGCTCGACCGACGTCAACATTTCGTATAATATAATAAGGTATAAGAGATGAACGCAACATTCAACATCAAGGTAAGCATTGACACTAACAATGTCACAACCAGCTTCGGCTCAGAGAAGATCGAAGACATGGACACTACACTGCTGGCTTCAGTATTGAAGGTGTTCGGCGACGTACAGAATAGGGTTAAGAAACAGGTGGCTCAGTTCTATGGTGCCAAAGAGCAGCCAGAGAGCGCGCCCGCTACGGAAGGGGAGCAGACATCTAACGCTCCAGCTCAGGAATCACAGGAAGAAAACGAGCAACAGTAACCTTATTCGCATTTCCTCAATGAGAAGATTTTTCCATATCTATACACTCGCGTCTTTGTGTGTTTGTGCCGCCAGCGTCAGTGCGCAGGAGAAAACTCCTGTTGCACTGACCTCCGACGAAGAGGAACTGGCTACCAGTATCGCCACAAACCCATTCTCACATAACTGGGAACTGTCTGTAGGACTGAAGGGCCTCTCATTCTTTTCTAACCAAGAGACAGCCCTTGACATTTCCAAGAGTCCGTTTGCTTCTTTCCGTACCAATATCGGCCTCGCTGTCTCAGCAGCCAAATGGTTCACCCCACAGATTGCATTGAGAACAAAACTCTCTGGTGCCTGGGGTAGGAGCGTTAGCACGGACGATAAGGAAGGGAACGCAGTTAACTACATGCACCTCCATGAGGACGTGATGGTCAACCTCTCTAATATCATATATGATTACGAGGCAGGCCGGAAATGGAACATCATCCCGTACTTCGGTGTCGGTATGGCACGTAACTTCACCCATAACGAGAACGCACTGACATTCTCTCTTGGTTTCGTGCCTACCTACCGTCTTACCGATCGCCTGAAGGCTTTCGCAGACCTCTCTTTCAATATTACGGGTGATGAGTTCGACGATCAGGCTGTTATCAGCAAGAACATCTTCAAGAATCATGACCGATGGCTGGCAGCAGAGATTGGCGTAACGTATGAGTTAGGTCACAACAAATGGCATCGCGCAGTGGAACTGGAAGGTATCGAAATTGTTCCCTGGCAAGAGACACAACGTGAGATGAAGCGCATACGCCGACAGAACAAAGACCTCAGAGATAAGATGATGTGGATGCAGAATAATCCGCAGACGAAGGAGGTTGCAGCAGCGCCCACCATCATCAGTAAGGTTCCTGAAATATCCATCTTCTTTGAGTTAGGCAGTGCAGAGTTGACACATAGAGGCCAACTCGTGAACATCAAAAAACTCGTTCAAACTGCCAAGGATGAAAGAAGAAATATTATAGTCACTGGCTACGCTGACAGCCAGACTGGTAATCAGCAGCTTAATGAGCGTCTTAGCGCACAACGTGCAGACACCATCGTCAAGGAAATATTGGAGATGGGTATCGATGCAAAGAATATAAAGATTGTGATTGGTGGAGGTGTTAACATCCTCCGTCAGGTTCCAGCCAACCGCCGCGTGGTTGTCTCTCTCGATGAATAAATTAAATAATAAAAAGGTTAGTAGTACTTTTTCATAATGTAAAAGTTTAGGTTAGTAAGTATTAGTATTGGTGCGGGAATATCCGCGACGGCCTTTCCCGCTTTATTCTCACAGACAACAAAGATTTTCGAAATATGACACAAGGTAAGAACATACGACGTAAGATTGCTCTCATCACTGTAACGATGATGATGACGGCTTCCGCTCTGGCACAGGAGGGGAAGGCCCAGCATGGTGTGTTCACAAACAAGTTCGCAGACAACTGGGAAGCATCCTTCGGAGTCGAAGGACTGTCATTCTATTCCAGTAAGGAAGAGGGACTTGACATCTCTAAATCGCCGTTCAAACCGTTCCGGGCCAACTTCGGTGCAGCAGCTACCATTGGCAAATGGTTCACCCCGGAAATTGGACTACGTACCAAGGCCAGTGGCTATTGGGGTAAGGCTATCATTGGTGTGACACCCGAAGAGAACAGTATCCGCTTCTTTGCTCTTCAGGAACACGCAATGTTCAACCTGTTCAATATCATCAATGGCTATAACCCCATGCGTACATGGGACATCATTCCTTATGGTGGCGTAGGATTCATCCGTAACTGCAGCCATAATGAAAACTCCATCGGTGCAGGCTTCGGTATCGTCAACACAATACGTATCAGCGACCATCTGAAACTGCATACTGACCTCGGACTGACCTTTGCAGGAGATAACTACAAAGAGTCTGGTGTTGATAACATCATGGGACGTTACCACTGGTTCAGTTTTGAGATTGGCCTCCAGTTCAATCTCGGCAAACACTCCTGGAGTCGCTATAATAATAGGAAAGGTGAGAAAATCCGTATGCTTCCCGTCCGTGAGCAGTACAACGAGGTGATGAAGAAGAACGAAGAGAACACCGACCTCCAGATGATAGTGGCAGACAATGCAGTACCAGAAGGTATGGTGCTCATCAACAGAGGACACCTCCGTATGGGTCTGGAGAAACAGGATAGTATCTGGGGATTCAATACACCCATCCGTGACATCAGCGTCGATGACTTTTGGATGGATAAGACGGAGATTACTAACGCACAGTATCATGCTTTCATCAAGGATATTTGTGACAGCATCATAGCACAGCGTATGGAAGATCCTTATTACCTTGGTGACCGTGAGAAGGTGATGGAATCCCTGTATATCACAAACCCAGTGACGGGTGAAAAGAAGATTGATACACGACAGATTGTTTACGTCTATGAGGTCTATGACGAAGCAGAGTCAATGAAACGCAAATACCGTCTCGACCCGAAAGAACGAGTCTTGAATACGGATGTTAAGGTTGATGAACAGGAACAGATTTGGATTTCAAAGGACACTGCATATATAGATAAAGGTGGTAACATCGTCCGCGAGACGATTAACCGTCCGCTGTCCGGCCCATTTGACTTCCTGAATACGTATATCGTCAACGTCTATCCAGACACAACCTGTTGGGTCAATGATTTCCCCAATGCTGACAATGCGATGTATGCGAAATACTATTTCTCACATCCCGACTATAAGGATTATCCCGTTGTCGGTGTCACATGGGAACAGGCTAATGCCTACTGTGCATGGCGCACAGAGCGTATGAAGGCAAAGATGGGTAATGACTACCGCAACGAACAGCCGTTCCGACTGCCTACGGAAGCAGAATGGGAGTATGCCGCTCGTGGACGCTCACAGAATGAGTTCCCCTGGTCTTACGAGAAGGCCGGTGACGGAAAGGGCCTATACTTCGCCAACTTCATGCCCGATGATGGTAACTTCACCAAGGATGGTAACATCATCACCTCTCGCGTCGGTGTCTATCCCGCCAATACCAATGGTCTCTATGATATGGCAGGAAACGTGGCAGAATGGACTTCCACACTATATACCGCCGCTGGTATCGAGGCAATGAACAATATCAATCCGCAACTCAAATACAATGCGGCCATCGAGGATCCTTATCGCCTGAAGCGTAAAAGCGTAAGAGGTGGCTCGTGGAAAGACTCAGAGAGTCATATCCGCTCAGCATGGCGTAGTGCGGAATACCAGAACCAACCTCGTAGTTACATAGGCTTCCGTTGTGTGCGCAGCATAGCCACCACACCGTCAGAGAGAACAGTACTCACTATTAAAAGAAAGAAGTAATGAGCAAATATAGCAAGATAAACGTCATCAGCAACCTCCAGAAATGGATGGATAGCGAGAATGGGCAGACGTTTCTTAACTATGCCTACTCCTGGGGTGCTTCTATTGTCATCCTTGGCACGCTCTTCAAACTCACTCACATGCCGTCGGCTAACTTTTGGCTGTTCCTCGGTATGGGAACAGAGGTGCTGGTGTTCTTTATCTCTGCTTTCGACAGACCTTTTACAAAGGGTGCTGATACGGATGATTCAGAAGAGACTACTGAGGTTCAGCAGCAGTATGGTGCCGCTCCCTCATTCTCCCCGGAGATTGAAGATCTCGCTCGCCGTGTCGGAATGATGCCGGACAACGAAGATACAAGAATGTTCAAGGAGATTTTCAACTCCATCTACGATGTCTATAAGCAGCAGCTCGTGAAACTTCACGGACAGTTGGATAGCATCGATAAGATTGAGGAACAGATGAAGATTCAAGCCGCCTATATGACGGAACTGAATAAGATTTACGGCAGGATGCTCGATGCCGTGAAGGTGAAGGAATAAATATTGATGTATTAAAAGTAATAC